>Ga0157364_1001952_pt1 | contig 18476 bp, 6 predicted proteins | sample AttsexASBM2_FD_111476 | JGI IMG/M metagenome (GOLD analysis project Ga0157364, IMG submission 111476) | Fungus gardens microbial communities from leaf cutter ant in Ribeirão Preto, State of São Paulo, Brazil - Atta sexdens ASBM2 | ecosystem: Host-associated > Fungi > Mycelium > Unclassified ...
GCTATGGTTTCATATTTATTCCTCTCATGCGGCGTGCTGAGCTTTTGTTCCTGTTTCTGTAAAGTCAGCCGGGGACTTCACGTCTTCGTCCACATAAATCAACGAGGAGAGAGAGAGAGAGAGAGCTCACTTGCTTTTCACGCTTCTTTTCCGCTCGTCCAAAAATTTGTAATTCACTTTTTCTGATCCTAGCCATTGGCGTATTCCTATTCACTCGTGCTTCTTCCTCTTTCATTATGGAAGCATCGCTAATTATGCTTCGTTTTGCCTATTCCGATTAAACTTTTCTCTATTCGGCCCCTATCGCCATCGTGACGTTGCTTCACCTCTATTTCCGTAGCACGACTTCTACCAGCTTGGCTTTCCGGGCCACTTTAGTCGAGTGCCCGATAATTTTCTGATAAGGTGATTGTTCCCTCAAGTGAACCAGGCATTCTTCGATGCGAGAACTATTTGCTGAAATAAAGATGCATCTTTTTAAAAATTCTAATTTTATATATTTATGAGAAATTAAAAAAAAAAATTATTATCAGTGCTAAATAGCTTTAATAGTTAAAATTACTTATATAAAATATAATATAATAATATTTTATGATACAAAATATTTTAACTTAATAAAATAGCTAATGGCAAATAAGAAATCCATGTTTATAATTCGATTAATAATTGTGTATAGACATCGAATCACGAAACAATGAATAACTAATCTCTTCAACATGTGTAATATCTTTCAACAAATGAGATTATATCGAATCACGTTATCACGTCCGCATGTAAATAGCATTACTTCACCGCAGCATAACAACCTAGGCCATCGCGCCTGATACGTAGGTATTCCTATTCGCTGTGTATCTTATGCGAATGTGTGTTTCAGCCCGACAAGTCGAACAACAGCCAGGTAACGCTTCGCAATGTCGACTTCGGCCTCTCGGGTACATTCATCTGCGAAGTTACGGCAGACGCGCCAACCTTCTCCACAGCCTCCGCCTCGAAGAATCTCACCGTAGTATGTAAGTACATGCCCCATGGTATTATCCGGTATCACGAAACTTCGCGCATGCATAAGGCAGACTGCCATTCTACCGTTATCCAGGGCCATAGCTTTACGCACGAGCGAATTAAGCGAGTGCCTTGAAAGTCGAAAGCCTTTTTTTCTTGCTTTTTTTATTATGTCATATTAGATAAAACAACCATACAAGAACTTCAGATGCTCAATTGTAATAATTCTAACTCTCTCGCGACATCTTTGAATGTATATGCGGAAATAGAATTAAATTTTCAGCAATAATGGGAAACTAATTTTTATTACCCATTTATTATTATTATATAAAGTATTAAAGTCGCAATATGTATTTGTGATTAACAATTGAATAGTATGTAATTATCCTATGAATCTTTTTTGTAGAATTTTTCGAAACTTTTAAATTTAAATCTGATGTATATGTGCGCGTGCAATATACATAACTAAGGCAGCGGTAATATTTTTTATCTCAATTGAATAAACTAAAAAGCTTCGTTTATAATGTTCCAGTTTCTGACTATCATAATTTTATAAAATTACAAGCGATACATAATTGGAACTGGCGCAAATGCTTTTATATATTTTCTTTAAACCGCGTATTTTTACGTGAAAATTTCTTCTGAGAGCAGTGACCTATAGAAATGCTTCGTTTATTCAGTTGTATTAAAAAATGAGGTTTTGCTCCGTTTTATACGAAGTGCTTAAAAGGAATAAAATTAATGAAAAAATATAATATTTTTTATGATATTATAATTTTTAATTTACAAATTTCAACTACCATTGTTTACTTTTGTCTCTAACAATTGAAATCGAAATGTTTCGAACTTTTAAGAACTAAATCTCTTATTATGAATTAGTTTACTGTTTGAATCAGCATACTTGATAAATTAATGCATAAAGAATATTATTATTGCTAACTAAATTTCGGAAATTATAGAAATTGTTTATAAAATTGTGTTTTTGTCTGTAATTGTCTGATTTAATTTTGATAAACAGTGTTACGATAAAATATATGATAACTTTTTGATTGTGCAATAACAATATTATTAAACTGACAATAATTAAAAAATATCAATTTATGAAGTTAGCACGATGTTCTATTAATATAAAAAAAATAATAACAGTTTCATAGTTCTACACTTTTCATAGTTCTAAAAATAAAAAAGTTTCGCATTTTTATACTAAAAAAACCAAAATTAAAAATATGGCATCCTAACTTTAGAATAAAAAAATACGGAACTTTTTTTTATTTTTATAAAGAATTGTAGAACTATAAAAAGAGAGTGCTACTGGAATTGTAATCATTTTTCTAGAAGTAGAAGTATTAGTAGAATACCGTGCTATCTTCACAGATTCAAATTCAATTTTAGTTAAATATAAAATTATATTGAGCAGTACATCAATTACGTAACAATATTTAGAAATTTTTGAAATCGTAAATAGATATATTCCGTTGACAAAATTTACGATAATCCTTTCGTTACTGTATTTGTGCATAAAATGTTATAAGTTAAAATACTCAAAGAGATACGTGTATCTCTGCAGCACAGCTGGCATTGAAAGTTCCCTTGTCATCGTTATTAACTCTGTCGCGTTTGATCCATCTATTGAATTCAATTCATATATATCATCCTTTTAGCCGTTGATATCAACTTTATTCGTCCATCACATACAATATACTTGGCTGAACAGTAGGTGTCTCATTTTGATCTGTATATTGTAATAGTGATATATGATTTTTTGTATAATTGTAAATAATGATATACTCTCTAAATTTCTTGGAATGAAATCTTACTTCAAAAGAGTTAAAATACTGCCACTATTGAAAAAGAGTGGAAAATTTGCATTTGAATAAGAGAGGCAGATTGTATTACTCTTCCATTGGAGTGAGATTCACTTTAAAAGGAAAAAAATTTCACTCCTTTTTTGGAGCGAATTTCATTCCAAAAGTATGAAATTTCACTTCAAAAGAGTGAAAATTTGCTTAATCAAAAACTTTTTCACTTTTAATAGTGGCAGCACTCTTTTAGAATGAAATTCAATTTCATTTCAAGAAATGTAAAGAGTTTCTAAATAATTACATAAGAAATTATTAACAGATAAACTTGTTTATACGTAGTTATATAAATTTGGTATGTTTCAAAAATTTGAATTCGGAACAGTATGATAAATTAAGATTGAAATTCCATTTTGGAGATTCGTGTACGTTACGCAGAATTAGAAGTTTTGTCGTTCATTAAGGAAATTAGTTTATCATTCCAATGTCATCAACATGGATGTAATTTATCGCACGAAATATAAAAATTAAATTCACGTAATTAAAAATATGTTGCTTTGCATTCCATTGATAATGTCGCAAACTCAATAAAGTGAATTTCAAATCACTCATTTAATACGTATAAGTGACAGATTCCATAACGCATATTAATCAAGTTGTTATTCATATGATGCATGAATGTTACAAAATATTATATTATTAAAATATGATGTTACAAAAATATAATCGTATGTGTTATGTATTTATAAAATCATTTATATAATAAAGTGAAAGCGTTCTTTTGATCCGATAAATTATCGATATCGATAAAAAGAACTTGTAAAAATTCAAAATATAGTTAACGATATACAATATTTGACGTTCATATTTTTAATAGAAGAAGTACTACACCAAATATTTTATTTACATGTCTTATAAATTAAACATAAAGTGGTACATGACGATGATGTTTTCGTAAGATTCATTATATGAATATATAATATATCAGAGTATTTATTATTTTATATTCTCAGAAATTTTTAAATGTCACACAATAAATTGCACATTAAATTTTGCACATTTTGCACAATAAATTTTGAGAGAGCAATGGTTGCTTTTAAATGTTTAAGTTTTTATTTTCTTTATTTCTACGATTATTTTGAGATTGTATTTTTGAATTTATTTTATTTTTTAGCTGAGGGAATTCAGTCACTGGAATAGCCGATTATATTTATGCATTTGGAATTTTCACTTTGTTATTTGTGAAATATTTTATTGGATTTAAGAGAATTGCGATTTATTCAAAGATAAGCGACCGTGAGATAATAATTTCGCCATCTAATATCTGTCCACTGAGCTCTTTAAATGTTTTTGTTATAAGTTATTACTAGCATGGTCAGGGCTATATCAGATGTTTTCTACAATCCTCTCTTTTCTTTAAATTTACGAGAAATCAAAGATTATGGTGCAGCGTTAGAAAATGCACGAATTGTCGTGGAGATACATTTTGCAAGGCGAAAATCGAGACTCTCGAAGTATAGTTGAAGAACTTTCACGCATATATGTTTGCACAATTGCATCCTTTATGCTACGCATAAAGCTCACAACGCATGGAACGTATTCTCTTATTGGACTTTTTGTATGCTTCTGCGCGTGCTGTTTACCGTGGCACTGTTGTGCTTGTTACAAATTGTTGCATAATAGAACATTACCACAGCAAAATCGAAATATAAAGAGATTTCTCGGAACTTTTAATTCACTATAATTTAATTAGTGAACCACGATATTTTGTTAATCGAAAATATATTGTTATATTTATATTATTGTATCTACAGAAATTTTTAAATCGGTCTTAAATGGATATTTGCAGAATTTTGCTCGTCTAATATTGTTACTTAAATTAATTTCGTATCATTTTTGTAACAATGCTTTAACATATAATAACTGTTTTTTCTTCTTTAATAAAAATACACACGTCAAAAATGTAAAAGAATTTTCTGTTATACAAAAATTGTATGGTAATAATTGTATAATTACAAATTGGTAATAACTATGTGATTTACTTTCATATAGTCTAAAATCGTTAGATATATTTTTTATTTATATATTTATTATTAATGTTTTTTTCGTTCTATTTTGATTAAATTTATTAAGAATAAATTTAACAGAATTTTATTTTATTATACACCTAAAGATTTAGTTGCAAATATTTGCAAATTTCTTGTATTTCTTGTATGGCTACTACATTTTTTAAAATAAAAACTAGCTGCATTCTTTTTGCGCCTGCATACATACATTCTGCTTTGTTTAGCGGAAAATTATTCAATATTTTTATTATATTCAAGAATTTTATTTTCCTACGCGTTATACTTTTTATTTTTCCTAGCTAGCAAGTTTTCATAAACGTTCCATACGCAATTTTAGCTTTTTCACGATATAACGAAACTGTATGTTAATTATAAAATAATTGTTATGTGAAAAAGGATTTTGTTTGATTCAATATTATAGTATATTTTATGTCTGTATGATTATAGTATAATCATCATATTACATTTTAAATTCATTTATTTTTCAAAAAACTAATGTATATATATATAAAACTTTCTTTATGTTTTATATTATACAGAAAGCAATTTTACTATTTTTGTGAAAATTAATTGTATAATGAAATTGAGCAAAATTCTAGGAATTCAAGCGAAAAGTTTAAATAGCATTCATGTATAAAAATTACAAAATTATTTTTGGAATATGTGCTATCATCTCCTGCTTTGAAAGGAGAATTTATTTCACAACTCTATATCGATTCAATGAACGGTCTGTAACGTCTTAAAGTGCGACGGCACGATTCTGCGTAGGATGCTGGAAAAATGCTTGAATATCAGAAATGCTACGCTCTCTCGTCTCTCTGACATCCTTTGCGCGAAAACAGAATGCTGAGTTTGGCGATACATTCAACATTCTGTAACATTAATATGTCAATTGTAATACAATGCAAGTTGAAATTAAAAATAATTTATATTACATAACATATACGGTGAACGCAACTGTTTCATGCGATTTAGTTATTTATGTGCATAAGACTTGTGTAAATTTGGATTAATATGAATAACATTGTGCACTGTCCCTTGATAGAGTAGTACAGTAATAGCAAAGTCGCATAAACTCCTGAACGGTATTACTGAATTACCTAACTATATACGTGAGCATTGTACCGTAAGCGTACACAACATTGTGAGTAATACGGTGTGCACTCCATCACTTCATTATTTTATATCCAACGAGCTATATTATTTCTAGAAAGCATTCCATCAGAAAGAAAATTCTCCGGAAACCTTGTTAGGAATGAAACATTGAATCCTTTGAAATTACACAACGTTGTCATGCGAAGCAACGACATTTTTTATAATCGTGTTATTTGATAGTTTGATATATGATATGCAGATCATTTCAGACATTGTCTGCTTTATCGAAATAATAACGTTTTAATATATGTTTTAATGTATGTTTTTAATTTCGTAACGACTTTCATAATCATAAATAATATTTCTTATGTATTCTATGAATTTTGAAGACTTATATTATCTTGGTAATTAAATTTGCATGTTAAACTTCTGCAAAAGTAAAATTTACTTTAAATTAATTGTAGAATAAGGATATCTTTGCGCTTTTAAAACCTAATTCTCCAAACATCTTTAATTCAATATTAACATTGTTTCATAAATCAAATTGATAAATTTATATCAAATTATTATTAAATTACAAATTTCGATGAATTAGATGAATTTATGTTACATAGATTTATGCGCTTATTTGATTTTATATAAATTAATTTTAATATACGTTACTAAATATATAATTATTATGTAATTAACATTACTCGTGTTGAAACATGTGCTGTACAAAAGTTATGATTATTATTGATATTTACTCGCTAGTTGACTATATGGTAGTCGTTAGTACGTTTATACGTTGTAATTTTCACAAGTGTTTCGAAGCAGTAAATATTTGAGGTTGCAATTTTAGGACTTAAATTTCTGCTTGTTTAATTTGAACGATTAATTCTTTTACATCCAAGATTTAAATAATAACATTGTTGAAAATCAAAAATTGTGAGAAAATATTTGTAGAAATAGCTTAATTTTTTAAATTTGAATAGAAATAAATTAATTTTAGTTTTATCACATAATAAATATACAATTGAAGATCGGAAGAATAAAAAGAACAAAATAAGAAGATTAGAAACTTCCGTTGTATTTCAGTATATTATACGAATAGAATATTTTAAACGTAATAAGTAAATTGAAACTCTCAAGCCGATTTGATTTTATACAATAAAGATGAAATGTATTATTTCTTAATTATTTATTTATAATGACAGTTATTTCTCGTTAACGCGAAATGCAGCATAAAGTATACTGTATAGAATGTAATATTTCACTTATCGCAAAATTTTCGGAAAATCTCGCATAATTTTATTTTATACAAGATGAGGTTACTTATCAAGAAGATTGCACATGTATGCTAACGACGAAATTTCTACGTATTCGCACTCTAATGTTCTCATGAATGTAAAATATATTCTTAATATAATACTCACACTATAGCCGTTATATAGCACACTATATAACGAAAGATCTTTAGCACTGGAAAAGCTAAAGGATCAAAAAACTAAAACTGAAATAAGTAATGAAATAAATCTAACATATAAATAAAATAAAACTAACATATAAATTCAATCAATAATGTCAAACAATGAAAAAGACTAAGACCTAACACAACTGTAATCAAAGGTAACAGATGCTATAACAAACACTACACAAAATAAATTAGGATTTAAGTCAAGAGAAGAGGAAACAAAAATGGATGACGGAGATTTTGTCGTTGATAGACGAGCGTCAAAAGCACAAGAATGACAACAACAACTACATAAATATTCAAAGACAAATAAAATCGAAAATAAGGATAATTAAAAACGAATAGCTCAAGCAAAAATATGCAAAAATAGCAAATACAACAAAACAAGCATGATGAGTTCAACATGCACAAAAAATTAAAGGAAGCCGCTAGGTTATATAAGAAAAAAAGATCGAGTATAGTTAATCGAGACAATCAGATAATATTTGACAGCAAAGAGAAAAGTGAGATATGAGAAAGATACATAGAAGACCTTTTTCGCGACGACAGACTCATGAAGAGGAAGAAGAATAAAATTAAAGTCCCTCAATCACCAAGGAAGAGATAGAAAAGGCTATACAAAGTTCAAAATCTAACAAGGCAGCTGGGCCAGACGAAATTCCATCAGAAATACTCAAGCTCCTGGAGAGAGGCATAACAGCATAAATATTTAAATACATATAATACATAACATATAATTACATAAAATATTTAACATTATTTATGATGCTGGTCATTATCCTAAACAGTGATTGATCTCCATTTTTATCCCCTTGTTTAAGAAGATCGACGCAAGGAAGTGTAAAGACCATAGACTCATTAGTTTGATGAGTCATACCTTAAAGATATTCTTAAAAATAATACATCAGAGGATCTATAGGAAGTGTGAAAGAGATATAAGCGACTCACAGTTTGGGTTTAGACAAGGATTAGATACAAGAGACTAGTCAAGTCATAACGTAAATGCTTGTCCAGAACTGCTATGACCAGAGGAAAGATATATATGCCTATGTTTCTTGGACTACGAAAAGGCATTTGACAAGGTGCAATATTACAAATTAATGCTCAAAAAACTCGATATAGACCAAAAAGACATCCGATTTATTGAAAATCTATATCAAACTGTATAAGTAAAAATAATATCCACCTTCATACAGATTAGGAGAGGAATGTGACAGGGCTATGTGCTGTCGCCACTTCTATTCAATCTGTACTCGGAAGTAATTTTTCAGGAGGCCTTGGAATAGAAGGAAATGAGATGATTAAGGTTAATGGAGTGTGGGTTAACAACATTTGCTACGCAGACGCGGTCTTAATTGCTGACAACATCTGGTTAACGTGATAGGACAACACAGTAAATCAACAGGCTTAAATATCAATACCAAAAAGACGAAATTTATGATTAGAGGCTTGAATGCCAGCGTAACATTTGATACAAAGCCCATAGAAAGAGTTAATAAATACAAGTATCTGGGAACATGATTGTTCGAACATGATTGTTCGAGGATTGGACGTCGAACAATGAAATAAAATGTCACATAGAGCAGGCTCGACAGACATTCTTAAGATTTAGAAAAGTGTTCGGAGCTTGATCTTGATTTAAGAATAAGATTCATGAAATGCTATGTCTGATCGATGTTCCTTTATAGAATGGAGAGCTGGACTTTGAAAGTGAGTGATACCAACAAGTTAGAAGCCTTCGAAATGTGGCTGTATCGCAGAATCCTCAAGGTATTATGGACGGCAAGAATAAAAAACGAAGAAGTTCTCAAGCGTGTTAACGGAAAACGCGAATTGTTACAATAAAAAAGAGAAAAACGGTTTATTTAGGATATGTACTGCGAGATGAAAAATATTAATTTTTATAGCTGATAATTGAGAGAAAGATTGAAGACAGAAGAGGCATGGGAAGGGAAGAAGATGTCTTGGCTGAGGAATATAAGATAGTGGATGGGATTACGGGACATGCAATCACTAATAAACACTGCAAGAAACAGGAAAATAAAGGAAAGTATGATCGCTAACATCCATTAATGGATACGCATTAGAAGAAGAAAAAGAATATAATACTCGAGAATAGTGAATACTATTGAAATCCCTTGTAATTTTGTTTAAGCTGTTCCTCTCATGCATTGACAGACACGTAACTGAATCATCTTGTATAAATTCATTTCCAAATTTTTATTAAGTTTTGTTTTGACAGAAAACATATGTTTTAAAAATACGTTATCAAAAACATTATGGAAAATGATTGTACTTATGTATAGAAATTCTATAACAGTTCTTTCATTGTAAACATTAAATAAAATATCCATTAGGAATTTGCGTTGTTACAACATTACATTACCGGCGCATAACACTTTTTATTGGACGCGCTTAATTAAATTTTTTCTCTCTTACTACGATAACGGTTTTTGTAGTATTTTTTACAACAAAAATAAATTTAAATATAAAATTTATTAATATTTTATTTTGCGTAATGTGTGATATTAAATAGCTTAATTTATTATATTTATTTAAAAAAAAGTAATTTTTAATTTGATAATTAAGAAATAGAAAAATTTTCTTGAGAAATCTCCGATAAAATGTTATATATCGAAGTTTTTAATATACAATTACATTTATACTGTGTCAAAATTTATATTTTTATTATATTAATTATTTTATATAAAAGATATTTTTAAACAATAACAAAGCGGAAATTTTATGTTAATTAACTATTGTACGCATTTATTGCCATTTTAATTGGAGAAATGCGTCACGTTTAATTGGCACCTTTTCATTTACGGGAACATATGCGCGGTCACCAAAAATTTATATATATAGTAGTATGTCATTCCAACTTTGAAATTGACTTTCGATAAGGGAGAACAAGATTGATGATTGAATGATGCGCGATGGTTGTCGAAATTTCTGGCAACCGTTAGCCATTTCAATCTGCAAAATTCAAGAATCAGTCATATCATCCAATATTCCAGCCATCAAACGCAAGCGAATGTATTTAAATAAAATACTTTGAAAATGTTTTGCAGTGATAGCAAATAAAAACTTTTTTGTAAATATATTAATTTAGTAATATTTATTTATTTATGAATGAAACGATGCAATGCATTCTTTTGCGACTTGAGACTTTTCTAAATCAATCTACTTTAAAATTTCAATTGTTTTTAAATTAATCTGGTTTTTCATTACAAAGAATAAAGTTGAATCTTTTATTTTTTTATCTTAAATTTATACACATACGCACACACACACACACACACACGCGCGCGCACACATCTATTTATAAAAGGGCTTCATTGCTTTTAGTAATTAATTATTGGAAAATGAACCGCTACATGAACTTTTTAATATTAAATAATTTTTAAAAAATTTGTTATTACTTATATTTATTTTCCATATAAATGTTATTGAAATTCCTTTTTTTTTTGTTTAATAATTACCTTATTGCATTCTTACCTTTTCTTTTTCCAACAGAATATTTTAGGTTTTATTGTTCTTCCATCTATTCCCGGTGCTCCCGTCAAATATTTAAAAGTTTCCTCTTTTTCACCGAGTTGCTGTAAATGCATCACATCTATTTTTCAGCAGACAGTCTTCGTAGAAAACTTGCTCCTAGTATTTTCTTTTTACTCTTTACTTTAATTGCAGTACATTACTATCTTGCAAAACAATTCTGATAAATATTTTCTGCTCTACATGATTAACGAATTTCGTACAAGAGATAGACATACGGAAAGAATATTCAACGCGATGATAGTAGTAATCTACAAAAATTCAATTTCTACCACGCAATCTTCCATCGATCACGATGGTGCCTACAATTCGTTACAAATGACAGAGAATCTTCATAATATCTGCGGATCTTTCTTTATTAACATTTAAATTCAAACAGAGAATCTTCTCTGGTAGAGTGGACTATCCGTACCTCGGACAGGACATTCATGTATTACAATAACATTGCAAAATCGTAGGGTAAACGAATTTTGTTCTAGTACAGTTTTCATATGCTTAAATGAAAATTGTATCCTTACTTGAATTTTCCTGAACGTTACTTCCCTTCATATTGATTTACTCGTATCATAATGGCATCGTGTTAAAATTTGCACCGCAGTAGAACCGCAGTAATAAATCGATATCAAAACGTATACTTAATCGGAATTTACTTAAATATAACAAGGAAAACTCGGCATAAAATAAATAGACTTTTTTTTATGTCACGGTAAAAGTTTTATCGTGTAATTCTTTTACGATATCTAACAATTGTGCGTCGGTTATTTTTTCTTCCTACTCTTTATTCTGTTATTTTTAATAAAAGTTCTGGGAAAAAGTACAAGTCATTATGATTTTTTTTTTTTACAACAATAGACGGTAATAAAGCTTTTGCTAATAAGAAAAAAATAAAACTGCAAATTTTCTGCGCTCGTAATATGCTAGTAATATGCTATGTTATGTAATTTTAGTTATATCATAATTCAGAAATACTTTATATTCGAATAACGTTTAATTTATTACCAGACAAAAGGAATTCTGCATCATAAACTTTTTCTGAACGTCTCAGATTTTTATTTTTCTTCATACAACAGGATCCAATATTAAATATCAGCCATTCATGAATTCGTGTTCATATTGCGCGAGGAATAGCTTCAGCATTCTTATCGTGCTTCTTTATCGATTTTTGCGCGATACTATTCATTGACGAAACGTGGCAACGTAACTGAGATTCGATTAATCGTTCTATCGTTTCACGAATCGTCAGTTTATCGCCTCGAGCAGAGCTTAGGAGATTTCACGGTTATTCCTTTCACTTGACTTACCAGCAATAGCTTCCGGTTTCATCTCAAGTACACTGACTTCAAGTGCTTCGCTGTATAAAGTACACATATACGAAGCCCGTAGTTAAGAACGTGAGAGTAATCAAAAAGTCCAAGTTGAGTGGATACTATAACGCATTATCGAAGTGCATCGATTGAAAATCTCAGAACATTTTCTATATTTATCAATATTATTTTATTAACTCTGTAGCTAATTCGATCATGTGAATGAATTGATTTCTCATAACATAATTTTTTCGTACCGTATACGATTTTGTTGTTACTTGATTTGCTAATTTGATTATTAAATATCTTAAATATATAAATATATGATATACGAGAGGTGTTTACAGATTCCATGTTTAATTTTCTCATGTTTAATAATGCAGTTTATTTATTATAGATACTATTGAGAAATTTCTATTAATTGGAAAACATATAATATCGAAATTTGTTAGACTTGATCTTCTAAATTATTTGAGGAATTAAATTATTCATAATATTGGTTCGATGAATGTCTAACTAAAAATACGCCATTGTAATTTTATAATAAGTTCTAGTTATTTTAATTTGGGCGCAAATTAGTCTGAATACATGAATCACGAATCACTAATTAGCATACGATAAAATGAATGTGATAATTGGTGATAATTTTCTAATAATACTTGATACCTGGAAATTAAATCGAAGTCAATATATACTTCTCAATTCGAATCGTATTTTAATTATCTGGGGATACTGATAATGTTTCGGCATTAAGCATTGTGCGAGACACCGCCATGTCTTCTTTATGCGAACCGGCGAGTCTAATAAACACGATTGAAATAAATTTTTTAATATTATATAATCCACATATTCTCATTTATAGTTATTTGTATGCATAATGGATGCATTCTATATATATATGTATGCACATATGACAAGCAAAGATATTATTCTTCTAAATAGATAAAAATCGTTTTTGGAAAATTTTTTCTGAGTGAAGCATACAGCATACATAATACCTTTGACCATTCTGAACTTTGATAGTTTAGTGATAAAGTTGAAGTGCTTGGTAAATTGACGATCCGTTTCTAGCACATTCAATTTCTTCAAAAGTATTTGTGCAACGAATAAAATTGAAATCTGTATAGGTTTAATATTTACGTATTTCGATATTTATACATAAATATCAAATAAATTCAAATAGCCACTATAAATATATTAGATGTATTGTTTGAGTATAATTTTGATACAAAATCGATTTTAATAAATTTGCTAATAAGATTTATTAAAATCGATTTTAAACAAAATCAATTTTAAACAAAATCGATTTTAATAAATTTACTAATAATCATTTTATTAATTATTGAGTTTTTAAGAGATTCTCGTTCTACCAGAGGATATTTGATATATGTACGTTTGCAATTCTTCGAAAATTAGATTACTCCGATGTGTTACGTTTTCTGTTTGAAGTATCGCAACGATTAGTGAATTTCCAATACAAAGTTTGCTTTATTACTTCAGGTCCGTTATATCTGTGCGGCGGCAATAGCTGGATCCATTCACAGACACTTCATTTTGCTGCAGAACAAACAAGCTTTTAATCACAGTTTCAGTTTGCCGCTATTGTCTTTGCAGTGCAACGCCCCGCGTTTACTCGATTCGCGCTACCACGGTAAAATCAATATCCACGTACCGCGTTTAATATTTTTCCACGGTTACGCGTTCGTAACTGCCTTCTGAGGATGGCGTCGGGATTACGCAATACACGTACTCCATTGTACTCTGCGGAAGCGCATAAAGCTGGCGACATAACGGGGTCTCCTCATTGGCGCTTGAATATTGGATAAGTTCGGCGGCGAGCACGAGGAAACGGAGCGATTACGCCCGCCCGTTTCCCCGTACCATCGCCGCTTCGTGCTCGAGTTTCGTCGACAATGACTATAAGAGAGACCCGCGAAATTATTATGTTTCAGTTCTGCCCCGTGAAGAGCCCGTTATCGTATCGGAACGCGATCGCTACGACCCAGGAGACATGTTGAGGGCAAATTGCAGCCTGCCGCCTTCGAAGCCACCGGTTCACATCTCATTCACGCTGAACAGCATGCCGGTAAGTGATGCCTATCGCCCACGATTGTCGTATTATTGAATCAAGAAGCGAGAGAATGTGTCAGCGATGGGTTTTCGATGTTATACTTGCGGCTGTATGTATAACAGTATAGAATGACCTTTTCAAAGAAAAGATATTCTGAAGTAAATAATGAGGGAAATTGTATCCCTTAATACACCATGATCATTCATGTTCTGCGCGTTTCCTTTCTTTGAAATACTAGGAGCACCTGATCTTTATTCTTTTCTTATTTTGAATATATATGAACTTTACAAATATTTTCTAAAAATATTAAAATGCATATATATATATATATATATATATATATAAGAATTTTTTAACAATTTTTTTTGTATACTTGTAAAAATGATGAAAATGAACTTGGAACACGAACGATTCATCGATATAGTAAAGGGCCTGAAAATCATCATATGTATTAAGGGTTAAACGCGCATAAGTATCTTAAGAGAACAGTTAAATTATTTGTTTATTATCAAATGAATTATCCTATGTAACAATTAATTTCAGGAAATATAATTTTTTATCTGATTTAACGATCAGTTTTAATACTTCAATATACTTACGTAGGCATTACATCTTATTCATTGGATATGAAATTAGTCAAGTGTGAAAAAGAATGCAAATCATTAAAATGTATACGTTATAAAAATACTTCAAGTCATGGTGATTCTTCCTTCTTTTTTTCAAACGGTCCATTTAACAGCTGCACTCATTTTTACTTCATACTACTCAATCGGAATCCGCTTTTCTCACATCTTCTTGCTTGAAATGGGTCCTTTTATAAAAATTGTTAAATCGAAGACTATTTGCTCTTACCACCTCATGAAACTCGTAAGCTTCATTGAAAGTGCACAGGATTTCGATATCGATTTTCAATTTACGGAATGTATGTGTCTACATAGCGGCTATTATCATCGTCGCCAATGTTTATTGTAGTAGGAAACTCCTCTAACTGTTCAGAAAGGAGATCATTTTCGCACATTACTATTTTCCCTTTATCACCGAAATCACGCGTCTGAAATGGGTTCCATTTATTACCGGCTTTTAACTGATGTGCATGGAATTTGCATAGCCCTACTGCAAAGGCACATTTTAGAGCTCAATTTAGTTGGAAATAATTTTGGGGCAAGAACGTTGAGGAATTCTGACGAGCTCTATGAAGAGGCACATTGACAGACATTAAAGGTTAAGCAAATCCTTTGTTCCGCGAATATGCACAGTAATATGTGTATCGTCTATTTTGGCAATTCAATTCTTATACCGAGATTGAAGTCCTGTATGAAATTAGAGCATGAATGATTAAGCCTTACCCTCTCCCCTCTTCCGGACGCTCGTGCGACATCGTCTTCGAGGGTAAAAGGTTTTATCAAACGCGTCTGCGGGATAAGAGAATTTGAATAATCGGATAATCCGTGCAAAAGCCACCAGGAGCACCGAACGAAATACTAATAACTACGATACGAGCAAAAATGTTGTCGAGTAACTTTTGCCGAGCGAAACGCCGCGGCACGGGAACAGCCTCCGGCGATGCATTACCCATAATCTCCGGGGATGACGTCGCGAGGATCTCATTAGCCGATACAGCTAAATGTAAAATGAAAGTGCAGTCCAGGCTTGATCGCTCGCGGAAATCCAAAATTTACCATCGACTTTGATCGAGCAGAGTTTCGCCTCTGAATGTAACGTATCTTGTTTTGCTATGTTTTCCCGTTTTTAAATGATGAAAGTATTTCTGTTCTTCCAGCGCATTCGCATCAAGTTTCTGTGGAAAATTAGCAAATAAATATTTAATTAACTTAAAATAATGCTATTTATGTATCATCCTTACATCTAAGCATAAATTTGTTCAGTCAACATATATTTGTATCCAATCGAGATAATCAAAATGATAGCGAATCGTAAATTTCTTCGTAAAGTTGTAATGATATTATCTCTTGGATGTGCGGGGTGATCGTAAAAAGCCAGGAAAATACGAATCCGGAGAAATCAACCGCAGGTTTCATGGGACCTGGAAAATTAGTATCGCGTATATACATACAAGTGTGAGTAACGAAGGAGCAATGCCGACGAGAGCGGCGAGGGGTTGTAACGAATTGCCCAGGTCAGGAACAACCGGGTCGGTCTGCTGGGTTCTTACGGCTAACGTCTTGTCGAGAAACTCGTCGAATTTGCAGGGAACGTTTCTGAGAGCGTAGAAGATATCTTGTCGCGGAAACAACGGTTTCTTATGGCCGGGGCGTTGCCAGTACAAGTTTACTCGCGCCGGAAAAAGTAGTTTGTTCGGAGGAAAAACTTTTAGGTAGTTGATCTCTTGCTGAGAATCCTCTCTGATTTATCCTCCGATTTATTCGTCGAAAAACTTTTTAATTGTTATTTCAATAATTATTGTCGTATAACTTCAATATTTGCTAATAATACGTATTTACTATTTATTACTAAATAGGTAATTACTCAAATACGTAACATTCGCATTCATCGATTATAGTACATGACAAATTTTATCTTTGCACTTTAATGTTATTACTAATCTTCTTAATGAAAAAGGATACGCGAATTTCAGTTTTGCAGTGCAGTTTTGATATAATATAATTTTAAGAAATTAATTATATTATGAATAATTACGCGAAAAAAACGATTTTGCTCAAGTATCTAAAAATTTAGTTAGATACAGTCTGAAAATAATTTTGTCCACCATTAAAATAATAATGTACGAATCAAGCTTGATGAATAATGCTGCAAAAAATTTTGACATTCTAATAACTAATTTGAATAATTAATAATTATTTTGATGGTGCAACACAAAGATTATTCTCAGATCTATATCTAATTAAATATTTAAATACGTTAACCGCTCTTTCTATTAGTATTTATATAATGGGTACTTATCGAATTTTAATATTAATAAATAACTCATAAATGACTGTACGATTATAGAATTATAAAGATATATTATAATATAAGATATATTATAATATATATTATAATCTTTATATATATAAGAGTAGAGATAATGATTATAAAATGTTTGCTAATATGCAAAGTTATAATTTTTTTATGATAATATTATGTATATAAATTAAATATACATTAAAATATGTTTATTAATTATCAGGATACAATATTCTTGCATATATATTTATAGCACATAAAATGTACAATGTATTTGCAATATCAATATCATACGAGTATCCAATATGAACATCAAGGTCATATTATCAGTAAAAAATATCTTGACTGCGAATGTAATAAAATGATAGATAAGACTCTTTTTTCCAATAAATGCATTCTAAATGTCAGCTGAATTTAAATGGAAAAGCGACTGTAATTGATATGCTGTTATATTTATTAATTTCCTGTTTAACACGATGTGATACAAATATATAATATATACCAAAATATCTTCGATAATACGAAAATTGATCAATTACGTTTTTAATGACATGATATTGCAAAAGAGACAAACGGTTTAACTCTTTGTAATTGCGAATATTATTATCATTAAATGAAATACCGTAACACATTCGTATATCGCGTACGATAAATCTCCTTTAATTGTACTAAGCATACCGAAAACGCTTAGAAATTTTTAATTGTAACAGTTCATGCAATGTACTCATATTTTATGGTAACTTTATTCCAGAGACATGGCATATATTCCTTCGCGGCCTGATATTCCTGAGGTTAATCTACGCAACGGTACTATCACAGGCACGAATAAATTTTGCGTAACTGACGCGCTCTTACGCAGATATCAATATGCAGTCGTTATCCTTTAATACCATATAGCCCGACATCGTAAGCGCCGCTAGATCACGTGCGATCTCGCTTATCCTATTGTACATTCGCGATGTGCACGTATGAAGCAACGAGAATGCAATGTTCAGGTATTCTCCGGTCTATAAACTAATATAACTTCGGAAAGAGAAGAGGAGTAAATAAAAGAAATACGAAGTATTTTTCTTGGTTAGGTTACGTTAATTACGTTCTACCTAACGTTCGCAACGTTTTTGGATTCATTTCATTCTTGTTTGGCAAATGTTTAACAAATATACTTGCGAGCGTTCTGAACGCCAAGTAAAATGAACTTGTTTAACTTAC
>Ga0157364_1001953_pt1 | contig 18475 bp, 15 predicted proteins | sample AttsexASBM2_FD_111476 | JGI IMG/M metagenome (GOLD analysis project Ga0157364, IMG submission 111476) | Fungus gardens microbial communities from leaf cutter ant in Ribeirão Preto, State of São Paulo, Brazil - Atta sexdens ASBM2 | ecosystem: Host-associated > Fungi > Mycelium > Unclassified ...
GGGTATTTCTAATATGAAATAACCCATGCTTCTATGTTATAATGAAAATCGTTAAAGAGTAAAGTTATTGTACAATAATAAAAAAGACAACCGGAATAAGCGTCGAGTGCCTATATCTGTGATGCTTTCAGCTGTCTGAAAACGAATTCTGGGTATAATCTATCGCATGCTCATTTTTCGCGCACGCTGACTGTGTGTTTGTATTTTAGAAACATTAAATAAAGTTTTTTAATTGCAATACCAATATACTTTGCGTTTTACTATCGATTTCTCGAGGCATCTCATATTAGAAGCACAATTTTTTGACTTTGCGATTTGCTCACTTTTTACATTTCTTTAATTTTCAAAAAAAATGAAATTTGAATTAAATTTTATGTAATGTTATCTTAAAGCTTATTAAATTCCCTTCAAAATGACTTATTATTTTTATAAATTCTGCTTATATAGACTTCTAGCATTTACTCAAAATAAACTCGGTATCTCATAATAGGAGCCTTTTCTCTATATAGGAAAGGCCAAGGTGTGCGCCAACCATCGAACTGTCAAAATATTAACGCATATTATGAAAAAAATAAAATAATCTATTCGTTATATTTTTTATATTCTCTGATGAATAGACTTTTTCTTAGATCGTTACGCACTCACATAACTCATCTATATTCACACAGCACAGAAGATTGAAGCAATATTGCTGCAATGTTGCAATATTGCAGATTGCAATATAACATTGCAGAGAAAATTACAGAAATGTAAATTAACAATGCCTACAATATGTCAATAATATGCATGTAATATTCCAGAAACATTACAAAACTGTAATTCTTTAATTATTACTATAATAATATAATTATAAGATTATACTACATAAATATTATAAAAAATATAATTTTTTATAATATTTATGTAGTATAGTCTTTTAGTTTAATAGTTTAATCGTTTTTATGATATAATATAATCCATTTTCATATTTCAAATAAAAAAATTTATTAATCTATTATTTGACGGTCATTTGACGACCATTAGCTAAATTTTATATTTTTTGAATATGAAATCAAAAGATTATATATTATTGAGTTTGGATACAATCAACATTATTATCGGATAAGATGAAAAGCAATTAAGCTGTTGAAAATGATTTATCGAAATATTAATTATGTGATCGATGATGTATTTATGGCTAATGCACGCAGGAATAAACCAGCGCCCGAACTTTATTGATAAATTTCATACCGTCATTTTTTAATCGATTTCAATTGACTCGGAGTGGTTTCGAATTGAAAAAAATCACTGCAATTAATTTAATTCATGATTAACTTATCAAGATTATATGTAGATTATATGTTAATGTGGATAATATTGTGGTTGATAATATTTGCTTGGGCTACACATATACATGCTTTATCCTTGGAAATAAATTTATCCTTCAGAATTAATATTATAGTTATTGAAATATTTTATGGTTTTATCATAAAAAATTGCTTTTGAAAAGTACATATCACTAGAAATGCGATTTGTAGAAAAACTGAAGTTAGTGAGATATATGTACAGAAAATAGTTTTCATTTTAGAGTTTTCGTAAAAAATTTATCCAAATACATTACATTGCAATATTGCAAAAAGCGATATCTTAACATTGTTGGAATCTTGCAGCAACGTTTCGCAATCACCATGCAATGTTTCAGTGAAATCATTCTGCAATGTTTTTGCAATCTTTCTGTGGGTATCTTAGATATATTTCAAATTGTGTTACAATACACGATAACTATAGTTTGTAATAACTTTGTTACAAAATCCGCGCAATGTACGTAATATTTTTAACAAAAAATAGACGTAATATTGTGATTGTTACCTTTGAATCGTTTAATTCTGCAATCATTTACGTCTTATTCTGCATTTTTAATTCGCACTTCATTACTTAATCAGAAATAAAATATATACGCTAGGGCCGATATTCGAAGTCAGATCTTATATTCAACACTGTCTTAAGTCTAAATCAACAAATCAGAAGACTCTTAAGGCATTACTTAAGATGATCTTGAAATAAAGACTCGACTACGAATACTGGCCTAGAATCATAGAGTAGTATTAATAGTCGATTCTCATATTCAAGACCGTCTTAAGTACAATCTTAATATATCACGAACCAATCAGAGGGTCGTATTAACATTTATAAAGGTTAGTATTCATAATCAGGGCCCCTATTCTTAAAAAGAAACGTACACAAAAGTCTAGGGAAATACTACAGTATACGTATATTATAGTATTTTCATAGATTTGGGATACATTTTTTTTAAGAACTAGAGGTCCAGTTCTTATATTCAAGATTACCTTAAGTTCAGTCTTAAGGTGTCACGAACCAATCAGAGGGCTGCATTAGCGACTTAAAACATTACTTAAGACAATCTTGAAATAAGAACGGATTATGAATATCAACTATAGACATATAAAATACAGGAATTACAAATCGCTGTTTTATTTCAATTAGTATCATATTTTAACTTAGTACTTAGGGTTGATAACCAGTGCCAATTAATCCAATTCGGGATTAATTATCAACCGTAATTGGTCAATTTTACTAAACAAATACGATTAGTCAGTTAACGACCGATTAAATAAGGTTTCACTGGATTGGTGAAACCGACCTCTTAGAATTCAACAAATTTCGCATATTGCATAATTGTGAATTTAAATATATAATTTATACAATATCTATTTTTTTATGATATTCCTGGAAATAAATTGCTGAAATCGCTGAAATAAATAAAAAATAAAAAATCTATCAAATTAACAAAGATTTTAACGATTTCAGCGATTTATTTTCATCAGAAGCGTTGATAAAAAATTATTGTTGGATGTAGTTTGTATATACTTCTTCAGAGGGCGATAGTAGATGTGTGAGGGTATTTTGCGGTAGGAAAAAGATTCTTATTTTCTCTCTCAGGTTTTTCTCTGTTATAATAAACACTGTTTTTAATAATTAATTACATATATAATACTAATAATATCAATTAACGTAGATAAATTTAGTTAGAAAGAAAATTTAGAAGAAAAAAATTTATCTTATTATTAGTTAGAAAGAAAATTTAGAAGAAAGAAATTTATCTTATTATTATTTATCTTATGATACAAAGAGATGACTTAATAGTGATTCACGCCAGATAGAACCATAGTGGATAGAAGAAACATACATATCCCATTATAATTGATTATAATAGGAATAGAAAAAGCTAAGGAAAGTTGTAATTAATCATTCATATATACATTTGATTATACTTAATCTTATTGATTATATCACATTGTGTGAAAATTCGTATTGTTAAACTTGTAATAAAACGTATGATGCTGTCAGTGATTTTTTGTGATGATGACTGAACAGAAAATGCATTTTATGATATTGCAGATACTAGTGATCTACAATTACATCAAAGATGCTTCTGAATTTTTGTGATCCTCGCTTACGTCCAGAAATTAAATCTAGTGCTATCAGCACGGATGGATACGAAGTGACCAATTTGATAAGCGGTTCCTATAAAGGATATTTGGCATATTCCTGCATCAAGCCACCAATTCATATAGATATTACGTTTCTCTGCAACATATCTATCAATCATGTATTGATTTGGCCATCCGTCGGGTCACAGAAGTCGTCAGGCTTTCAGCTTTCTCTTAGGAATACCAATGATAACGACACTCCATATACCTGTATGTCCAGTGGACGGCTGAATCTCCATGATACTGGCTTGTTGTTTTACTCGAGTGACATAGACTCTACAGGAATCCTCACACCACCAAATTTCTTGAGATGTTGTATTAAAGCTTCTAAGGGACGTGTGACAACTAAATACGCTCATGTTTTACGTATAACAATATATAAAACAGAAAATTCAGTACCAGCATTAGGAAAAGTTCAAGTATGGGGAACAGTATCTCCACGTTGTGGAAAAGATGTTATAGCAAGCGTACATGTTTTATGGGCTGAACAACGAGCTCTTTCGACGTTGCGTGTAACTGGATTGAAAACCTCTGTAAATGCTGTAAACACTACTTCTGTAGATACCAAAGAGATACATAACAGGTATACATATATACATACATATTTAGAAATTATATTGCTCCTTTATTACAATTTAATTCAAAATTCTAATTTTTTAGTTGCTTGTAAAGAATGGGAACGTAAGGGAAAAAATAAAAAAAACATTCTTTAAAAATATTATACATTTTTATTCACAATTTTTATTACAATCATTTTTTATATCAAACTTGTATCAAAATCAAATTATCAAATTTAATAATAAAATCAAATTTTAATAATTCAAAACATTTAAACTCATTTTCTGGAAATATTGTTTTTCGACTTGTATTATTATAGCGAATGAGCGATATAATTATATAAGTTGCGTAATATTAATTATTAATTAATATAAATATTTTTTATTCATATGCAGATTGAAGAATGATGCAACCATTGACATTCCTGAAAGCTTCCTAGATCCTATCACATGGGAAATAATGACTCAGCCAATTATATTACCTTGTGGACAAATAATAGATCAAACCACATTAGAGAAACATGGAGAAAATGAAGCAATTTGGGGTAGACCGTTATCAGATCCATTCACAGGCTTGAGATTTAATGATGACCATAGACCAGTCATGGCATCTGCACTCAAATCAAGGATTGACAAGTTCCTAATGGACAACAGCAATCGAAATGAAATCAAGAATATGCCAAGAGTCTTAGGCCGTGATCCAACTTCAACTATAGCAGGAGATAGAAGAATAATTGAAGTACCAAAATGTGTATTAAATAGAAATTTAAAAAGGATTGCCGAAGATAAATCAAATACATATAAGCAGACAAATAATTCGCAATCTATAAAAAAATATTGCCATAAACTGCCTATAGCAGTTATGCCCAAACGATCCACTGCCAGTGCTATAATAAAACCAAAACAGTTCACAAATGTTTCAACTTTCTCTAAATTAACTCATAGCAATTTTCAAAATTATAAGGATGATGAATTGGCTAATGACAATTTCTTAGATAGCAATTTAAAGACTCTGTTATCCAATATGAAACGCTTTACCACACCAGAAAAAGTGGAATTACATAAAATATCTAACAAATGTGAATGTTGTAATGATAATATTTTTTATAGACTGCCATGTAAACACGTGATATGTAGAAAAATATTATTATCTATTGAAAATAACCAGTGTAAATCTTGTGGATTTTCTTATAAATCATGCGAAATTGAACGGATTTATGACAATATTTTAATAGATAACAAAGAAAAAGAGAGAGAGAATAGAGTAAATATAAATCAATGTAACTCAGTTTTTTAGTATTTATTTTATAGTAGATTTTGTTAACGATATGCAAAATATATTGTAATACATTGAATCGTTAGATCAATATTACATATAATTTACGACAATTTCGAGTGATAGAATTGTTTGTAATATTTTGGCACATACAACATAACTTATATTCATGTAAAGTTATGTTGTCATATGTGTACATATACAATTATATATATAAATAATGCATATAAAGATTTTAATTTTTTTATTCATATATGTGATAACTTGAAAATAAAGGTAGTTTTTATAATTTGTACGTTCCTGAATTTTTTAAATAAGCAACATTATTATAAATATCTTATATAATTTATATATTTTGTTTAGCTTAATGTTAAATTTATATAATATAATAAATTTGAAATGAAAAAAAATCATATAAAGTGTGTTTAACCTTGTTTTAAAATTTAGAATTATTGTATGAAGTCATCAATATTTAAGCACATATTTATAGCTTATACAGGATCTTTATATTTATATTTAATTTTTTGACTTGGATTTTCACAATTTTAATTTTCTGAAAATGACTTTAATAATAAAATTTTAACTGGATTCTGCTTTTTCTCACCATCCAACAATGAAATAGTTGAACTCATTTGACAATAAGATGACGTTAAAGATCATTCATCAATTTTCATTTATATATCAATTTTGTAATTTTATTGTATATAAAGTCAAATTTATTGTGTGTTCAATTTGTGATATGATTTCGTGTTTTTATATGTTTTTATATATTTTTTTCCAATTTTTAATTATTAAGAATATTATGAATTGAAAAGTATTTAGTATAGTCGAAATGTTTCTGATTAATTTATAGATAAAAAACTAGTTTAATTCTTAACGTATGTTGTAATAAACTAGTTTATTTTTAAAGATCTAATAAATGTTGTTTTTTACTTTCGAATTCTTGCTTAGCAATCTCGAGCTAGAAATTTTACATATTTTAATTTAGAATTATAGTTATTTTTATATTTTAGTAAAATGTGGACAGCTGTTTGTCTTCATAGGAGATGCTCGAAATGACTACCTTCTGTACTTATCTATATTTATATTAAACAATGCTCGACATCTATTTCTCATCTTATTGATTTCATATATTTTGTTCATTGAGTATTTATTTCAGTTCTTTGCTGGAATACTTAATAATTTATTAATTTGATGTGAGTTGAAAGTAATTATGAATATATAAATTCAAGGCACAAGAAAAAAATGTGAGACATGCTTTTGATGTATGGATTTGCCGAATGTAATTCATTCGAAATAAAACGTCTGTACGCAGATCGTTTCTCTAATAGGCATTTTTCAGATAAGAAAACATTTCATCAAAAATTACATGAATGTATACGAGATACAAGTTTATTTAAAAAGCGATTGTTAAATAGTAGTATCAGAATTGTGACTATTTCGAGCATCTCCTAAATAACAGCACAAAAATAACTATAATATAACTCCAAAACAAGGTCAAATAAGACATATATTTATTTATTTTTTTTCCTTTGTCTTTTGTTCTTCCACTGCTAAAGGCGGGTCCACATATTATAAAGCATTCATAGTATATTTTTTATATAAAATAAAAATGCCAGTTGTGCAAATATATTTTAATAAAAGTGGATCTTCTAGCTAGGTATTCAAATACAAATATTTTGGAATCTTGATTATGTTTACACGGGAATTTTGGGAATTACCTTCTTTTTAATTTATCTTTTTAATTATAATACTGTTTGTATATATTATAATATTACAAGCTTCATAAGCTTGAAATGCTATTTTAAAAAGTAAGATATACATCAATATTTAAAAGACTATTGAGTTTGAATGCATTTGTCTTGACATAAAGTAATATTTGGAATATTTTCTCAGTCATTGCACTTAATTATAATCATCTGAATACATATATTTGATTATAAAACGGTGAAACCAGAATCTTGATTTTGTCGTTTGGCAACATTGAACAGCGATAATAAATAATTACGAGTGTCTGGACAAACATAAAACGTAAGTGTATGTTCTGGATGTGGGGATGCTCTCTCAAAGGTATCAGACTGCCTGTCGCTATTGGTTGATACACTGGCTAAACCAGTGCTGCTTGTTCGCACATATTCCTCAACTCGTGCTCTCATTTCTTGATTCATCTTAAAAGAAAAGAAAAATGTTATATTACATTTATGTGATTTATATACCTAATGTTCGTGAATTTAATATCTTACCTCGTGTTCAGCCGGTGATAATGGTCTGCTCAATTGTATTGCTGTTGGTGGACAATATAAGCACAACATCGTCGATTCTGTGATATGATCAACACTTGTTAGTTCTTTGAGCGAAAATATTCGTTCTACACTGTCCTCCGCCATGTTAACGAGTAATAAAGCTTGTCGCGTGAGGACGAGCGTCACTGCGCGATTACTGCCTTGATGAATCACGTAGTCTGCGCTCGTTACGTGAAGGATGCTGTCGTGACTGTGATCGAGTAAAGGTGACAAGCGCCAGGTATACCGTACAGATGTGCTATTATTGCCAGTAGTATACTGCACAATTGGTCTTTGACGTGGCTAAAAATATAAAAAAATCATTATGAAAGTAAAATGTGTAATTAGAAGACTGTAGAAATTAGAATACATCTATTACCGTGGGCAATGGATTCCATCCAGCTCCTTGCAGTAATCCTTGACCTGTAAGAGCAACCAACTCCGCGGCACCGCTCAATGGTTTAGTAACGACACCAACCAAACCGAGTCCAACTCCAGTGACTAAACTTTTGGTTGTCGCTTCACCTGACCACACTTGCTGTAAAGGATGATGTGCCAAGCCCGCCACAGCCGCTGATTAACAATCAACAATTAGTTATTGTATTCTGTTTAATTGAAAAATATTTTTTAAGTAATTACCAACCAAGTAGACTCATTCCAAGACCAGTTAAGCCTTGATAAAGTCCTTGTGCCATGCCTTGAGGACGCATTCTGCGCGACTCTTCTTGTCGCTGAAGATGTTCCTCATCCAATGTTAGACGATCCAAATTCCGTGCGACACTAGATGCCAATTTCGTTACGGAATTTACAGTACCTGTGTACATAAGTCGAAATATGAATTATTTATTAAATATTCGGAACAACGAAATAAATATTAATAGTTTGCATACCTGCTGTAACATGTTTCATTAGACTGGCTGACCCGTGTGTAATTCCAACGATAAAACCCCATGGACCTTGTAATAGTCCTTGAAATGGTAGTGAAACAAAGTCTCTAAGACCGGATCCAAGTGCTTGCGCCAAACCTCCTGGTGATCCAAGTATCTCTAATGATCCAACTACCCAACCTAATAAATGGATAATAGTCATTACTCTGTTATTATATCAAATTAATAATGTATATAAAATATTTTATGTATAGATAATAATATATTAACCTGCTCCGAATATAGCGCCAGATAAATAATGCATGGTAAGTGCATTGCCAAGTCTGTAAGGAGTTGTCAGCAGATTCTTCCTTTCGAAGGTACCGAAGTACAGTGGGGAATGATCTAAAGCAACGTAGAGTCGCATAGAAGTGTGAACACTCAATAAAATTGATAGCGGTTCTATCACGAAGTTTTGCAATCTTAGTGGTTTGCTTAAGATTTTTGAATCGATCATGATATATTCTGGTATGTACATTGCGTTTAACGCAGCTATTGTTTGCATCTTTTTAAGATTATCACCCAGAACTAGTCGCGGTGGTATCATCGAAGTCGCGTAATCTAATAATTGCGTTATGTATGTGTCCTCAATGTATGCACTAATAGGTGCAATCTTCATGCGATATTCCTTTGATGCTAACAGACAGAAATATTTATTATTATTTACGAAATAAATATATGTATATATATATATATATATATATATATATACATGTATAATATTTATATATTACATTATTGTAATTTATTGTTGTTACTTAACCAGCATTAAAACTCAGTTTGACTTAGAGCTTTGATTATTTGCTTTTTATTATTTGAATATAAATAAATAACATTTATTTGCTTTAAAAACATAATTTTTGTTACCCAAATATTTATTTTTTATTAAAATAATGTAATTTTGTAAATATAAAATATATATACCTATATAATATAAAATATATACCTATGATATTTTCATTTACTTCCCAGACATACTCGATGGCTATTAAAGAATCTTGTTTGATTTTTTCCATATTTGTCATTAAACAGTTATTGCTGTAAAATGCCATCTCTCTGCTCGGCAATGGATTTTGATTTATTAATACTACGGGAAAATCGAAACCTCCCTGATCAAATAATTGATTATCTAATTGCAAGTCGCCTATGTAACAATCGAAATTAATGAATCTGGCTTTTGAATTTATAGTCATAACTAAGTCTGTCATAGATAGACTGGCGACTTCGATTCTTTGTGCGTTTTCATTGATATCATGAAGGATAACGATAGTGCAAGCACGCAAGTAAACGATTGCAGAACCTTCCTTCGAATGAGTTGAAATAGTGTCATCGGTAGATTTCAATCGATTTTCGTTAGTGCAAGTTTTTGTATCCGTTATCTTCGGAACTAATTGCTTTGAATTGTTCAAGGGTATTTGTTCCATCATGAAAATATCTTCTTGGGCTGAGAAGAAACTCGTTAATGATGTTGAGCTACTCGAACTTTGTATATACAGTAACAGCTTATCTTCTTCTAATCTCTTCAGTGAAGAAAGATTATTGTATATGTCATGATCCTTCGCTGTACTCTTTTTTCGTAACAATCTGCTCCTAATGTCTTGAGCGGATATTTCAATTTGGGAAATAGGCACGATGCTTATGTGAGTGGTGTAACAGCGATTATGCATTATAAGCTTTACATCACCGTACGAAGGTAATCGCAGATACTGATCTATTGGTGTAGATGACAACGCAGATAGATTTACGCCTCTTGACCACTTTAAATTTGCTTTCCCTATTGTTTCATCGTTTTGCGCGGTAGAAAATAACACATTCGATGCGCTCGGAACCGTAGTGTCGGGTAGTCTGTTACTGACACAGGGAAGAGAATAGTGGGACGTTGCTCCACTGTCGACTTCGCATATCCATGTAAAATGAACGCTATCCGGTAATATTTCATTCCCTTTTTCATCGGCTTGTCCCAGTAAAATTTTGAAACCACAGGCATTTTCAATTAACAATTGCGGATGATCGTCACTGTGTATCACGACGAACGTGGTGCCTTTGTCTTCCTGTGTCGTTACAATGACCGGCATGGTGGAGGAACCGTTTGGAATCACGACGGATTTGCGACTCATAGCTTGGTCTACTCTGATCGGACAGGACCATCTATGTCCGAGACTAAGAGATATGTACAATACGAGCGGCTCGACGTTACTCTCTGTGTACAGCGTATACCATTGCACGATTGGCGTACCCTGTCTCTGATCCTCCGATGGTGAGATATTCAGGCTGCAGGGAGTGAGGTCATGGGGCAACTGGAGATTCCGCGCTTCCTCGTGCACTGCGAGCGTGGCCACGCACAGTTCTTGAGGTGTCAGGTTCGCAATTACATGGCTGCTTGTGATTCGCACTAGACGCATATCCTTGTGCATCGAAGAACCAATGTTTAGGATGGACACACTTGTGCCGCAATCTACGAATGTCTTGATGTTTCCCTCTACCGGCACGAGACCGCAGATTCGAGGCATGTAGAAGCTCTGACTCCAGTCGGGTCGTGCCAATTGCAACGTTTGGGATGTGTAATAAGTATCACCGATTCCGACACCCACGTGAAAAGTACTCTCCAATTTGGGTGGCGTGACTATGCCGTAGTGAGGAATCTGACAGAGCTCTGTATCCTCCGATACCAATGAGATGTGACAGCCTAACGAATTCATTACAAAACACCAAGGTTGCAGTTCTAGCAGCAGTGTACTGGAGACCAATCCTGCGTCCTGATATTTCACTTGTACATGCGTCTGCGGTTGTTCTGCAGATATCCACTCCTCAATATCGTCTCCCTGGAAAGGCCATTTTACTTGATCTTTTCTATTCTTGAGTTCTTCCAGAATTTTATCGATATCCTCAATTTCAGGTCTTCGGAAAAATTTTCGTTGATCCACGGAGCTGTATGAAAGCGGCACATAAGGATTCGACGCAGAGACTCCGGATTCCAATTGAAACGTCAGCTGGTGGAAGTGCTCAAATGTACCGGGGCAGTACAGCTGTTGACACTCGCCACGACCGTTCACCAATGTGCTAGATGACATTTTCAGAGATGGTGTTTCCATCTGTACTCTGGCCGGTACTGGTAGGTGTGATCTGATCATATACAGAGGACTCAATACCGCAAGGATTTTCATTTTGTCTTGTATCATCTGCATCACAATCCGTACCCAAATACTCAAAAATTGACCGCGTTCTTGTAGAGGTACTTTGACAAGCCACGGCTGGCCCCATTTGATATTGGGTTGCAATGGAATGTCTCCGGTCCAAGATAAATGCGTCAAGTTAGTGAAACGTAACCGCATTGCCATTTTTTTATTATTCTCAAGCATGATAGATGACGGAAAACTCTTGCCTGGTATGATATACACTTCTTTGGAGACTGTTACCTTAGAACCAACTTCTTCTTCGTATTTTACTAATCTCATCTCAAAATTATCCATTAGTTGATTGGAAATCACAAGTTGCCCCGAGAATGTTACAAGTTTTTGTGTGGCAGAAAGCGACGTAACGTTTACGAAGACCACCGTACCAGTCATCGAATTATTGAATTCTATCACTTGGACTCCATTCTTGTTAACGGGAAAAGGCCGGCTCCATATCCAGGCGTTTTCCTCGATTGATATCCTTATCATTTGATTGCCAATCTGTCTCCAAGAATAAAAATTACACTGCCTGCTCTCAAGAAGTATGCTATCTCCAGTGCCACTTTGACCAAAACGTATAGGTATGTTGCTATCGTTGGCTATTACATAACGTGTTAGAACAATTACGCTCTTTTCCTCTTCATCGAAAGATGCTAGCCATAAATGAGTAGAAACTGCAAGAGTGTGAGTTATCGTTGGTCCCAATTTCAATGTAAACGGGTTGCACGTTAATGACGAGTCTATCTTTTCCGATAACGATAACTGAAATCTTCCTTCCAGGGCATCTAGCACTTCCTGCATAGTCAAATGACTATAATCCAACACGTGTATGCTTAAACTACCGCCGATGTCGAGCAATATAGAATCGTCCATCCATTTGTTAAATACCAGAACAGCTCCCTTCTGTTCTACGGACATGAAACATTGTATTTCGGGAATTTTTCCGTTTAGAGTGTACTTATCCAGTGGTGGCGGCAAATTATTATATACACTTGTATCGATGTGATTATATAGAGATATATGAAGAACGCCGATATTCAAAGCAATTTGAACATTCGGTATTAATAAGGGATTAAAATAGGAGTCGATGCGTAAGCAGGCAGCGAGAGCACGAGCAGAAACGATGCTTTTTGAGAGTGGTCGTTTGCCATTGGACAGAATAACTATACGCCACACGCAAGCTACTGCTCGTGCCGGTGCTTTCTCTGGTAGATCCAATCGGTAGGAATCCGTTTCTGATAAATAAAAATCGGCGTAACGCTGGTACGACATGTGACTATCACTCCAATATTCGAGAACGCAGGGAATTTTGTCGATGTAATCATCGTCGGCATCCACTGCCTATAATAGAAAGAATTAAGAAGATAAAAATATAATCGTGGTCAAAAATATTATGTATCTTATTACTCATTATTTAACATTTTAATTTAAAAATTGATTTACGGCATTTGCTATCCTTTGCTTCAAGAATCTTTTAAACTTATGTATAATGTCAGTAACTACTAGGAAACAATACAGGCAAAAGAATTTTAAATCAATAAAAAAAATATAAGTATCTAATATTTTTACAGCCAAGGTTGTATCATTTCATAGCTTTTTCAAATTAGAAAAAAACATCTTTAGACATTTAAACAAAATTATATTTTCCGACATAAAACATTTGTCTTTTTGTATTCAAACTAAATATTAATATTAATTGCTTAAAATACCGAGCATTCTCACTTACTTCAAATGGAACAGGAAATATGTGGATTCTTGTTAACGTACGCGATTGCGGATATCTCCAAGCCATCGCTTGTTGAGGATAAACAAAAAATACCACCTGCAAAAAAAGAAAAAGATTAAGACTTTTTGATTTCAATTACATTTTTGATTTTTATATAATCTAACTAACTTGATATGGAAAAGGTAACTCATCCGCGGTGCCATCAACGAATTGGAATGCACCCGCCTTTAAATCATCCTTATAGTGTTGTTCAGTCGATAGCACAATTTGCTTTTCATTTTTATTTTCATTAGTAGAAACCGAAGCGAACTCATTTAAGAGCAACTGGCAGTCTTGCATAACCATTTTCATAATTTTTATTTGATCCGGTCCGAAATCAAGATATAGGCTCTCACTGTCTGCCTGTATTTGTATTTGTGGAATAATCTCGCTATTGTATGAAGACTCCCAAAGTAAACAAGTCGTTACATTGCAACACCATGGATTTAATAGTACTTTGATATTCCCGTTTAAAATAGCAGATACAATGAAAGAATCTATGGACAGATTTGAATATATCCTGTCTGGTCTAAGAAGTGTCGACAGATTTCCATTTAACGATGCTAAACTGATAATAATTTCTGCTCCAGTGTCAGTCTTTAAAGATAATACAATTTGTTTGGTATTTAAATATAGGTCAGGTATACTGAATTTCCTCGATTTTGTCGATGCTAAATTTTGAGAATCCGTACATGTAATCTCCTGTTTCTCTGTAGATACTTGTGTAACATTGTCATCAATAAAACACGATATTAGCTAGAATATAGATACAATGTAGAACTGTTAAACACATGAATATTATTCTTCGTTAAGTTACCTTATTCCGTATATCATAGAGTTGGTTGAGCCGAGATAAAGAAAGATGTACTTTTGTCGGTCGTCCCATTTCAATGAAAAACTGGCGGTTTTTGCCTAAAATCATTTCAGATTTTACTGTCGCAAAAGAAGGCGGAATACCCGTATCTGGATGTGGATCACCATGCTTTGTTTCTATCATATAAATTTTGAAATCTTTTTCGGTCGGTATTACGTTCAGATTTTGTACATTGCCAAGCGCTATTGTTATATCGAAACAAGATATCTACAAATTGCATAATTCAAATAAAATATTTAAACTAGTAATAGGTCACATTAATATTAATTTTTTGTGAGTAAATAATAATAAAGCATACTTGTATTTTTTTAGATAAATGTTGCTGAAAGAAATAAATATTTGGTTGATTGATCATTAGATAAAGTAATGGTTGTTTTACATTATTATTATCGTCTTCACTGTCAATTTTGTGTGTATCCTGAAAATATTAATTAAAAATTAGATAATATTAACTCGTATTCTACAAGATGGATCACTAGTGACTGAACGATTTCTGTTTGTTTCTTTGCAAGTTTTTTTGAGTTTTTCGATAATTATACTACATTGTTAATTATACTACATATTATTTTCTCAAATAAAGTTCCAATATTTGTTTTAGAAAGTTGAAAGTTAGTGAATTTTTAGAGATTTTTTTGAATCATTCTGAATAGGTGAAAAAAATGGACGGATTTAGTACCTTCCATTTGTATGAATAAGGCATCAAATTGTATCTTTTAGGATACGAGTTAATACTATAATTAAATAAATTAATTCCAATTAAATAATTGAATTAATTATTTTACTTAAAATTATTTATTACTCACTACATTATCCTCTAAATCAACAAATGTACTCTGGACTTCATACAGAATAAATGTTATTTTTCCACAATTTATTAAAAATTCAAATGGTGGAAGTATCATAGTTTCAGCAGTGGATCTTCCCTATCATAACAAAATCATTATTTTTAATATAAATTCTGAACTCAAAATCACAAACTGCTATTTACATGCATAAAAAACTTACAATTATTGTAGAATGCATGCTGGACATTTCAAAATCGATACCACTGTCTTTTGTGAAATCAATATCTGAATCATCTGATGTTTGTTTCAACCAGGCTTTAATAGGCTTAATGCTTTGAGATCCTGAAAGAGATCTTTGAACTATATTATTAGAACTATTTTTATGATCTATTCTTTCGAAACTTCCAGATAGTAACGTTATAAATTCATTGTTGAGCGTCGATATTAATTTAATTTGATCCAAATTTATTGTCAATTCTATGTCTGTAATACAATTTACTTCAATGGCACTCCCACAGACTATTGTATCTCCTTTAAATGTAACAGCTGGGGCAATAATTAAGCAAAGATCAAATCTAGAATTAAATATTAAAATTAGAATACGGTTGTCATATAGATTTATGCACGTATATATTAATTGTATCAATTGTATTACTTTGTTAATACTGAAGATGTTGAAAAGTATGGATCTAGACTACTACCATTCCCGAGCTTATTCCATTCCAATGCTGGATTCTCATTCATTGTATATAAGTATGATTGAGACATTCTCTGAAAATAATAATGCATTGCTTTAATTAATCTAATTAATCTATATGATATTAATGTTTCAATAAATTTTTTTTTATTTTTAGTCAATATATAAAATATTTCATTAAGAATTTTTAGAATTAAAAGAAATAATTAATTTTGATAGTAAACCTTATTAATGCTTAGTTGATAATTCTTCCATGTAGTAGTATATGCACATATTCCTTTAACACTAATTTGATATTGACGATCTTCTACAGCCGAACCTGGTACGTTTAATATATTTGCTCGAGCAGCTAATTGATATATATCAGTTCGCAATGGAGTTCTACAAATTGGATTTTCTGCATCCGGCGTAATACGAATCCCGTCCAACTATATAATATATAATATTCATAAATATATAATATCCATAAATATTATATTTTTTAAAATATTATATTGCTAATAAAATTATACAAAAAGCAAAATGGTTTACCTGAAGCATTAATAAATCATGTTGTAACTTATTCGTATCAGTAAAAGCTGGCATCATGAGACGAAAACCTTTGAATTCCAAATGTATCAGTGGCAATAATTCATTATTTAAGTTGGTTATACCAACTAATGGTGTTGCCATATTTTTATTATGAATAGATTCTGTGCTTTTCTCAATAGATGAACCAAGGCACGTAAAAGGTTTCACCAATTGAGCATATTTGCTAATTACACTTATTGGTAAGATTATATCGACCATTTGCATTTTGATAAGTATTTCAGAAATGTAGCCGTTCGTAGATAATGTAGAGTCAAGTAGCATTTCTTTCTAGATATTCGAGTATCAGTTTTTATTAATTTCAAAAAAAATAGATATCAATATTCTACATTATAATTTAAGCAAGAATGTGAATAATTACATAGGTAACTAAATAAACTATAATAATAATTAAATACTTATTTACTTTTTGAGGCTTGTAACGCTTGTGAGTACCCCAACGTGTATACACATTTCCAGATTTCGCACGAGTAAGTGTAAAACTTAAAAAACCAGAATCATCACCTTTCTCCAAATTATCTTCCCTTCCGCATAATACTAGCCCAGCATATTCACCAACATCCCAATTTAATGCATGTGGACCTCTATCAAATCACAATGTAAATATAACAATTAAACAATCATTGCACATAATAATAAAGAATGTTTTTAAAAATATTTCTTGCTAAGACTTTAATATATATATATGTATAAACATTTTATAGAAATAAATTTACCTAACATAGTGAAATATCGTGGCTGTTGTAATTTTATTCTTTAACTGCATATAAACCGATTGTAAATCTAATGATGTTATAATATCTTCCAGTTCTAATATTAATTTTAAAGAAGGCTTGTCTTCTTGTCCCATAATGTATAATTTAATTACTACTTTTGTTATAGTCCACTGAATCCAAGCCGTTACAACTAAACCATCTTTTTCTGTAAAATTTGGGTAGTAATGACCAATAAATGCAACAAATAAATATATTCCGCTTACCATGTCCTAAATCATCTTTTGATGTAGACATAGTTGAATTGGTAGTATCTTCTTGATACATTATTTGAGTCGGAGTGGATGGAGTTTGAGGTATAGCAGGAAGAACAATTTGCATTTCGTTGCTCTGTGGTACAATTACGCTGTCTTTTCGGGAACCGCATAAAGTTTGTAATATTTTTATGATATTTAAAACTATACTGCTCATAAAAATAACCTGAGATATATAAATATATGTTGAAATTTACATTTTTTTAAATACAAATTTTATTGACTTGATATAAAGCACGATAAGAATAAACAAAAATTAATACCTGATCCTCTGAAAATGAAATAATGATAGGCGAATTATCAATGTGTACACAAACACTTAAAGCAGTAAGTGTATTTAATTCAGTCGCAGCTGTCTTAGTTGTAAGAGCTACCGTAGCATTTAATGTAACTTTCTTTATAAAGTTCTTTTGTATCTGTTGTTGCAATGTGTAACAATGAAAATCGATAAGACTCAATGTCCATGGAAAACTTTGCATTTCTGAAATAGTAATAAATTGTAGTTTTTATTGTAAAATAATAACTTTTTTGCAAATTCTAAGATAAACTTACGATATGTCCATATAGATTCTGGTAATTTAGCAGGAAGATTTTGTAGATATGGGCTCAGCATTTCAGCATTCAAATTAGATGAATGTATGAGAAGACTCGGTAGTTTTATTATCATTATTTGTAGATCTTGATTTTCTATGAAAGCTCTATCTTTGGCTTGTTCTATGCCTTGTAATATATTTTATTAATTGTTATTACAAGCTATATAATTGTATTAATAGTTATCAAAAAGCGCAATAACAAGATTATGAACAAATTTAAAAATAATTCAATTTTCACGTTATTTGATATATAATTAAAATATTTACCATCAGCTCCAATACCACTCATTGTATCAGACGGAATATATATTATAATATGTCCTATATAACCATTCAGCACAAGATTGCACCACCACGAATACGACTGTGCTAATCTGACCAGTATCCCCGATTTCTGTAAGTACTAGACTATTTATTTCTATTTTTAATACATATAATATA
>Ga0157364_1001954_pt1 | contig 18474 bp, 11 predicted proteins | sample AttsexASBM2_FD_111476 | JGI IMG/M metagenome (GOLD analysis project Ga0157364, IMG submission 111476) | Fungus gardens microbial communities from leaf cutter ant in Ribeirão Preto, State of São Paulo, Brazil - Atta sexdens ASBM2 | ecosystem: Host-associated > Fungi > Mycelium > Unclassified ...
ACGAAAATCATAACAAATCAACTTCGGCTTAAATGAAACATCTGTAAATACAACTACAATTTGTCAATACTACTTTTTACATCAAATATATGCCTTTCTTTCGAAACGTCAGCGACATTTTTTAATAAATCGATATCAATGTTTTGTATTGATAGCTAATTTTATTATCGTGTAATCTTTATTTTCTTTCTCTTTAAAAAAATCTCTCGATTTAATTCATTATTTATGATAATTTATCTACGAGTTTGATATCTGAGCGACGCTCATATCGATATAATATCGATATTTTACAGTCTCTGAAATCTTATCTATATTGGACTTTTTGCGACAGCTTTACATTTCGGCTCCAGAGTTAAAGCTGGTCTGTTCTACAAGATCAATACAACATTGATATGTGAGATAAATAGAATATACAAATGTAAATACAGAGATATGATGGCGTATTTTAATTAAATCATTGATTTAGTCTTTTAAACGAGCAGATTTGTTGCTTAAACGAATATATCTGCTTAACATCAAAATCCGATGTATTTGCATTTAATAATGTAATTGTTCATGAAGAGTAAGTAATTTTTTTGCGACTTATAATTAAAATACACGATAAATTCTATCCGTAAAAAATTTTCGAACTTAACTAGACTTTATCGTAAATACTAAATAATCAAAAAAATGAGAGAAAGTATGAAGATTTGCATCGTTGACGTTTCGAAAGAGAGATGTACACGATATAAAAAATAGTATTGATCTTTATGCATCGTGTAATTTAATATATATATATATATATATACATTTCTTTTTATGTTTCTCTTCGAAAACAAAATCATCGATATTATTTACGTATTTATTTGAAAGGAATAATTGATGCATGGGCCTTTATGATAACAGATAAAGTTTTATGAAGATTCTTGACGTTTGACTTTCAACTCTGTCGCGCATATCAGTTACTTTACGACGCACTTGAAACCGCTAGTTAATAACCCATCAGCCAGTCAATGTTCAAGCGTACGTTCATTACACGGAATGTCTAGGAATTATCACCCTTTATCATTACATAATTTCCTCATTCTTAAAGCAAGAAAAAATATAGGAATTACAAATTAAGAAGATACAATAATTTCAACATTTTAGAAGCAATTATTAATCCGTTTATACAGATAGATATTTAAAAAAATAATTTAAATTCTGCAATAACTTTTTCAGTTATGTAAACAAATAGATAAAATGCCTTTTCAATGTCTGTCTTATTAATTATCCAATATTAATTTAAAACGTTCGAAAGCGTTGCTCATTGCGATTAATTTTCCAATACACACGTTGAGCATTCATTCTTCAAGTAAACTTCCGTGCGTCACACATTATTTCCCAATTACTTAAATAGGTATTAACTCAAATGCTACTATATTTAATGTGGCGTAAATTTCAAAATAACATAACACGTTAATGTGACTTCGGATAATAAGAAATAGGTAGAAAGAGAAAGAGGAAAAAAAGAGTCCCTTTGGAAATGGACAATACGTCGGTAACGCCAACAAGCTAGCACTCTCGCGGATCACCGTCCGCGAGATTTATTTATAAACGCGCGATTTCTTTTTATCCATTGCATTCCTTCCAAGGCCCCGAGAAACGGAGAACGGATCGGGCAACGGGCCGTCGTCATGGCCGTTCGTTCATTCCCGCGTGTAATACCGCGCGAGATCGCTTTCTATCTCTCTTTCTCTCCCTTTCATTATCTCTCTCCCTTTCTCTCTCTTTCTCTCTCTCTCTCTCTCTAGCTCTCTCTTCCCCGCTCGCTCTCGAGTCTCTCTCGTTCAATATGGCACCGCCCGCCGCCACCGCCGCCGCCACTACCCTACCACCACTCTGCCGACGTTGCCGACGCCGGACGTCTCTCGTTTCGGCGGAATATCGATAGCGTACGTCGACCGAACGACGGGGTACGCTCGAATAACACTCACGAATTATGAGCTGCCCCTATACTACTACGCCGTTACGTTATTATCCGAGTTATCCGGAGCATACGTAATATGGCTATTGACTGGCGCGCTCCCCGGATGCAAAAGTGTAGCAAAACGCGGAACATTCCGTTCTCGCTGCATCGCTCTTTTACTAAATTAGCTCGATTACTATCCAGCTTTCTCGTGGAAAGTGGAGAAAGATTATTAAACGTTATACAAACATGCGCGCGCGCACGATGTCTGTGATACTTGAGAAGCCAGGTCTATACATGTCGGATGAAATATCATCGTAGATTAGATATCTATAACAATTACAGTCACTCAAAAATCTCTCGAGATATATATGTGTGTGTGTCAGGTTCTATTAAAGTGATTTTAATCCACAACTTAAAGTCATTTCGTTTAAAAAACTCAAGTTACGCAAAATCGGAAAAAGCATTAAGATTTCTAATGCAACTGTTTCTTCGCAAAAGTCTCGATTCTCGGAACTAATGTTTCTGCAATTAAATTTTTCGAAACACATATAAGTTTCTATTTCGTTAAGATGCAGTGAAAATTCACCAGGTATAATGGTGCGACATGGTTGCAGTGAGAAACATCGTTTACGGTTGTGCACCGATCGAAGCTCGTATTGTGGTTTTAGGAGGGTAGTTCACCCCATTGCTGCCGCTTTCAAACAGTTGTGACTAAATCGACATTGTTACTAAATCGCCATTAACTTTTGGCAAGTGGTATGACCAGAGTGTTATTTATACCACGAATACATAGAGATATTGCTTAAAACAATTCGATTCCGTAGTACAAACTATTAGAAAATAGGTATATTAATGTCGCATTTCGTTCCTGTATAGATTTTGCTCCGTTTAACTTCAATGAAGATACAATTGGATTCATTTTTCATTTTTTATAATTATAAGTTTATCAAATATATATTTGAATTCATCTATTAATTAAATATAATAAGGTCTAATAACTATAAGATAACTCACGAACAATATTATTGCTGATGCTTTTTCAAGTGCTGCTCTACTTACACTTATAATTTATATATCTTGCACGTCAATAAAGTTTGTTATTATTATTCATTTATTTAATGTGTTCTCCAAATTTTTTGGAGTGGAATCTTAACATTCCAAAGAGTGAAAATTAAATCAGTCTTGAAAAATAGTGGCTCAATTTTCAATCTTTAAAAGTGAGAGATTTCATTCTTCAGAGTGAGATTTTAAAAGTGAGACTTTAAAAGTTTTAGAAAGCGTATATAATATTAGATATGGGAAAAAGTTCGTGGCGTTTTTTTTAATGCCATTTAATGGGAAAAACGCCACGAACTTTTTCCCACACCTAATATATCTTTTCTATTTTTTCATAATAAATACGTGAGTAATAAAACTCGAGAATATGAGATATTATTTCTGAATATTCAACGCATTTTTGTTTGGAAGATTAATATCGTTAATTTGCTATATTTTCTTTCGATGGCTCAATAAGAAGGCGTGTATATAAGGGAATCTAAATTTACTCGAGTTCTGAACTTTGTTTAATTGCCAAAGACTACGCGACGATGATAAATATCCAGTGCGTGACACGACACGCTTCTTCCTTGATGAAACGTGGTCGGGAATCACATTTTTTCACGTATTGTTCTTTGAATAGTTTAACAACTCGATATCATTATTATACATTGCGTTAGTAATAGCTGTGCGAATTATCTTTTGGATATTTAAAAGTTAGTTCTAAAAATTACGTGTACAACTTGATTTCATTAATTTCATTACTTATGTTTTAAGCAATGTTAATCGCAATTCATGATCGAAACGTCGTAAAAAACATATCGATGTAATACAAATTTTTTATAATTGGAATCTATTTAACGTAACCAGGATTATAAAATTCCAAAACAAAATTCCGTTTATCCTCTGTCTGCCAATTGAAGCAACTTTAAGTAAAGACTTAAGTAAAGATCTTATTGCGACGCAAAGTATGATAGTTATATAATCTCTAAACGTTTAAGTTTAATCAGAACGCCTTTAAAGAAAGAATTTCTTCTTCTGTACGTCATTACCGATAAATCCTCAAATTTTGGAAATTTAATTTATCTTTTAAATTCATCTATTGCATTAAGATAATTTATAGGATTAAAGCGAGATTAACAAGGACAGTAGTGACGAAGAGGAATGTACGCGAGATCGGCAGGATGACTACAATGTGATAGCATATGTAAATAAATGACTGGAGGAGAGGGGAAAGTTGGATGGGCGATGGTCGTGAAGGGAAAGGATGAGGAAGAACTTTGGAGAAGGGGGGGGAGGCAGAGTTTGCGCTTGCAAGGCGGACTTGGCGCGTCAGGTTAGGTAACGCGTATCCATGACGGTTTTTCCCCCGCGGAGAAAGTTAGTCTAGGCACACTTCGACCGTAAAATCGCTTCTCGGTGTACAGCGTCCCCTTCTTCTCCCCCCCCCTCTCTCTCTCTTTCTCTCTTTTCTCATAGGACTACTTATCTAATCAAACATTTTTCCTAATTTCGTTATTCCGTTCCAATCCTCTTTGATTCTATTTGAAAAAGATTATAAAATTTGGATTAATTGATGCTTTCTCACAAATCGTTTTGCGTGGCATTTTTTTCACTCAGATTAAGAGAATTTATGAAACAAATTTATAGTTTTCATTTGTTTCGTTATATTCTCATTAAATATTTTTATTATAATTTAATTTTTAATTTTACAGACATATTCATATTTAAATACGTTATACAAAATTCTGTCACTTTTTCGTACACTATTCGATCATTGTATAATCTTCGCTTGAGATTATTCCGACGATATTATACAAAAACTAGATGATTTTTCTCTCTACTTTCTCTCACTATCGTGTCATATTCTGCATGAGTAAATCCTCTTTCCTAAGATCACACAATACTCTACTACGGATTTTTGTGATATAATCTTCGACTTTCAATCGCATCTTTTTATTCGTCAAATTAACATCAAAATACGAGACTTGATTTGGTAAGGCACCTCATTTTCTGAATGAAACGCGCTAGATTTACTTATTTAACTTTATTTTGCATTTAGAATTCTCGCATAAATATATAAATCTTTATATATAAATTATATTTTGTTTTGGCATAGTCTCAGAATTTAGGCAGTTCTCGTATTTTATTCGATCCCGCTTGCCGACAGTCAGTGGACAGAATATAAATCTCGCGCATGTAAAAGTCGTTTATGATTTATAGTTAAATCGCTCGAAGAGGCTTGACTGAAGCTTTACTTTCGAGAAACGATCGTAATTGTTTTCGTGGCCGCGTTGGCACGCCGTCATTCTCGGAGAGTCTAAGAATCGAAAAGTCTCCGACACGAATGATCGGTTTAGCAACAAGTGCGGCGGTCACTGAATTCCTTGGACGCGACCAGCTTGGCGCGATGGCCATCTTTGTAAGCGCGCGGGGAAGTACTCGACGCGACATCTTTCAGTAGCGTAACGAATCCTCGCTTTTGGTGATCATTTCCGGGTACGCGCGCGAAGTGACTCAAACGCGGTCATTTCTAGAAAACAGTTACTCCTTTATGTATGACGCAGAGCGGAAAATCCGATGTAAGTCATAAAGGCTTTAAATGAAATGTTGTAAAAGTTAATTAACGATACAATTTCTAATGCACTTGTCTTATAGATGTATGAAAATCGATCTTCGAGCCTTGACACGCTCGTTCTAATCGGCTTTCTTGAGGTGCGTGTACACGATCTATTAAGACCTATTATAAGAAAGACTTTCTACAAGAAAACAGATGATCGTGACTATCAGCTAATCTCAGTGGAGCGGCGGATTAACAATTTTCACGCGAAAATGTAGAATTGGTCAGAAATTGGGAATTAGCAAAGATCGCGAACGAACGCGATTACTTATTCTCATCGAAAACTGGAAATGATCTGGAATGACAATCATTGGGAAGTAAATGAATGAGTTTCACATATTTGCCCGAAAATATTCTTTGAAAATTTATGAAATCGAGAAACGAGGGGTATTTTTTGTGATTCTGATTGATTTTTGTTTGTATAAATTTTTCGCAAGTTCGACGAATAAATCATATACTATATTTTATTATTTTTCAAAATGAAATTTAAACATTTACTCTAAAAAGTTGAAAGTATGTTTGTGAATTTTTAGAAATTTTTTGAATCATTTTAAGTAGATGAAAAAATCGACGGCGGATTTCAGATGATGAGCACTGTTTTGTGCCTGGCCTACCAAACATGTTCTACCAAAAGGGTTAATACAACGGTATCAAGATACCTTTCATGTCTTTGTTATTTGATATTCAATATTCTATATTTTACCTTAAGCCCAAGGTAACGTCAACATTACGAAAATGTGCGTCAAGGCTTAAGCGTCGTAGAATTAACGTTTTTGTACGCGAATGGAGTAAATAATCTTTTTTCGAAAACATTTGGATGCACAAAAACCAGGAAAATCTTAAAGATTCAAAAAATCAAACGTATGAAATTTCCATAATAAAAATAATTGATGATGCTGATAACTGTTGACGTGATTTTACCGAGTCGCGCAATGATTCGCGAAACAAGTCGATGCATTGTCGTCATCATCATTGTCGTTGATGACAACGACGACGACATGATTATAAAACGCTGTGATAACGGTACGCGTATTTTTCTCCCCTTCCGACGAAGCGATGGAAAGACGGAAGCATCGCCGTGTAACTGGGTCAGTCGCAGACGACGACGATGACGATAGGGGAAAAGAAAAAGAGACCTCTTGTCCATCATTGGCGTAGTACACGAGCGCACTGCACGTAAGTGCGTAAACGCGTATTTACGTACCGCTAACCTGCCTTCTAAAGCCGCTTGCGTGTTTTACCGTCTCCATGTACCGTTATGGGACGTTAGAGTTAATCTCTCTTTCTCTTCCTCCCTCCTCTCTTTGTAACAAACATAAAAATGTTTTGATGCTGCGTGTAAAAATTTCTGTTAAGTTATAAATAGTAATGAGATACATTAACGATCATGAAGATCTATTTAAACATATAAAGGATAATATATTCGATAGAATACTTTTTTGTGGAGATACTTTATGAGTTTGCGAAATACAATAAATACATTAAATAAATTGTTGCATGCTGAAATTGTTTACTCAATGAAAAATAAACTGGTATTGCACCCAGACAATATGCCTAAAAGATGTCATGAAGACATTATAAAGAGGTCATCTTCATAGATAGATGTTGTTTAAACATCCTTTTTAAATTATTTGATTCACTGAATATTTTTACTATATTTTTAAAGATATTGATGCGAGTGACTGACTGTTGAATTACTAAAAACTAATTTCAATAATTTTTTTAACCGATAATTTTTAATTAAAGACATTTGTCTATTATCTGTATACACATCCGTTTACAAATATATATTAGATGCGATAAAAGTTCATGAGTTCCATCTACTTCTTTCATACGTAAAAAAAAATATAGTACTCTTATCATAAAGTAGCGTTTCACATCGCACTTTGTACTTGATTTTGTCGTCGCGAGAAAATATCGTTTTCGTGATATGTAAAGATATAGTATTTGGAAATGTACAACAAAACACAAGACCTCGAGCTTAGCTTTAATGGATAATATAATTATAAGGATAGTAATAAAAATAACTTTTGATTTTGCAGATTCTAAAATGAGATTAGAAGAGGATCTGGTGATCCGCAGGAGCCGACCCACGATGATCTCCGCCAAATATCGCGCCCGCGAGGAACGTCGCCGTCTGCTCAAGATTTCCGCCGGCAAGCTGAGGAGGATCGAAGATCCTGAAGCGAGCCTGTGCCGATCGGTTCTCATAAATAACGCGGTACGACGGCTGCAGCGTGAAAATCGGGACGAGAAGACACGGAGTTACGGTACACTTCCAGTAGTGGCGTCATACATGGACGACGCTAGTAAGGAAAATAACATCGCCGGGAATCTCATCGCCGACGTAACGGATGAAGAAACTTCTTCTAGGAAAAGGTATGACATTGACCAAATACAATAATTTCGCATAAATTTTACTTTAATAGAATTTTAATTATAATTTGGGACTCTCTTTTGCATGCACTCTAAAAAATATCAGTGTAAATTTAACATCGGTAATCTATATAATTCCTCATCGTGTTGGTGCTAATATTAACATCAATGTGACATCAATCATGATATGGATTTATAACCGTTGATATGTCACACTTTAAAACTCATGGTGTTAAATTCACATCATGTTGATGTTAATATTAAGAATTATATATAGATACTGCATGAAGTTAGATCCATACTTATGTGTGAATTTTCTATTAAAGAATTCTTCGTATAGCTTTTTGTTTCGAATTTTTATCATAGAATAAGTGCAGTTTTTGCAAACTAATCATGTCGATATTATTTGTGATGAAACGTAGGTTGGCTGACGATTCGAGAAACGACGAACTCAATTCCAAGCGGCATAGGCACGATGACTTGGATTTGCAAGATGACGTATTCAGTGACTTCTACATCTTGCCACCGACGCCACGTTTGCTCTCGCATATCGATGAAATTCAGCCAGAAGCAGTGGTGTCACATCATAACAGCAATCACCCTCTGGGCTTTCCGGAGGATCGCTTGAGCGGCGGCGTGGCTGACGTGCGATCGAACGGCACGATCATCAGTACAAGTAGCACCTCCACAACGACTAACGGCATTGGAGTCGACAGCGCGACAAGCTGCCATTCCGTGCTTTTCCCCGTCGTCGGAGATCTCGACGACACGAGCGTACAACTCTCGAGACCAGGAACCGATATGATGGAGGTGGCCGACGTAGTCGATCCCGATCGGCTTTGTGACTTTTCTAGATTCGCCGACTCGGCGAAGACTCTGGAAGAACGCCTGGCCGAGCTGCAGTCTTTGGATGAGCATTTCGATCTTACCAAGTTTGAGCGTAACAACAATCAGAGTTGCGGCCGCGCCTTCCATGACATACAGACCTTCCACAGCCTCGTGCCAGGTCTAGAAACTTAGACGACGGTACTATATCTCGAGCCAACGATGCTGCAGGACGCCAACAGCGACGTGATGTCAGCTTCACGACACACAGAATCGCTTGATGAGGAATCACATGGTGAATCTTGCGTTGGTCTTACCCTCGTGCGCTCGTAGATGGAAAACGCGTGATCAAACGCATGCCGATACGTTAAGTACTCCGAAGAATTTTTTTACCGTGGGCAAACAGATGGGCTAAATTGTATATTGAACCGTGTTCCACTATTCATCTATTGATATTAGACCTGCAACAGAAATTTTAAAAGAACGTGCAAAAAAAATTTAGAAATATTCAAATTTCAATTGATTGACGACAAGGGTTAACAAAAAATGAAATTTCGAAATGGAATATAACAAAAATAACATCTGTTGTTACAATGTTAGTAAGATTAGAAAATATAATTGATTGTGACTAACATTTTCAACTTAATATCGGAATTGTAATTGAAAGTTTTATTATTTAATCTTAATTTGTTGCTACTTTAAAGATTCAAATTAAATTTAGTTATCAATAAATAGATGATATTAAGTAATGTGTATGATAGACGATACCGTCATAATGTATGCACGGTATTTCGGTCATATATTGCTTGCAAGTCTGACTCATGCTGGTAATAATCTACTTACACCACTGACTCAATGTTGAACGAGCAGCCACATGAGATACCTAATAACACAGTGAATGTACACCGCTCTTTAATTGGTTTAGCAATAATTTTAGTGAGAATTTTAGTGAGTGTTTTATTAATTCAACGACTCATATATACAGAATCATGAATAAATTTTTATATCATTTGTCGTTTTAATAACGATGATATTGCAAAATTAAGAATCGATCTTTGCAGTGTGATTTTATGTTGGCAAACAAGATTTCGTTCTTTAATTGCCACGCTTAATCTATTTATATGCGATAATATCAATTCAATATTTAAAGTTAAGTTTAGTTGGCTGATGACACTGAGACACGACGTATTTCAACCAACTCATATATAGTTTTTAATCCTTTTCCTTTGTAATATAAGAAGATGCTTTTCTTTATAACAATAGTTTTCTTTTTCATGGAATAATATCTCTTTTTCTCTTTTTCTCCATTTTTTTCTTTTATATATTAAATTTATTTTTTTCGTAAAACTCTTTTTAATAAATCGCAGGGTTGGTAAAGACTAATTTTTTTTTTTAAGAATAAAACATTGTGTTTTTTCTTAAATATATTTTTAATGCTTAAAAAATGTGCTTTAAATAGTATTATAAAAAAATATATTTAAAGCATATTAAAAACATCAATTAAGCATGTTTTAGGACCGATTGCACCAACATTACTTTGATTTTAAGTGAAACTTAAAATTTTCTCTGTCTCTGTCTCTTTTTTTATTTTTAAAACAAGATAGAGAGAGTTTTAAGTTTCACTTAAAGTTCAAGTAACGTTGGAACCGAACCCTAAACTGTTTAAAACATGTTTTTTTTTAAACCACTCCTGATTAAATCATTACAAATCTAGTTGCAAATGTATAGTAAAGTTCTAATTTGAACTTTCGAAATTTATATGTCGACACTGCTAATGATCTTGTACGCGCAATTATGAGTCAATCTGCTGATGTCTTTGGTGACTCCTTGTCCTTCGCGTCGTTCGGCCCAACCTTGCCCACGGCCTGAATTGCCTGAAATACGTTGAAGCACCTCGCGCAGTGCCGAAGCGTCATGGAGATACATGCTTGCATGCTGTTCTCCACCGAACATAAACTCTCTCGGTACCGACGCAATCTTCGGCATGGCACACACAAAACGCGCACGTGTGCACACATTGTTTGTATATACACAGATAGATTTTTAATAACACGTTAAGGATATAGGCTGAATTATATATCGAGAGAGATAGCACACTGAGACAGAACTATGAACGCGCATGGAAAGCAACTTAGCGCCAGTAAGATATGAAACTTGGAAAACGTTTCCGGACATTGAAAATAATGTTAAAATGTCATATTTCTTGCTGAGCGCAAATGTATGTTACCGCGAATGTCTTTGACTACTGTTTTATTCAAAGATGAGATATGAAAATCGCCGCGAACGTATATCTTCCATGTATATCAAATGGTGTTAAGTACGCTTTCTGCGCGATTTCTTCTCTGCGTTGCGTTCGAGAGCATTGCTCTACAGCGAATTCTCTTTGATTAGCCATATAGAAAACCTGCAATCTTTGCAATACGGTTTTCTCTGTGGAAAAATCTGAAATTTAATATTGTTAGCAATATAAATTTCGGCACTCCCGGATGCGAATGACTGTTTTTCAACAGTGGTTCTAATGCGGTGCAATTCATTCCGGAGCACAGTCCTCCGTAAGCCGTCTTGTAAGCGCGAAAGACACGCTATCGCGTAACGCCACAACGAGCCTTAGCTGTTGTACGTTATTACATTATTTTTAATGATATTTCTTTATGTTCGAGGAGTAGACGCCTTAGCAAGCAATAGCTGTACTTTCCTACTGGTGCTTTCCTCTCTCTCTTTTCTCTTCTACAAATCATTCTATATATATTATTGGAAAGTTGGAGACAGAAAAATTACAAAATTTGATTTTCACTAATCTTATTATATAGAATCAATGACAAAATTCAGATATGGGAGAGGAAAATTCCAATTTCCTACTTTCTGCAGACGATGCAAATTTATGTCCTTGGAGAATTTTTTTTTTAGCATATTGTAACGAGCGCGTCATAAATTTGTTTTTCGGTGGCCGTACATTCGATCGTTATTTATCGCCAAGTTTTTCTCCTTTCCTTAGAACAATGCATTTAGTGCAATAGTGTCTGACGAAGGAGAATCAATGCAGCGATCAACAAAAGTTGGCCGAAAAGAGACTATCGATTTTATTAAAAAAAATTGTGTATTTAACGCGCAAAAATGTTTTATTATTAAATGAAGCATTTTGAATTCAATGATTGTTAATTTTTTTTTGGTGTTAAAAGAATTTTTTTTAATCTAAATTGAACATTTAGTTTTATGTTAAGGAAATGTCTATATTATTTGTAAACATTGTACACACAAACTGTGTACATACAAAGCATTAATGCCATCCAATGCGTTTTAACATTCAAGAAACTCTTATTTACTGGATATTATTGATAACATAACTCAACTACTTTATTACGCAAAAAACGGAAAGATCGTTATATATTATACAGTTTCTTTGAGAATGTAGATGCATCGGATGACGTTAACGCTCCGATTATATGTATAATATATACCGTACAATTGTTTGAAGATTGCGGCCAAAAATCTTTACGAGTTCTTCAGGAGCTTTCGACGGACTTTGTATAGTGAAATCTGTGCAATGTCTTGATATCTGATATATTTATTAATCCGTTTTTTCACAATAATTTTCATCGGCGATTTTTATCTTACAATTGCCGCGTTTCAATGTTTGAAAAATTTCTCTGTCCGTGCCGCATAATCATATTAATCTTTTTTTATATGTATGTTTGTGTTATAAAATTGTCTAATGTCACGAAACATGTTGAAATTGATGAACGCGGTACTTTGCAATATTCTTCCACAATGTCCTGTCGCAATGACACAAGTTGCAACGATTGTATTATCCTTTAAAGTAGCGCACGAAGAAAAACTTGCTGATTTATTATGATTATCGATATCAGTGTACGTCGCAATCACATTTCGTTGGTCTATCAGCAGGCATAGCATGCAATCCTCTTTTTTTTGTCTAATTTATTTATCCCTCACAAAAGTGCTAAAAGGAATTGGATAATGTTTCGGAATGATTTGTCTCCCATATACATGTCACTTCTGCCATCGACTCGTAATCTTGTTCCAAGTTTGAAGAGTCTTTTTTCGCATGTATGCAAATTTTTACTTTTATCACGAGAAACATCTGACGTATGTACGTGTATCAAGTTTTTCTCCTAAGAGATTGTTTTTTGAAGACATGTATGTACTATTCGCTACTGAAAATTTTGCCGTACAATCCAGCCATTATTATCAACAATGTTATTTTTGATCATTTGTATTTTTAACATTTGAGAAAAAGAAAGTACGATTAACAAAAGAAAGTTGGAAAAAGCAGAGGAAACACTATGTGGGTAGAGACAATTCCGTGGCAAAGTCTGAACGCAAACGCACAGACAGATCCAAACCTTCTTCGGACGCCTGGGCCACATTTCTGAAAAATGTGTACAATATGCATATAGGTAACGGAATCCATGTGTATAACTTTCCCGACACCTGTGCTACACATCGCGAAAAACGGCTCAATGCGTTTACATGTAAATAGTCGCCTTAGCACTACTAAGATAATTAGATATGTATAAAGTTTCATACGTTGTTTAGGTTTCTAGTATTAGTTATATCCGAAATCAGTTACCAATTATATGAACAAATTGCAAATAAACTGCAAAAGCAACAACCGCAGTCTATTTAATTTCCTTCTTTCCTCCTTCTGCAATCAAGAACAAGAACATGCGTATAGAAACAATAACAAGATCGATGTATTATACATTGTTTATTTGTCATTATATAATTATCATCATGTACATTATGTAAATCGCAATGGCAGTGGTAATGAAATGGGAGGCTGCACACTTTGATGGCTTTTTTCTTTTCTTTATTACCTTTTTATTGAGATTTGCGCATATATATGTACATACATATCTATATATATGTATGTGTATATATACATACATATGTACACGCATACACAAAGGATGAAGAACTAATGGTATAATAACTATTTTACGCTTAAAAACTAAATAAACAAAAGATTATCATACTAGCGTTAACGTGTTAATTTAAATAACGTAATAGTAACATCGCGCGTATGTATGTGTGTGTATGCGCACATGAGCGCACACGCATGTGTGTGTGTGTGTGTGTGTGTGTGTGTGTATATATATATATATGTATATGAGCATGGACGCGTCAAGATCAGAACTCGCACACTTAATAAAGTCCTTTCTCTTTCGTTCTGTGTTCTAAGCACTCAGTGCACCTCTCGTGATCATACTTTTAGATCCCTCCAATTTCTATCCGCTTTACCTCTCTCAGTATTACTTGGAATAAAAAAATTTTTCTCAAAAAGAGAAAATCATTCGCTTGTCATTATTTAATCACTTTGACATTCTTGTCGTGAAATCTTTTGCAATCATTTTATCTTAACGGACAGGGATTGATGCTCATCAAGGATCGTTATCGAAATACTGGATGTCGTCTATTGCGATAGCCAACAATACAATTCAGATCGCTTGCGCGTTAATGATACATTAAATTAAAAAGAATTACCATTGCAATACTCTTATACGTCGCATCTATAATTCGCTTTCTTTCTTTTTACACTCGTAATGATATTATAATAGTTCCAAATGTAAATTCGCGTAGAATTATATAGAAGCGATCAGTAAAATTGTTAATTGCCGGTATAAGATGTAAATGCGTATAAGAATAATGCAATGGTAATTCTTATTGATTAAAATTGATATTTAAAAATACGATAGATCTTAATCGTACTTCTAGTGCTAAATCTCGGACAGATCCTAATTATGCAATACCGTTCAAATCGATCCCGAGAGCCCAGTGAAATTTACAATGCAGTGCTCACACATTCTTACATCGCAGAGTAATAGCTCTTAATATTTTGAAGAGTTATTTAAAGGCATCGGTCGCGCGCAGAGCAGACGATCGAAACGAGGCACATCGTGATTACACAAAAACACTCTTAAATTCTTAAACCCCGTTTCGTCTTATAGTGTTGTGCGTTTCGTTACATTTATATGGCGATCCCCCTGCGATATATCTTACATATTGCTTTAATCTTCAGACACGACTGAAGTTAATTCTGAATAACGTTACATTATGAGAAAATGTGAACAGAAGATTTTTTTTTTTTTACAAATGATCAAGATGACGTATCATTCGATCACGTCCAGCTCAATTCAATATCGCTGTTCTATAGCAGTATATTTTGCACCATAACTTTCCTAATTCAATTATCGAGATATTTTTAACACAAATATAAATTTGTCCTCAACTCTTCTTCTTCTTCTTCTTCTAGTCAGTAGATTTTCAATTTCCAATTATAGATCATTCGTAATTTACATTATCCTATTTTTGGGATGTCAAAACATATAGTTATTGGGAAAAACTGTCCGATGCTCTTTGAATACTTTCGATAAAGATAAAGACTTGCAAAGGTGATTTGTGTCAATTACTCGATAAAAAATTAAGAATAAAAACTTAAACTCTCTTTTCCAAAAAGTTGAAGAAAATAAATGTCAAATTCTCGCTTAAATTAATTTCTAAGAAAGGTGAATCGGACCATTGTTCTCGACTCGACCTCGAAAACTCTCGAAAGCAAAATTTTCGCGATCGAGCTGTTGCAACTGTAATTTTTACAGCAATCGAAACTGAATCTCCGATTATATATTTTCGAGATCGAAAGTAGAGAACGTAGTATCGGAAAGAGAGGCGCACAGAGACGAGAGTGCGTTTTCGCAATTCGTCAATTCGCTTCGGTCGTCGCCTTGACATTTTTCTTTGTTTTCTCAGGGAAATTTATCCAAGATTAGAGAAACAAGAGTGACGAACCGCGACGTATTGTCGGCGACATGTCCCCGACATCTAAAAACATAATAAAACGTCATCTCCTCGAGAGGTCCAACCTGCCTAAAAATCCAAATAAGCGTTCGTATTGCTTTTCCTTTCTTTTGACTGCGCGCAGCGGTTATCTTTAGTTTTATCGTTACGCACTAATAAAATATCACCTTTCTGAAAAATATTCTCTTTCACGTACACGCAAAGAACATTGAAACATTTTGCGTGACGCGACGCCATTTCCGTTTTTCATCACATTCGCTTTTGCACTCGCATTTTTCCTCGAGATCCATTCTCGTTATCAAGGCCGCGATATTATTTTTCGTTTCACTTTTTTCATGACGAAAGCACGAAAGCAAAGCGATTCCAAGTCGGACTGTAAGAAAAAAGTGCATAAAGAATAAGCATCTCTGCGTAAAAAACGCTGAAATGTTGTCAATCGCGCGAATCAACTAGCTTTCATATTCTAATCATTTACGTGGCAGACGTTTCTCGTCACCAAAAAAGTGAAATAGTCGATCGACGAGTGGATGAAGCTGTTGCTATCATGACCGCGATCGATACGTACGTATCAGTATCAATTTGTTTGAAGCATCAGTCACATTTGAGCAAACTCGTTGTATCTTTGCAATAGTGCAAATCATTTCTTCCGCAAAAAAAAAAACTAATCAGAATACAATTAACAATGTTATAAATATGTTATTATAAAATAATTTTACTCACGCTCTCCTAATTCTACAAAGACTTGCGATATATATACACAAAATTGTTCATCTCACTCATCGTTCGTCACTAACAGCTTTTCTCTTCGTCTTTAAAAGATTTCCCTTTAGTCCTGATATAACTCATGGTCTGTGCAATTACATCTCGCAATGAACAATGAGATTAATCCAAAATACAAAATAGCATCACCTTCATCCATTCGTATTTCTACAACTTTTCGTCGTGAGGATAAGATCAACCTCCGACATTCTCGGGACGTTCGTTGACTCTTGGGATACACAATGCCAATCATGGGGTGTACATGTGAAATTAATTGGATACTCGAGCAATCGAGATCGAGCAGATGGACAATTTAGCGTTACAACTTTGATTAATTGTAAATAGAGAAACAGGAAATTTATTTAGTCATCATTCATACGCAATCAAGAGAATTCTCTCTTTAGGATCTGAAAGTTATTTTTGCGGCAGAAATTATTGACTAAAAATTTCACAATAGTTGTTTCTAATTCATAAATTACAAAAAGGATTTGAAATTTTATTTTTTAATGTAAATAATTAAAATAAAATAGATAATTTAATAATTAAAATAAAATAAGATAGTTTAATAAATGGTTATTACGGACTATGCCAAAGCGATTAGTCAAGGTAACCAAGAGTCAAAATCGTCCATTCGACATGCATTTACAATAATTACACTTTTTTTCCGCCAGAAAAATAGAACTCTTAAAACTTAAACTCAGTTCTTGTTCGTTCGCGGTCTGCAAATTCTTCCTCCTTCATCGCATCACAGGCGTATGCAGTATGTGTGTCGCGCTGCGCCGTGTGGAGTGTGCCGTGAGTACAAAATACGTGCAAATAACGAGTAGACTCGTATCGGTACTCTTGAGCATTCCAAGTATTAGAGTTTATGAGAAAGTTTAGTATTATCGCGGATACTACAATTTCCAATCATCGTCGACGATAATTGATAATTTTTCTTAGATAGCATGCTTTTGAGAATTTATTCTTATTGATAAATAGATCGATAAATGATAAAAGACAAAAATAAAGTATACAAGTGCAATAAAGTATAGAAAAGTTTCGTCGTATTTCTCGAAACTTGATTTAATATAATGCACAATTGTGAATTTTTGTCAAGAATAATAAGCATTTCTTTCTATGTCTCACTTTCGTGATATTTGATAAAAATTTTAAAGGATCGTGTACGTGTTCTAATATTTCGTGCACTAATATATCACTAATGTTTCGCAAGACATTAAGATGACGCACTATGATATTTTGAAAAAAAAATTGAATATAAAAAATCAAATTAATGCTGCGAATGCAAACATGAAACCCGCTTTCTCTACATCAAAATAAAGACAGATAGACTTACATGTATTTCCTGTAATAAGTCCTATAATCGTAATTTAAATCAGATATTATTAAAAATTTATATAAAAAGACTAATAATAAATCTTAAATATTAAAAAAATGTATTTTATCAGAAGAGTTTATCGAAACTTCAAACAGATTATCGGTAATAATTTCAATAATCAAGAAGCGGATTTTATCTAAAATAGAAAAAGAAATTGTGAATGCAATGCAAAATCTGATCCATTTATGCTTTTCTCAATGACAAAATTATAAACCAATTAATTGTCAATTATTATTGATATTTATTAATTATAAGGATGAAAAAATTAAAATAAACACGTATAGATAAATCGATATTAATATTCTATATGTGTCACAATTGGTTCATTTTATTTTACAATTACATAATATATATATCTTTATATATATATATATATATATATATATACACACATATTTTCATATATATGTATACATATACTTTTTTGCGACACACTCCATCACGATTTGCGATTTCGAAGATGTCCTTGCACAACGATATAACAATACTTATATTCATGATCACTATATTACCAGTGATTTTTCTTTTTTCTTTAATTCGATATACATATATGAATACACGTATATATAGGTATATCAAAAATATCCTTAGTAAAATAAAGTATTTATATATATACATATATATGTATGTATGTATGTGTGTGTATGGTTGTGTATGTATGTATATGTATATATATGTATGTGTGTATGTATATATATATATATATATATACACACATGTTATATATATATATATATA
>Ga0157364_1001955_pt1 | contig 18473 bp, 14 predicted proteins | sample AttsexASBM2_FD_111476 | JGI IMG/M metagenome (GOLD analysis project Ga0157364, IMG submission 111476) | Fungus gardens microbial communities from leaf cutter ant in Ribeirão Preto, State of São Paulo, Brazil - Atta sexdens ASBM2 | ecosystem: Host-associated > Fungi > Mycelium > Unclassified ...
CTGTTCTTTAACAGTGGTAAAGTATTCTGAGATTACTAATTTAATCATACCTTTTTTTGAAAAATATCCAGTGTTAGGTGTGAAATAATATGATTTTTCAGATTAGTGTAAAGTAGCCAATTTAATGAAAAAGGTTCTTATCTAATAGAGAAAGGTTTAAAGTTAATTCAATCTCTTAAAAATGGAATGAATCAAAATTGAAGCTCTGAATAATTATTCATTGCAAGATAAATTTGATCACCATACCAGGGATAGAAGCTTGGAAAGGTTCAGCTGTTTACCAGTCAAAAGGATATGTGAGTTGGGTTCACATAAAAATAACATTAAAATAAGAAAAAACATCAAAGTATGAAAAAAATATATACTATTAAATAATAATGGCAATGTCTTTAATTTACTTTCATTTAATCCATCTTTAGATCTACACTCTATTTTAATTAGTATAATGTTAGGAGATAGTAGCATTTATTAATTTTTAGCTACATCTAATGCTCAATTAGAAATGAGTTTTGGTCAAAAATATGAAGAGTTTGCATTACACTTAGGAGACTTATTTAAAGATTATATGAATAACCCTGTAAAAAGTCTAGAAATCAAAGGTAAAAATAATACCTATAAGAATTTTAGATTAAAAACAAGAACTTTATCTTGATTCAACTATTATCATGATTTATTTTATAAATATAATCTAGAGCAAAACAAATATATAAAAATAGTACCTAAAAATATAGGTAAATTTATGAATCCAATAGTTTTAGCTTATTTAATAATGACTGATGGTAATTTTAATAAAGGTAAAAACAGTGTGCGAATATATACTAATAGCTTTAAGAAAGAAGAAGTTGAAAATCTTGCTTTAGCTATCAATAATCAGTTGAATATTTATACTGGTGTGTTATATGATTGAAACAATCAATGGATTATCACAGTTGGAGCTAAGTATCTTAGTCTATCAAGAGCAGAAGTATCACCTTATTTTTATAATTCTATGCTTTATAGAATAGGAATAGCATAAAACCCTCTTTTCTTAAATTTAATGTTGAAGAGCCCTATTTTTTCATTTGTTTTAAACTTTGAGATTTAAACATAAATAAAAACTGGATAAATTGTAAGGACTACTGTAAAATTATAATCAATTTGCAGCTGAGTGCAATTTAGTTAAAACTATAGATTGCAAAGGTTCAACAACTAATAGGTGAGTAATACTAACAATAAGCCTAACACAAACATCTGGTATTAATTAACCTTTTCTTAACCAAATAATTTTTCAGGTAGATTAATGATGACATAGTCTGAACAGTAGTATAAGTTACTGAAATAGTTATTAAATATCACTATAAAAACAAAATTGTTAATATAATGTAAAATAATAGACTTCAATTTTATATTATTTCTGCTCCTAAATTGGTTGCCAATGGTAGCCAGCCTATATATTTGTATACTTAGCAAAGTATTTTAGCAAAAGACTATGAAAACTATAAAAACAAATAACAAAGCAATAATATTAATAAACAAAAGAACTAATTTAAATTTCTTAAACTATATAATGCCTTTAGCAAATTTGATTAAATATCCACTTTTTTAAAAACTTTACTAGATTGAATAAGTTTAATTAAAACAGAGCTTGAAAACAAATGAGGTGTTTATATCTTTTGGTGTAAAGTTAATGGTTTATTTTATATAGGTTTTGCTATACAGTTTATTACCAATAAAGGAAGACTAAATGATTATTTTATGAAAGGTAGAGTCAATACATTACTGGTAGGGCTAAGTACAAAAGTAAAAAACTAGCTGAAAGCATTGAAAAACATTCAATTAGTCATTTTACATTGCTTATCACAGAAGAATATCTTTCTAAGGATCTAACCAAAAAAGAAGTACAACTTAGAGAGCAATTTTGGATGTTACTTTACCCTACACTTAACAAAAGTTTACTTGTTTCATCTAATGAAGGTAAAGCTATAAGTGAAGCAACTAGAATAAAATTAAGTACAATCAACAAGTTTTACCAATATGAAGTAGAGAAAAAGAGTATAATCTTAGTTGGCTCTAAAAAGTTAATTTTCAGTATAAAAGAACTTTCTCATACTAGTGGAATAAGTTTAGACCAAAATGTCAGAATTAAAGATAATAGACATAGTTTTGATTTCATTTTCTTTTATTTTCTCTTATGTTTTATTGTTAATCATAAGATAAAGAAGACAAAGTGTGACACTGTCACAGGTCACATGACAAGATCACATAAGTCACACACTCATGTGACATGATAGAACAACATAGAAGATCCTAAAAGAAGACAATGTTATACAGCATGTGTCAAGATTGCAAGAAGAAGACTTAGTTTTTTTTTATTTTTTATTCTCATTTTTCATTTTCTTTGGATTTATATTAGCAGGTGTTTCAGATTCTGAAAAAACACTTCTATAAAAATAAAATTAAGAGCCCTTAGCTTAATAGGTAGAGTATCTAATTATCAATTAGAGTGGTCTCAGTTCAAGCCTAGAAAAGTTTGAAAAATATAGTTTTGTAATTTTTTATATAAACTAGCTCTGATTGTTAGCTATTAATTAATTTATATATTATACATTAGTAGTTGTTGCTGCCTCATATTAATCAACAACTCATTCAATTCAAATCAATTCAAATCAAGCTTATTATTAAACAAATCTATCTTTTTTGCTTGAAGCCTGATTCACTGGGGTTTCTGGTCCTGTTTGCTTCTTGTACCCCAAGCATATTATTATAAATGAAATTTTACTTATTTTTTGGGTTCAATTTATAGTATATAAGTAGTCTTAGCAAAAGCTATTATTCTATATATAATAAATTTATACAAAATTCTCTTAGTTTAATGGTTAAAACAGCATTCTTCTAAATTGCAGATTTTGGTTCAATTCCAAAAGAGAATTCACAAATAGTGATTTATAGAAGGTTATTATCTTATTAGCTTAAGCTAGACCTTTTTTTACTATATATATAAACATATAAGACTTTTATTATAATAAGAACTTGTGTTAGAACGAATGTATACTAAAGTAGTTAAACTTGCTAAAATAAAAGTTGTTATTTGTAATTCTACAATTTTTGTTTTTTTTAACCCTGTCTTAGTAGGGACAAGCAAATTAAGTTTTATTAGCATTAAATGTAACTAAAAATAAATAAATTTTATAGTATAAAAAGGTTAGGTAATTTAATTTAGTTAATTAATTTACTAAAACCAACAATTAAAACACTATTAAATAAGTAATATGGTTTATAAAATCTAATGTTGATGTTATTTTGCATTTACAAAAAATTCCTGCTGCTTAACAAAATTATAAAGGAGGCAGAGTCATTTTTTGTTAAGGGAAATCAAGTAATTAGGTTACCTGTAATATTTATTGCTAAGAGAAGATAAGTAAAAAGAATTGTAATGATTTTTTTTTGTTTTTTAAAGCTACTCCTTAATAATATTATCTGTTCTTTATTACTAAAGCAATTACTAAGGTAATTAAAACTGACAAAAGTAGCACATGCATACAAAAAAACTATTATATCTAAGTTCAATTTATTAAAATAAACAATTAAAATTTCTTTTAAAAATGAAAAAAAACTAATTTAAAAACAAATTCTGTTAAACTGGCAAATAAAAATGTTTATTATGAAAACCCAACAACAAAAACAACTACTTTCCAGTTTGTTTTCTACAGAACCAGAACAAATTCTACTTTAAATAATTCATTGGATAAAATATTTAACAAATAATAAACTGACAGATCTTGGAGCAAAAGTATACCAATCTCAAGCTAATCTGTTTTTTGGCTATAACTAGAAAATTTATAAATCCTAATAGTAGTCAACCTTTAAATAGGCTATAAGCCTTAGCTAAGAATAATAATAATTTATCCAGAGGATTACAATTATTAGATAAAATAGCTAAACCAACTAATAAATAGCCTGGTTTAATATTTTTACATAAAAAAGAATTATGTTATACAAAACCTAACTTTAATTTGAAAAATTATCATTTTTCATCTGAAGCTTTTTTAAATAAAGATGGAGAATTAGTAACACCAAATTATAGTGTTAATAAAATTCTTCTTAATAATATTTATAAATTATTAGTTCTTTTCTTTAAAACTATATATTACATAATAAGTAAACCTATTTTTATATTTACTCAAGACACTATTAAAATTCAATTATTTTATTTTGCTTGTATAGGTAGAAATATTTATTAAATTTTTAAGCAATACCACTTACAATTAAAAATAAGCAAGTAGCTCTCATTAATTTAAATAATTTAAAGTAGTTTTTAATAACTTTGTTGGCAAATTAACTAAAGTTTATTCTAAAATCTAAATTCATCTTAAGTAAATTCTTTAATAAAAAAGTAGAATTAGCTTTAATTAGATTATATAAGTTTTATTTTATTAGCAAGAATTTCTTATTTTTAATTATTAATAGAAAAGATGTATCTAAATCTATTTATAAAATATTTGTAAGTAAATCTATGAATAATTTATTCTTAACCAATATTAATAAAGATAAAATTTTGGTCAATTCTACAGTTATTCTAGACTCTAATCTGAACTTGCAGAATAAAGTAAATAACTTAATTAGAAAAAGAGAAAAATCAATTCAATTAGCAGACTACTGGTTTGAATTGTCAGAATATTTTGCTAATAATGATGTTATTACATCAAGACTAAATACTGCTTATTTAACTGGTATGAATATTAAGGTTAGTAGAAAACTAAAAAGAGAACTTATAATACCTAAAGTAATAAATAAAAATTTTGAAAAAAACTTATAGTTAAAGATAGAATTAATTATTTTGAAATGGCAAGATTTATATATAAAAATAGAAAAAGTGCTTTCTCTATTATTATTAATACTGGACAAAATTTCCAAACTCCAATCTATAATAATATAATATAATATAATAATTCTTTCTATTTATTTTTAAATTTATTTTTAACCCACTATTTTTCATCTAGTATTTTTAGAAAAGTACATATAATATAAATAATTGTAGGTTGGTTACTTACATTGCAAAAATAAATATAATAAGAATTTACCAATACCAATCCAATAAAATTGCAGCAAGCAATCAAAACAAACAAATAGCAAATAAAATAAAAACAAACAAAAAATTCAAATAGGTAAGTAGACAGAGAATTTTTTATTTTTTTTAAATCAACAATTTATTACATGGCACATAGTAGCAGACTGTGGTAGTTACTTCATAACTACATACAGAAGATGCAAACAACATGTAGAAGAGGAAACTGAGGAGAGAAAGAGAAAAAAAGAAGAGAAAAAAAAGAACTAATCACAAAGTCTATGAGAAAAGAAAAGAAGAGAGAGAAATAAAAGAAAAATGATAAAATAAAAGTCGCTCCAAGATCAACTTGGGGCAACAGAGAGGACATTGTCTATGAAAGCAAAAGCTTTTGGATTAGCACTCAAAAACATGACAAAGTGACTGAGCAAATCTCTTCTAGGGTTCCAATACCCATTGTGTCTCATACATTCATGAAGTATGTGTCTTCTTGTCTCGATAGAGTAGGACCCACAAGGACATTTGAAATCTTCATTAGGGAAAAATCATAAACGATATTCACCTATCGGGGCATGATTTGTAATGGCTCTTGTAGCTCAAGTGCATAGTGAGTTAGAATGACTGAAGGATTGGAGCCATGGGCCCCCTTTGATGTAAGATGGTTCAATGTCTTTGGAGTTGTGATTGACAAGATCAAGGAAGTGTCTACCTTTTCCATCCAGTGCTTGGAATGTCATTTTCCACAGATTGGTGATATTGTTGCTATCAAATTTTTTGTAATAGTCCCAGGATACTTTACTCGGAAGTATGGGCTGGGGATTAAATGATTTCGAATCTTTGTTGACAGATCTGTGAAGTTTCCACTTGAGTCGGCTAGGGCATTCCCAGAATTCAATAGAATTTCCTTGTCCTGTAGTAAGAAATTGCCGAAGTTCACTAAGGATGGCTGTCGTATGGATTTGATATGGATGGGTTTTATCGTTGAATATCTTTTTAGCCACATGGATGGAGTTGGTGACGACAATGATTTTGGAAATGTTTTCTTTGCTGCATGCCTGACTAATACTGCATCTCATGGCAAAGAGTTCTGCTTCTGTGCTGGTGATGAAGGCTATATGGTGAACCGTCTTGATCAAAGGGTGGTCACATATGTGAATGTGTGAGATTGATGTGGCAATGTCATTCTTGATGCTAGCATAGGTTACAACAATTTCCGTGTGAGGTGAAGATGATGAATGAAGTGTCATATTATCAAGTTGTTGAAAGCATGATTTGTCACTTTTTGCTTTATTGGCTAAATTAAAAGAGACTCGGTCAGGAAAAATGTCTACTATTCTAGAACCTGGGTTAAATTCCGGATTGAGAGGGGAAAATGAAGGGAAAACTCCAAACAGTTTATTATTTGAGTCAATGAGGTGTCCTTTGACAGTGTTTTTCTGATGCTCAGTGAGCATATTGATAGAGAGGGGAGGAGGCTTGTTGCGCAAATTGAGGGGATCATCCATGAGGGTTCTGATGAGGTGATTTTCTAAAAGAGCAGCAGAGTGAAGTTGAGATCTACTTGCGAGTTTTTGAAGGTGGAACTTAATGGGAATGAGGCCAGCGATGGCTTTGAAACTGTCTGTAGGTGATGTTCTGAAGGCTCCCAGTATCCAGATAGCAGCTCTTCTCTGCATTTTTCTGAGGATTTTCATGGGGTACAATAGAGGGGCTTTGTTATAGAACCATAGCTGAAACCCATATAGTGCAATGGGTAGAATGCAGCATCTGTATAGGAGGCATTTTTGGATCAGGTTGATTCCTCATGACAAATTCCCAAGGAGTTTCATGCATTTGACTATAGAGATGGCTTTGTTCAAATAGAAGTTGATGTGCTGATGGAACGTAAGCTTTCAGTTGAATATAAACCCCAGGTACTTCCATAAGCTTTTGGGGCAAAGAATTGGTCCTCCAATTGACGAGAGGTTGAGAGGAGGAGGATTGAACGTTCCATGGGATCTGTTAAAATAGAACATTTCAGTTTTTGAATGCTCGATATTAAGTCCAAACTTGACAAAAAGTCTGGATAATACATTATAACTACAAAAAAGTTGTAAGTTTGAGATGTCAATCAACTTGTTCTGAGAGATAATGAGACCGTCATCAACAAAAGAGATGAGAGAGACAGGAATGTTTAGGTTTTTTAAGTGTTTTTCTAGAATATATAAAAGTGGGGAGAGATAAAGGGCAGATAAAATAGGTGAGAGAGCGGACCCTTGGCCAACTCCAACATTTACTTCATACATCGGAGAGGAAAAGTCATTCCACATATAATTGGTTTTTCTTCTGGCCAGAAAGTCTGCAAAGAATGAGGTGACTTTGGGATCTGACTTTGGGATCGAGACCTGCTTTCTCAAAGGTGAGGGTGAGAAGGCGATGGTTGAGGGATGGGAAAAACTGAGCGATGTTGAATGCTAGGATGCTTGTGGTCTTGTTCTTGACCCAGCCTGATCGAATTACATGAGTGAGGGCGATTCCAGCATCTGTGGTGGACTTGAACTTAAGGCTGTCTAATTGACTGGGGTGAATGAAGTTATTTCTTATGACATGGAATTGGAGTCTTTTGGTGATGACCTTCTCAATAAGTTTGCCAATAGTGTTGAGGAGGACAATAGGGTGAAAGGATTTGGGGTGATCATATGTCGGCTTATTTGGCTTGGGTATAATCACCATGGAGGAACACTTGAAGTGGCTGGGCTGGGCCAGTGTCCTAAGTTAATGCACACATCCACAATGTTAATGATGTGGGATAGGCATACATCCTGTTTGAGAATGGTTTTGAGGTGTCGCCATATAAGCTTGTCAGGACTGGATGCTGAAGAGTTATTACACTTGATTAATGCCCATCTGAACTCTTCTTTTGAGAACGGGACCCAAGTGGCGGTTGTTTTGGATCCTATTTCATTAAGGACATCGGTATCGACTTGACAATGGAGTGTGGTGTTAAATGTGGTGTGAAGGGCTCCCCATAAGCTTTCCAGGGTAAGACACAGTTGGCCTTCATACTTGATGACCTCAATGGCAGGTAGCTTTCATTTGTTGATCCAGTTCATCAATTCCCATGGACCACGACTCTTGTTCGCAACTTCTTGGATCTTCGTGTCAAAAAAGGACCTCTTGGTGTTCTTAACAACTTTCTTGAATTTCTTCCAGTTATCCAGACTTCTTGACATCCTGTAGTCGTTGAGGGATCTGCTACACTCTTCTGTCCACCACTGTTTGGAGTGCTTCATAATTCTTGTTTGTTTCGCATTTTTGTTCCACGTTCAGTTGACTAGTGAATCAAGATTGTTGACCATGTTTTCAAGACACTCCTTGTCAGTGATGTTGGACGTATCTAGGTTTTTGAAAATCAAAATGACCTCTTCGACAAACACGATTTCCTGTTTGCTATTTTGTTGAATTGATAATTTTGAGGTATTAATGACTTCATTGACAATGGATATGGTGATGGAGAGGGGTGCATGGTCAGAAGTAAGATGCCAATCCGGATGGATAGAATGCTGGTTAATGTCATTTGACCCATATCAAAGGAACATAAGGTCGATGGTTGAGTTTGATTCTCCTGCCGTGTCAGAATACCTGGTGGAACAAGGGTTAGTAGGAGACGAGAGAGCTAAATTAAAAGAGTCTGCAATAATCAAAAGGTCATCACTGATAGATGAATGATGGGGGAAAAAAGTGTCCCATAAGGAATCCCTAATGTTGAAGTCCCCTGTCATGACAAGGACATTATTAATATTGATCTCAGTATCCTTAAGATACTTTAAGGCTGAGTGGGACAAATCCGAATAAATGTTAATGATGAAATAGTGTACGTGGTTGTTAATAAATGACATGAGGAGAATGTCTGTGTGGTTGATAATGTCAGATCATAAAGAAATACGAAGAGATGTGAGACAAATATTAATATATGCTGTAGCTCTTGGGGAAGTTGATCTGTTTGCGGGTGTACCAGTGAAAAGCAGCCAATTAGGGTGATGAGCAGTTCCTATGAAGTCTTTGCCTTCGCAATTTAATATGCTGGGGACTTTACAAATGACAGACCAAGGGGGTTCTTGGATAAGGACTATGTCGAAGTGTGATTGAGTCTCGAGAATAGTGTTGACAACGAGATGGTTCTTGCAAATGTTTTGTGAAAAAATCTTGAGGTTTTTCAGAATCATATTTTCTGTTTGCCGCTCTCCATAGAGCAAATCGACTTGATCCTGTTTTCACGGATCTCAGCATATTCCTTTTATTGCCATTCTCTGTTGAAACGGTATCTCCAGAAGGGGCATTGGTTGGAGTCGGCTTGGTGGTCCCCCTGACAATTAGAGCACTTGAAAGAGTGTGGGCATGGTTTGCCTTTCTTCGTCTCAAGGTGAGGAGGGTTCGTCTTCTTGTTAGCCTTGCAACACTACCTGAATTCACGGTGGTTTTTGGATTTGTGGGGGCCATTACACTTAATACACTTGGAATCTTGGATTCTGCAAGAAAAAGTTGTATGACCCCACTTCCAGCAATTCTTACATTGGGGTATGCCCAGGTTCATGTTAGCACCTCTAACTGTGGCAATATACTTGCTGACGTTAAAGCAGCGATTGATTAGGCACTTAGCTTTGCTTCCACTCTGAATGTCCCATATATCTATCCATATGATAGACATGTCCAACTTAGGTGATACTTTGATAATTCTTGGTCTTGATGCAAGTTTGATGTCGTCAAAGATCTGATTTTGCTTAAGAATCACTTCTACATCGCTTGAGTTGAGGTGTTCCTAGGATTTGCTGTTTGGATAGTATGGGATACCTATGATCTTAAGATATGATTTTGATTGAGGGAGTCGAGGCTCTTCAACTTGTAGCTCATTAATGTCCTCAGATTTCTTCACATATTGACTAATGATTTGAAGGTCCGATTGAAGAGCAATCTTGTTGGTGACAATCGATAAGCCAATAGGGTTGGACCTGATGTAATCCACTGCAACTTCCGATTTAGTGTTCCTAAGAAGCCTGTTGATGTTAGCAATGTGAGCCACAGAGTTTTTCATAAAAGCATTATTGTTATCATTGCTCATGGGAACGATTATTTGTTTCCTTGACAGCTCTTTTGTGGTCATTTGGATATGAGGCTTAGGCTTCTGGTTACCTTTAACAATGTTGTTTACTTGATTGATTTGCTTTGTGTTAAGGGCTGGAAAAGATTTCTTGATCTTGAGTACCTCAGAAGTGCTAGCTGACTGTTTTGAAGCCTGAGCATAAGATTTAGTCGGCTTCTTGAGTTCCATCGTAGGCTTGTTGCCTTGGAAATATTTCAAAATGGTATTGACTTCATTCTTGGATTTGGCCAGGAGTGGGGGTGGAGGAGGAGCTTTTTCAATAGAGATAGGGACCGGTTTGGTAACTTCCTTGTTATTCTTGTTCATGTTAGGTGCAACTCTTGGGGTGAACTTGGAAGAAATTTTTGATCTGAGAGTAGTAGATTTATTGTCAGTGAAGAGAGAGTCCCACTTAGCCTTGTAAACCGATGAGATGAAATTCCAAATAGCATTACCCATGCTATCAAAGTTATTGAGTTCATTAGCCTTACCGCTGTTAATCTGTTTATTAGAAATAAACTTTGCCATGAAGTTCAAAGAATCTTTGATGTTTTTCAAATCCGAAGTGAAGTGTTCAATCAATCCATGAAGTGAAATGGGGTGGAAAGAACTACTCCAAAGGTCTGGCTCAGTAGGAGCTTGAGGGTTGTATGGGAGTTGTATATTTATGACACTTTCCTCATGTGTGCCATATATCGTGAAGGCCTTGTTGTTATCACCTGTGGTCCTCATGGTGTCCTGCTAATTAGCTGCCTTGCTGACACGGAAAGCTTTCTCTTGCTCTGTCTCATAAAACAGCTCAGGAGATGCATTGACTGGGTCATTGTTGGTGGTCATTCTTTCATGGTAAACCACTGACGACTTAGTAGAAGACATTAAAACGTCCCTAGAGATATTTCTGTTGGAAGAGAGAGTTCTACCTCTCACTTCATTGAAGTTGTTAGGAGCTGGTCCTGATTGAATGTCCATCCCCACGCTGTAAGGAAGCATGGTTGGTAATGACAATGTTTGGGAATAATTCATTGTAGAAAGGTTGGGGTTTTGATGAGAGAAAAACAGTTTATTCACTATATTTCCAATAGGCGCTACTATGCAAGATGGTGGTAAGAGGAAGAGAAGCGTCATGGACAGAGAATTTTATCCAATAAAATAAATATTATAAAAAATAATACTTGCTCCTAGTCTAATAATTTTAATTAAGACTTATATGTTTAGTGAATCTTTTTAACTAAGTAAGAGTTAAGTTTACAGATAATTCTGTAATAGACCTGTAAAATCTAACACTTAAGGTTTAATTCTTTCTTAACTCTAAGAACTTTTTATTTTTTGTTTGTTTTATGGAATTTTAGTTTAAAATTCACTTAATAGCTTTATTTAAAATATTTATTGCTAATACAAGTAGCTAAATTAAAGTTTTACACTATACTATATTATTAGAATAAAAAATATAATAGATATTATCAATAATGAGTTTTTTATTTGTAATGTTTCAAAGATAATCTCTTCTTTTGTTTGTTTTGTAGCAGAGTAGAAGAAAGAAAAGATTTTATTTTAATAAATAATTTTATATTAGTTTATCAAGAGATTTATTTTTCAAAGTTTAGATAAAATGATTAGTTTGTAAATCTTATAAGTTTGATTTTTAAGAAAACATTTTTTTGTATTTTTTCAGAGCTGCTCTCTGTTACAATTTTTTAAGAACATGAAGGAGATAATCAAGAGGGGCCTTGTTGTAATACCACAATTGAAATCTATATAATGCTATAGAAAGCAGACAGCAGATGTATAAACATCTCTTTTGAATAGGAGCAAGACCTCTTGATGAATTGTTTAGCATTTTCATGCATTTGATGGTGGAGATAGCCTTGTTTATGTAGAAGTCAATATAAGAGCAGAACAAAAGTTTTTGATCAAAGTAAAAACCTAGATACTACTATGTAGGTTTAGGAAGAAGTACCCCACCTCCAAGAGAAGTAAGATCCAAAGGAGAAGGATTGAAAACACCATGCAATCTGGAAAAATGAAATATTTTAGTTTTTCCATATTCCACAACAAGTCTGAATCTTGTAAGAAGAGAAGAAATAACATTATAACTACAAAAGAGGTTCACATTTGAAATAGAAATAGATTTGTGCTGAGAAATGAAAAGTCCATTATCAACAAAAGAAAGAATAGAAATGGGAATTCTTAAATTTTTTAACCACTTTTCTAAAATATAAAAAAGAGATGAAAGATAGAGGGCTGAAAGAATTGGAGAAAGGGCCAATCCCTGACTGACTCCAACATCTACATTACAAAAGGGAGAAGAAAAGTTATTCCACAGGTATTTAGTTTTTCTTCCAACAAGGTAATTTCTGAAAAAGTTTGAGACTTTGTGATCAAACCCAGCCTTGGCTAAGATGAGAGGGAGAAGGTGATGATTAAGTGATGGGAAAAACTGCACAATATCAAATGCTAGTATGCTTGTGGTAAGATTTTTGACCCATCCTGCTTTAATGAGATGAGTGAAAGCAACACCTGCATCAGTAGTAGATCTGTGTTTAAGTCCACCTAATTAATATAGGTGGATGAAATTGTTGGATATCAATGAGAACTATAGCCTTTCTCTAATCATTTTCTTGAATAACTTGCCAGTAATGTTAAGTAACACTATGAGCCAAAAAGACTTTGGTGAATTGTAAAAAGATTTGTTCAGCTTGGGAATAATAACTGTAGACAATGTTTTGAAATGATTTGACCAATGACCTAAATCGATACAAGCATTAGCAATATCAATAAGTTTGTTAACACATTCCTCATTCTTGGTGATGACTTTGAAATACCTCCAGGACAATTTGTCTAGTCCAAGAGTTGAGGAATTATTGCAGTTTTTAATGGCACTATGGAATTTCTTTTTCAAAAAAGAGGCCTACATCATAGTTATTTTGTCTGGGATTTCTTCCAATAGATTGATATTGACTTGATGATTTTGGGCAGTATTGAACAATTTGTGAAGGGCTTCCTATAGGCCATCTAATTCAATACAGAGCTTGCCATTAAATTGAATGGCTTCAATAGCTGGAAGATTCCTCCTTTTCACCCAATTTATGAGCTTCCAAGGTCTGTATTTCTTATTTGCAATTTCTTTAATTTTTCCATTGAAGAAGATACACTTAGTTTTCTTGACCATTCTTTGGAAATTCTTTCAGTCTTCCACTCGTCTAGACTGTCTATAAGTGTTCAAATCCTTATGACAGTCATTGTTCCACTACACTTTGGAGCACTTTGTGATATTCACAACCTTGGAGTGTTTGAACCATATTCTGTCGATATTGCTTGTGAATGACTGAACAATGGCTTTAAGAGCTTCAAAATTAAGTATTGATTCAGTGTTGATACTCTTAATGTAGTTGATAAGTTCATTAATGAAGCAATTTTCCTTTTCACTATTCTTGGATAGAGAACATTTCTTTTCCTAAACTTGTTCTTCAAAGATTGAAATATTAACAGTGATAGGAGTGTTGTTGAAGATAAGTCTCCATTCAGAATGAATACAATGATTGTCAATTTCACTTGAATTTGGATACAAAAAGACAAGGTCAAGGACTGAGTTTGAGTCCTGAGCATTATTGGAAAACCTAGTAGGAGAAGGTTTAATAGGTGTGGATAATTCTATGCTAAAAGAGTTAGCAATCTCAAAAAGAGTATCCCTATGAGAAGAATGGTGTAGAAAACTTGAATTACAAACACTATCCTGAATATTGAAATCACCAGTTAGAATGAGAACATTATCGATGTTGACTTCAGTATCCTTGAGATACTTTAAAGTTGACTGAGATGAATCTAAATATACATTGATAAGAAAGTAAGATAAACCACAATTGAAAAAGGAAATGCATGAAATATCTTTGTGGTTAGGTATGTCATTTCAAAGGGAAAATCACAAAGAAGAAAGATGAATATTGATGTAGGTAACAACTCAAGAAAAATCATTGGCCTGTAAAGAATGTCTAGAAAAGACTATCCAATTTAGGTGATTGGGAACTCCTATTAGTTTGTCCCCTTCACAGTTAGTGGAACTCAGAATTGATCGAATAACTAACCATGATAGCTCCTGGATAAAGATGATGTTGAAATCAAAATATGTTTTGAGAATAGTATTGATGAGGAAATTGTTCTTGCAAACATTCTGTAAATAAATTTTGATTTCTTTAAAAATAATGCTTTATTGCCACTCATGGCTAAGCAAATTGAGTTACTTCTGCTATCACAAAGTTTCTGTTGCTTTCTATTATGCTAATCTTGGTTAAAGCAGTGTTTCCAGAAGGGACATATATTCAAGTCTGCTTGATGTTCACCTCAACAATTTGAACATTTGAAGGAATGAGGTTATGGCTTGCCTTTCTTGATCTCCAACCTTAGGGGGTTAGTCTTCTTGTTTGCCTTGCAACACCACATGAATTGATGGTAATACTCAGATTTGTGTAGGCCGTTGCACTTGATGCACTTGGTACTCTGGATTCTGCACAAGAAGGTGATATGGCCCCACCTCCAACAATTCTTGCACTGGAGGATGCCTAGGTTCATATTGGTACCTCTGATGGTGGCAATAAAGCTTTCTACATTGAAGCATCTATTAATGAGTCCCTTTGCTTTGCTACTACTTTGGATGTCCCAGATATTGATCTATATGATTGTTATGTCCAACTTGGGTGAAACCTTGATAATATGAGGTTTAGAGGCTAATATGATGTTGTTAAAGATGTAGTTCCTTTTAATGATATCTTTCACAATACTTGAGTTGATAGAAGTGTTTGTGTTCTCCTGAAGGAAAGGAATGCCTATAATCTTGAGATAGAACTTAGATTGGGGAAGCCTTGAGGCTTCAACACCATTGGTGGTTTTTACATAATTCTCAATCATTTGTAATTCTGAATTTGATACAACTTTGTTGGTCATAATGATTATACCGTTATAGTCTGATCAAACAAAATCAACCATGATGTTCATTTTGATGTTTTTAAGTGCCCTGTTCATGTTAGTAATGTGAGTACTACTTTCTCTCATGAAGTTATTAATATTTGCATTGTTCATAGGAGTGATGATTTGCTTTCTAGACAGGCCTTTGATTGTCATATATATGTGAGGTTTAGGCTTGCTATTGCCATTGATCATTTGCTGGATGCTATCAATGTTGTTAGCCTTAAGAGTGGGAAAGACTTTCTTGATTTTGAGAATACTTTCAGTATTGCTTCTGTCTTTAGAGGCCTGTGTGTATGACATGTCTTGTCTATCAGTGGTGTGAACTGGTGCTTTTGCTTTGAAAAATTTGTAGATCTCATTGACCTTCTTGGGGTTTTAGCTGGGATAAGAGGAGATAGTCTTTTGATGCTAGCCAGCTTGTCAGTTTCTTTGCCTTTCAATTTACCATTCTTAATCAGATTTGTTTTGGGCATACAATGATATGAGACTTTTTGCCTAAACGAGTTGTTGTAGATGTCAGTAGTAAGAGAGTCCCATCTTGTGTTATAGAGGGCTGAAACAAATTTCTAGGCTGCCTTGCCAATTTCTTGTAGATCTTTGACCTCATTCACTTTGGAAAAGTTAATTTTCTTGTTCTCAATATATTTAGCAATACAAACAAGAGATGTTTTGATGTACCTAGCATCAGAAGGGAGATGCTCTAATAAAATATGAAGAGAGATGTGCCTAAAGTTGCTATCCCATAGGTCTGGTTCTGTAGGCTAGTCTGGGTCATACAGTAATTGGATGTTGATGATGTTATTATCATCAACACATGGAACATTATAGGTAATAAGGGCAGGTGCCTCATTGGAAACATGTTGGAGCCCTTGTTGGATAGAAGGGATAGTTGCTGTACTGTCTTGATTATTTTCTTGGCCATTACCACTGTATAACAATTGGGAATTATCAATAGGCTCTACATGTTCTTGGTCAGGGAGTTCATTGTTTATAACCATTCTCTTGTGTATAATTGTCGACATTGTGATTATTGACATCCATTGCCACACTAGGAGGTAAACAAGCCATTTTGAATGGTATAGGCATTATAGTGTACTTGCAAAAGGAAATGTAATTTATATTAACTATTTTACATAATATAAATATAATAGTTAAAACTAATAATTTATTTTAATTATTTCTTGTTCTTTATATTTATTAGATTTAATGGATAAAAGTATCATTAATTAAATTATTATTATTATTATTTCAGAAATTATTAATAGCTTTTTCTATAACCAAATTATTCAAAAGTGATGGTTTATCAATATTGATTACATAATTTCTCTATAAAATATTTCATTTTTCATATTTAATTATATTTATCATTATCTAGATTTACTAGTTTATAGTCTTATATTAATATAAGAAAGATTGTGAATTAAAAGCTTTTTAACTATAAACTTAAATATAAATGTAACATAGTTACTAGTATCTCTATACTTATTTTAAATTTTAATTCTTGTTAATATTTTAAAACCCAGCAATTATATGATTAACAGATAAACAATATTTTAGTTTACTAACTATTTAAAGTTACAAAGCATTACTTTAATTATAACTATAAATATTAAAAGTTAAATATCACTTGTTAAATAAAATTAATTCAAGAATAATTAGTATAAAATTATTTTATGATAATGATTTTAATAATAAAATCTAAATTAACTTAACTTATTGGCAGTTCATTCTAAATTTTTCTATTATAAATCTTCTAAATATATAATGTATTTTATTTGTTATAAAGCATAATAATACTTAATTAACATTTTTAACAATCAATAATGACCAATAATTTTACTATAAATTTTCAACAATAACTTTTTTATATATTATAGATTCTATATAGAATTCAAATAATAAAAAGTTTTAATGATTACTTGTAAAAATTTCTAGCCTCTTTAATCAAATAAATATTAATCTAACTAAAATTTAAAAAAAAATAAAAATAGCCAATAAATAATAAAAATAAGAAAAAATAAAATACAAAATTCTTTTTAATAAACTATTACAAATTACAAAACAAAAACTAAAATAAAATAATAGTAAAAATTAAAATAAAACAAAACAAAAAAATATATTGGATGAATTATTGAGATATAAAAAAATCAAAAAATATATAAAATTGTATTAGAATTACTTAAACTCAAAAAAACATGCTAAAAATAAAAAAATTTTAAAAAGAACTTATATATTAAAAATAGAAATTTTTCAAAATATTTTAAAAAATTAAAGTCTTAAATAAACTATTATAATTTTCTCAATCAAAATCTTACTTTTTTTTATAAAATAAAATTTATTTTGTATAACTAATAAATATAGTAAATTAGTGTTATAAGTATAAACTTATAGTTTTATTTATATAAGACTTTCTTATTTTAGAACTAATATTATTTTGATAATATAAAAATACTAATATCTAGTTTAACTAAATAATGTCATTACTTCTCTCTTTTATACTACCATCTTGTATAATAGCACCTAACAGAGAAATTGCAAATTTAGATATCTTTTCTTCTTCTTGAGCTATGGCTAAACCTCTTGAGTCCAATGCCATCTCAGAGCATGTTCAAATGAGTGGCCCTAGAGATAAAACTATCATCTCCAGCACAAATATATCAAGAGAATTGTCTATGCTGTCCAAAGTCTCCTCCATTGAGTACTCAACTCATATAGAGGCCCAAAGTAACGATCCCAACTAGGCCAACCAGACAGAAGAGAAACTTTTCAGACTTTCTTATGTAATACCCCTGAAAGGGAACACCAACATCAACAGTCAGACTACCCATTGAGACAATGTGCCCCTGCCTCATGTAGGCTATGTGCAAACTACACCATCCCTAGTGCCTGCTATTAATAGCAGTGTTTTATCCTTATCTTATGATCTTTGTCAACCAGGCAATCCCAAGTCTCAGGATAGCTGTACTAACCCTATTTCCATGTTTAGTCAAACTTTGTCCTAGAAAATTGATGTCAACTGTTATGGAACGCTTTGGACATGAATAATTTTTATTTTATTTTATTTTCTCTTTTATTTTCTGACTTTATAGGAATTTTGTTTTCTTTTTCTTTTTCTTTTCTTTTAGACAATGAAGAGGCACGTGACGCTGCAGTCACATGATATGTCACATGATGTGATATCATAGGCCTAGAAGGTGGTGAAAGGATCTAGAAGATAACGTCAGAGCACATGTATACAACATGGTAGCCTTAAGGCAGACATGAGGTAGAAGCATGGACATAAGGGTAGGCTTAAGTATTGGTAGCACAGACCAAGCATGTTTTGTATATATAGGACTCTAATTTAGC
>Ga0157364_1001956_pt1 | contig 18468 bp, 17 predicted proteins | sample AttsexASBM2_FD_111476 | JGI IMG/M metagenome (GOLD analysis project Ga0157364, IMG submission 111476) | Fungus gardens microbial communities from leaf cutter ant in Ribeirão Preto, State of São Paulo, Brazil - Atta sexdens ASBM2 | ecosystem: Host-associated > Fungi > Mycelium > Unclassified ...
GCTTTTTTCTCGCGCGCTTGTGCTTTCTTGCTGCCGAGGTGTCCTTCTCTCCCCACTTTGTACCCACAAACCGTCATACGAGAAAGAGAGAGAGAGAGAGAGAGAGAGAGAGAGAGAGAGAGAGAGAGAGAGAGAGTATACCGACTTATATATAGGCTAGGTTGAAGGTTGCTACTTGGTATGCGGATCGCGCTTTTCATTACCGGAGGCTCGTTCCCTCCGTCTCCACCGTTGCAAACAGCCTAAACCTACCCTTTCTTCCACAGCAGCTACCCTTCCTCTCTCGGCTGTCTGTCTACTACTCGACCACTACCACTGGCATTTTCGCCAGTATTCGCGCCATGCCGTCACACATCCATAGTGCAAACGTATCTGATACCAGACGCGTATATATCTTTCTCATGAGAATATATTGATTTACTCTTGTCGCGTACTTATATACACGTGAGTCGTGACGAAAAGAAAAAAATCGAAAAGATCTTCATCCAGTTCGCGCTAGTTATCTCGGAAAGTCGTATGCTAATCTTACAAAAACGTTCGTTAACATATCGCGTGGTGATTTAACATCGAACATCCCTGCCTTATTCTCACTTTTCCACCTTACACCCTCGTCTTTTCTCCCTCCCTATACTTTATATAATCGTCTTATACGCTTTTCGATGCCCTCCGGTGACGCGCAAGAGTGGATTATACAATATTCGATATCGTGTCCTCTCGGGTATACCTCGCCACTTATCAGAATCTCGCGATCCGTCGCACGTCGATCGTTCCATTGTAGTCCGCCTGAGATTTCTTTAACCATCGTGATCAATACCTTCATATGTTACGGTAATTCGGAGGCTGCTTTAACTGCAATTTTTTTGTAAATATACGTGTAATCCATTCATATTTATCACACTTGCGATTGTTATTTATGAAATAACAATCGCTTTAAGGTTTTTTTCTCTCAATACGGTGTGCACATGTAATATCTACACCATACATTGAAAGAAAAGATTGGCTGCTGCAGCAAATTTTTTGTTGCATTAGTCTATCCGCAATGTTAATATAGGATTTCGATATGCTAACGCAACCAAAAATTGACTGCTACAACCAATTAAAAATGCTATATATTTAACCAATCTTTTCTTTCGTCTTCGTGTATAAATATTGAAATGTTTTTTTTTACACCCTGTATCAATCTAATCATACTAATCATATGATAATATAACTGTGTTTCAGAATGATGCGGTGCTGAACGATGTAACGACGGAAGAGATGCACTGTGGAAAATTCGCCGGCAGTTCCGCGAGCAATCACACGCAAGAAGGTGGTTCACTCTCCGACAGTGGAATCTCCGACAGTGGGAGCGATCAAGAGTTGAGCGAGCGCGAGCGCAGATTGGCCGCGCTTCGGCGACTTACGCGTAGCTTGGAGACCCAACTGACACCGGGTAGCGAGGTCCTGACCGACCTCTGGAAGAGAATCGAGTACGCCGAGACCGAGCTACGCGATTTGCAGAAGCAGTGCAGGGAGCTCATCGTGCGTACGCATGAACGGGCGAGCATGGATGTGCGTGCGATCAAACGAACGGCTAGCCAGGTTAATTATCCCGCAGAGTAAGTACCTACGATCTTTCTTCTATCAGTTCTTATCGCAGTTCCAAATCTCTACGCGTTAAAACTTTTTCAAAACTCTATTCTTTTTCTCTATTCAAAGAAGACAATCGATTCGAGTTGTACATTTAAATAATCGATATTACGTTTCATTTACATCATCCAAATGAGGTGACAATCGAATCACATCATAAATAAGCAAACGGTCGTCGAATCGTCTTTACTAAAGCATTTGAGGCTCCATTCAGAATTTAAGAACTGCCTGCTTATACGCTCGCATTTCATTTGCATAACGTCGAAATGGGAAGTGAAGAATGAAGACGACTATTTAGATGTGGGGACGCATGAGGTCGTTGGTCCTGCGTTGGACATTAGGCGACCACTCATTTGAATATAAGAACTTTGCCGAGAACGAGCATAATAACTGCACTATTTCTTACAGTAATGCACATCTTAAAACACAAAAAATTTTAATCATACAATAGATTGTAGTCTTTCACAAGCCGCAATTTTACATTGTTTTGTGTTATTGGCATTCAAAATATTAGACTGGAGAAATATAATAATGTATCATCGTTTGTAATTTAGTAAAGCGACCGTTTTTATTCTTCTCTTCTTATTTGTCGAGTACAATCTCATAATGTTCACCAATATAATTACAGATTCCAATTATCACCACGGTATATCTCATTTAACTTTGTTTTAAGGATGTTTTTATAGGGACGTTCAATCACCGCTCGGTGGTGGCGATAATAGGTTTAGTTTCGCGGGCGTGAAACATCTGCCGCACTCTGAGTCATAAAAAGAGATATAAAAACTCAGTACCATTTTCTTCGATTGACGATCTTCCGTTTCGCTACCTTTTCTTTTCTCTTTTCTTTTTCATCTTCTTCTACGACTGTAAACAGCTAGATTTTAATGAAACGGTATGTTTGAAGCTTTACCGTTCGCGAATTAACGCGAGAGTTTGCAGAAAAGTTAAATAACCATACACTTACGTAATGCTAATGGAGGAATAGGGCAGCTGTAATTGCAAGTCCAATCTCGCAACTTCCAAGTTACGTGCATGCATCTCCAAATTGATTTTCCGACGAACTTTGCTATTACCGGTTTGCTCGTATTATCGTGACCCGTGGGACAGTATAAATTAATTTTCGTTGTCGCGAACTTCTGCAAGTTTCTCCTCCAAACAAATATATATGCCTGACTAGCAGATTAACACATTATTTAATAAAACAAAATCTACGTTATACGATATAAATAAAATAATAGCGTAAACTGGACCGCGTAAAATATAAACATGTCATTGATACACATTGGTATTCGATAATTATTAAACAGCACTTCTTTCGATCATCGAAATATTTTTTTCTTCTCCTGTTTTTTTAGCAAACGCAAGAGAACTATCTGCGGTACAGATACGTCAAAAAGCGACACAGAATCGGTGTCGACGACGAGAAGCGAGACTAAAGACGACTTCGATGGCAAACCAATTTCCCAGAGTTGGGTGAGAATCCAGCGAATCGGCAAAGTGGCAAAATTCTCTTTCGCCCTTCTGACCGTCTTTTTCGCTGCTATTATTTATTTCTTGAGACCGTATTGTTGCGAGGCTGGGAACACATTAAATCGGTTCACGCTGCAAGTACGCTATCCTAGGGGGCCACCGCCGGTATGAGCAGGTAATACGGCAGGTATAGGTTCGAAAAATATCGACGTCAAGGATCATTACTGATTTTTGACGAAAATAAATAAGATGTGTGTATATTCTTTCCGCATCGAGAATCGTCATTTAACGATCCGATCGAGCCCGCGGCGTAAGGCTGTCCGCGGATTTTTAGCAAGCGCGCGCGTTGTCGCGGTATCATGGATTGTTAATTTTAAATTACCTGTTGAATTCGGCAATGCGTTCAAAGAGATGATTTGCCGACTTGGCTGACTGATTTCTTCACTGCCTTATACGTACATCTTTATTTTTATTCGTTTATCACGGATTACATGCGAAATTTTTATAATAAAGTTCATAACTTTTAGCCATAAGTTACCATGACGTAAATTATTCGGCATAACTACGTAATAAAACAATGAAGAAGTCTTTGTATATGGAAATTATGAATATTCTAATTGTAAATCGATGAGTATGTATTGTATATTTTTACTGGAAAGAATAATAGATTCGTGATTGAGCAATTGATTAAATTTTTATACAGAGTCTGGCAACGAATCTCAAACGCAATTAAAGATATCCTGTTCTTCTATTTTAATATTCACGCAAGAACAAGATGCATCGAAACATACGATTGTGTTGATAATTATTTTCTTATCGTTTCTAAATTGCGCGCGCCAGCAGCCTATGTTATTGTTGAAGTGTAAAATATTTATTTATAAATATATATATATATATATATATATATATATATACAGAGATCATATATTATATATTTTACTCATTATACATACTATTTTTCTTGGAGGATAATGTTTAGTTTTCCTCCCGAAGAATATAAAACTGAAAACATAAAGTGGACAGTTTTTTGACGGACGGAAGTCCATTTACATCGAATTTTACTTAGGAAATGATACTTGGATTCCATACTGCTAAGCTTCCTATTTGTTCCAAGTATTCTGCGATTTTGCTTGTAATATCGTCAATTTTCCTTAACAACGAATGTTTATTTCAACTTCTTTTGTTCTGCATCTTCGTAAATATATGAAACACACACAAGCTATCGGATATTTACGCTTCAAAGACAGTAGGTATCATAAATTTTCGGAAAACGGCTTGTGCACGCAAATTTTTCTACAAACACGTGCATGATGATATATATACACTGGCTTTATATAAAAGAATTTTTGAATCTACAAACACGTGCATGATGATATATACACTGGCTTTATATAAAAGAATTTTTGAATTTAATTGTAACAAAGGAATTTATCGGTTGTTCATGCACTGTGAATAATATAACTTTGCACAATAATAATTTGAATGCATGTGTATATGTGTACTTTAGCATGCATTTATGTCATTCCCGAAATATTGCATCTCCAATTTCTTCTTTTATTTCATATCAATAACAATGCATGCTATTGACGATATTTATCTAGTGTCATATCTGATCGGAAGATATGTATATTCGTATATATATATATTTTCTTTTAATACAGTTGGAAATTTTAGATTGTGATATATCTTGATAGTTCTTTCTCGTATATGATTCTTTAATGAGAGAAAGATATGTACGTTTGAGACTACTAATAACTCATTAACGTAATTAGTCAGAATTTCTAATTGTAAAAATGTATTTATCGATTTTTTTCGAGACGCGCGCGTGTCTTTAATATTTGAAGGCACTTGTATTTAAAAGTGAAACGGTAGCTAATATAAATAAACTTAAAGAGAAAATGGTAAGCGAAGTTTGTGCTAAAAGGCGAAAATTATTTTTCCAAAAAGAAAAATAATTTTTAAGAAATGTTTTTAATAATATCGAGCTTTTGATAAAGTGAGTATGTGGATGCTGTAAATTGTCGAAATCTATTTTGTAAAGTCTTTTTGAGAAAAATGTATGATATAAAATGAATGAAATCTGTGTAAAAGCAGCCATTCTAAATGCATATGTGCGCGATGCGAAGTAACGAGAAATGCCTTATGGTCAATCATTGAAAGCTTACAATTTGCACGATGCTTACTGTGTAAGCGCTCCAGAGTAACGACTCCGATCCATGCTTGTGCAGATCTTAAGCTTCTCATAAGAGAGGCGACATCGTCGGTAAGTCCATCTGGCATTTTGCGGACTACATAGAGATAGCGAACACAATCTGTGTGTAAATAGAATAATTATATAAAGTAACGGCGATTTGAAATCGACACACTTTGTAAATATATATATAATGCCATAGTAAAATACTACGACCGTGAAATATCACGAAGAAATAGTAACATTAGCGAAACATATCTCCTTTCTTTTTCTGGAGTGCCAATTATATCAAATTATCATTATTTTACATTATCCATTTTGTAAATTTTTACTTTATTCTGCGAAAAATTTAGTACCTCGACCTGCACGAATGGTAGTACGGTCGTTGACATCTCATTTTTTTTTTTTCTACGTAAGTACCATGTGCTGCAAATAGCAAATGTTTATAGTAGGCAAAGTTTTGTTACGATTACCTGAAAAAAATCAAAGTATTTACAGTGATGCTCAGACTCGATAGAGAGATGAGCTGCACTAAATAGAGATATAGTCTATTCAGTCGATATCTCTTTAATGAGAAATTCGCATAAGCCGAATATATTTCTCAAATTCGATGCACTAGCATTGATGATATGAAACAGAAGCCTTATATATACACTTGTAAAAGTATACTATATGTTTTCTTGACGGTATTAAAAAGAAAAAAGAGAAAGAAAGAGTTGACAGGATTAAAGACGGTATTTTCGCGTACGTCTTGTGTTGCATCAATAAATCGCAAACAACGGCAACTATCTCGAATAATGAATGTTGAATAGATCGCGAATGTGAGGGAAGTTGTATACGATGAAGAATTCGTGATAAAAAATATGTCGAACTAAATGTTGGTGATTTTTTTTTTATGATCGACGCGTGTAAGAAAAATGATTTTAATTGAAAGTGAAGATAAGATTTCAGTCTTTCCACGATCTTGACTATCGTCTTCGCTATAATGGACGTTGATGTTATCAGGAATTTAATACAGGTTTTCATTATGTCCTGTGATGAAACTGTGTTAAGCAAGTCTTTTTTTCTTATCAATCATGAAAGTGTAATTAGATGTTTGCGATCAGAGAAGTTTCTTCCATATAACATGGTCGGGAACATATCTTACTTTTGCTATTTTTCTTTTACGAATTTTAATTGATTCAACTGAAATTTCGATTGAATTTAGCGATGAGAAAGTGACTGATTTTTTTTTTGACGTAAGATAATCGCTTGATTATCTTGTTAAACGTAATTTACGTAAACAATTTTTTACGTTATTTTAACATCGACTAGAGAGATATACAGAGGATATATGAGTATTGAGTGAGATTTATTGGATAATTATATAGTTATCCAATAATAAAGTACATACGTACTTACATTCATTAGAGAATGGCAATTATTTAATTGCCCGTTAGATGGACGAATGTCAATCGTATCGAATACTCTTCGATAAAATATATTAAGATGACACAATTGTCATATATTACAATGGAATTATTCAATGAAATGAAGATCTCTGACTTAACAAGAACGATAATGAAACTCAATAATAAACGTGACTTTGCGCTTATTTTAGAATTATGGCGATTTAACATGGAGACTTATGCATATTGCATTCATATATGTGACTGTAGTATTTTATAAGTAACGTTAAAATAACGGAACATCACCGCATAGACTTTTTATGCAATGTGTGACTTAAAATGTTATTGAAATCTTTTGTCTCGTATTAAGCAAACCTAAAGGAATTAAATATCGTCATCAGAAAATATCAAATAAAACTTAAGGATATTTCGTACGTAAATTGAAAAGCGCCTTTTCTTGCAGCAATAACTGTTTTAAGTGACGCATTTCAAGTACACTTTACCTTCGTATCACGAGAGCGCGACACGATTTTTAATCTGCCTTATACGAAATAATGACGTGTATAAAGTACCTGAAAAATCAAAATGCTACTTATAGTATACCTATTCTATATTATCTTATGCACGCGGTTGAAGGAATACTTGATAATATTGTAACGGTCGTGTCACGCTTATCATTTTACTGAATTTATATTCATCTATATTATATAGATTATTAGATATATATGCATGTATCTTTTTTTATTATTCAAAGGAAATCGTATGGTTATTGCGATGCTCTGCAAAAAAGAGTTATAAAAAAGCATTCAATTCGATAAGTGCGAACAAAGTATTACGATATTCGGTATCTTCGAAAATCATCGTTTAGCCTTTACAAAACTATAATGCATTTTTTAAATGTTACTTCAATCGAGCCAATTATTTTTAATATTGATTAAAATGACCAAAAAATTGGGAAAAAATGGTAAAACCCTTTTGATATTTGAATTGCATCTGTAAGGAACGATGGTTTTGAAAGCCGCTAAAATTATATTAGCGATAATCTTAGTACGTAGATGTGTAGCAACGCTTCTACTTGAGACACGAGTGAGACACTATTCAGTAGAATATCATAGCTGTCTGAAAGAACAGGGTATAGAAAAAAACTAAAAGTATTAATATTCATTTATATTGCTCGTCTATCGTGTGTGACGCTCAAATGGAAGCGATGAACGCAATTTATTATATGCTAATAATTATATTTTATTCACGTTTCGTGAGCTACTTCTAATAATCTTTATTGATTTCTTTCTTCGAAGATTGATATCTCTGCAATTCTGACTGTAATTTTGTTGCCAGTGACAATAAGACTGTCGCGGTTTTCAGCAAACTGCAATATTTTTTTTCTTAATTTTTCCAATAGAAATTTTCACTTATAGCATATTTTCTCGAATATTGCTCACGCAATAGTGAAGCCCGTAAAGCGTTACTTTACAATTACTATGGATTCAAATCATTTTCCCTTCGACATAAAACATTGCTAAGTTTATGCATCTCGATGTAATCGCCAAATTGGTTTGCTCAACTCACCGTGCGATTACCTTGTGGTGCACCGACTTTCAGATTTTCATTGCACTTTACTGTATCAAAACGAATCATTGTACGGTTGTAAAGTAACGTTCGAACATATTATTAACGAGAATTTTTTTCACGACTTGAAGTATTATACTACATTGAAGTATTATACTACCTTTTAGACATTTCAATAAATAAATTTTGAATTCTTGTTCAGAGAAACGTTTTTGTATATTCCATGCCTTTAAATCCTGTGTGAAAATCCCTGAAAGTGACTCCTATTGTTCTATAAGAAAAACGCATTGCTTTGTCATTCAAACATAATGTATGTCGCCAATGACAATCGCGATCGCGGCGTATTGCCGAAAGTTCAATGATACGGCAGACCGTCAAGTATATCCGCAACAATAATGCGCCTGCAATTGATACAGAGGTACGATGATTGCCGTGTTCCTACGTCCGTTTGCGGCGGCCTTAGTGAAGTCAGCGCGAAGGTAGGGATATTAGGGGTTAAAGGGCACATCCACTATGTTATTACGACTCACACCTGTACCCACGTGTGGTAGGCCAGCGCGGAACGATTTTTCTGCTTAAGAGAATCTACTTAATGGCACGACGTTACCTTCTTCTCCCTTCCCTCTCCTGACAACAATAAGTCGAAGTTGCGAGTAAATTATTATCACCACTCTCGACGAACGAACGAATGTCGCGCGCGCGAACGCAGCGGACTTGATTATCACACGGTCTAAAATAATCTAGCAAAAATAAAAAAAATTAAGTTAATTGATGGACGCGAAGCTGTGCAAATAAATCATTCTTGAATAATAACTTGATAATTGGCGAATCAAAAATGTAAAATTATATATCCATATTTATATTAAAAAAAGATTTATCCTAAGTGACAGACGGCAAACGCGAGCAGGGACTGAATTATTTTTTACGGAAAAGAGCTTCGAACGAGCAAATGGGCCGCATCTTACTACCGTTCTATGACTCCTACGGGGTTTATTCGTCCCTTCTTATTTTTGGTTGTTTCCTCTCTATCGTCTTACAACCCCTACTTCAACTCGACTTACTTAAGCAAGCGAGGTCGCCTCTCCGCCCACCGACCGGAGAGTCACCTTGTCTGGCAAGGGTTGAGCGAGCTGTAAATTACCAAGAGGGCATTTTGATTAAATTTTTTATGGTAGTAGTACCGGTTACAACTCGAGGGGCTGACGTAACTCCGGTTGATTTAATGTGTACGTTACAGCTTCGCTTTTATTTACCATTCGCGCGGCGAATCCCTGATTACAAGTAATAATTCCGAAGCTGTCTAAGCATTGTACATCCAGTAAAAGAAGTAACACAGTTGGGCGATATAATTTGTCGAGAAGCTGAGAATTAAACGCAACAGAGAATATATTAAATCTCTATCCTCTTTCGTCACACGATTAATGGAAGAGAAAAATGTATCTCGATTCGAATCATTATTAAGCATAATTTGTAATTATTACTAACTACTCGTTCTTCATCTTTTGAAAAAATTGATGTTTGATAGTAACAAGTAGAGGTCTTACAATCAGAGTCTGACTATAAGACAGTCAGTTCTGATTGATTCGTTAAGTTCTGACAACTTCCGCTTCATACATATTTTTTTTCAGACTGTCATAAATGTGACAACGCAATGCTTGAGGGAATGTCAGAAGAGGCCAGGTTAAAGAGAGAACGTATAGTAACGTCCCTTTCCCTCTCGCAGGATCTTGCCATAATTGCCTTATGGCCAGACTCCAAGTGTAGGGTCTCCAGTGACAAATAATGCGACGTGACTTATTTTGCGTAAAGGTAAGATAAGCATTCTCGATTTACCGCATAGAAATAGATGATCGTACACGACGAATGAATATATGACGAGTTCATTCTCGAAATCTCTTTCGTCGCTTATGAAACATCGATTAAGAGACGTGTTTAGTCGAAGGCCACGGGGGCGAAGTGGCTCAACAAGTGTTACGCCAAAACGAGCTTGCGTCTCTCTACGGTTTCGTCGATCCGCGACGCGCTTGTCCGCCCCGCGCGTGGTCAACGGGGGCGTTTCTCTCCTACCCGTGAGATCGCGTGGCAGAGTCGCATATTAATTCCCTCGGTATCATTTTTTTTCTTCCTGCAAGTGCCTGTAAGTCCGGCAACGTTCGGCTCTCTTCATTAAACATCTCAAGCAAAGATTGAAGATCCAAGAATAAAAAACGTCAATATACATGATTATCCCCCGATAGTCGTCTAATCGCTCTCGACTATGTCTGGTAGATATCTGAATGTGATACATAGATGTCTGAATTGTACAGATAAGATTCAAGCGAATGTATCTGGAGATACTGCATTATGCGATAGTGAAATAACAACGCGGAGCGAGTTCGATAGACTCGCGGAGAGATATGGATAGGGAGGAAATGAGAGAGGATAGCGTCCTCGCGTTGGGACGCGCGCGCACGTGGTCGCGAGAGGGTGAAGTCGCGGCAGGAGAGAGATCGGGGGGAGAAAAGAGGATCGGAGAGGGAATGGAGGCGGGAGGTATCACGCGGGCGAGAGTAGGCTGAGGCTCCGCCTCCGCGAGGTAACTCGGAATACGGCGCGTCATTCATGGCCGAGCTAAAGGCTGCGCCACTGTTCGGGTCCGTCCGGCTGCAGCGGCTCACCAGAGGATACACTACGGCGCGGACTACACCTGTCTCCCCCGCAGCATCCGCATCCGCCGTCATCGCTGCGTTCTCGGTCGCGTCGTCGCCGCTACCGCGGTTCTCGGAGTCACATCGGCTGCCACGCCGCGACGGTACCCATGCGTTCACGGCGTTCACGGCGTTCACGGGTGTACCGCGTGCCGCGAGAATAAAAAGTACCGGTCGATGGTGCGGTGCTCGAAGAGTTTGCGGATCGTCAAGCCCTCCCCCTCCCCTCCCCCTCCCCCCCGTTTGGCAGAGGTTTCCGTCGACGGGAAAAGGCCGCCGAGTACCGGCACGGGCCCGAGTACCGGTGCGGGCACGGGTGCGGGTTAAAGGCGCGAGTGACACGCGCACAGTGTGCAAGTGAGCAGTAGCGTTTGAGTGAATTATCGAAGATAGAGAGAGAGAGAGAGAGAGAGAGAGAAAGAGCGGGAGAGATAGAGAGAAAGAGAGAAAAGAGAGTGCGCGACTGATCGAGACGACGGAAATACCACCGACATTCGTGGTGGAAGGGTGGCGGATGCACCGCGGAGGCGGAAGTGCCGGAGGCGCAGCCGGGGGTGGTATCGTCGGTGGTGCCGGCGGAAGTCACCGTGCCCTCGAATTGGAGCATCCGTCGGCGATGCCAGGTGCACCCGGTTTCCATTGGGGGGCCATGTTCGCGGGTCACCACGCGGCCGCTGCCGCGGGTATGATGCAGCCCCCCATGTCTACGGGTGGTGAGTACGTGCCAACCGCGGCGCATCATGGTCCCGCTCATCCCGCGATGCCCATGGATCTACATGTTCATCAGGGATTTCCCTATTTCCCTACCAGGTTCGTATATAAAGCACGTACAGTTTTTTTCTTCTTGCTCCGAAAAAAAGCGGGTCTTTGAAACACTCAATTCCTTCGTCCTCCAAGACATCGGTGAATTTTGTAAAGTAGAGCGTATAAATATATACATTTTACATACATATTTAATAATTTATAAAAGTTTATGTCTTTCACTGAATGCACATTTGAATCTGTACATTTTATTTGTAGCTGTAATTGAATTTCAATCCAAGAAATCGCAATTATAAAAATCGCTATTTATTAAAGAGAGAGAGAGAGAGAGAGAGAGAGAGAGAGAGAGAGAGAGAGAAAGTTGAAAGCCTTCGTAGAAACTAGAAAGAACAACATAAACTATATTACCGCAAAGTCTGATGCCGTCGCATCTACCGTCGCCCAGTCTAGATGCACCGGCAAATGGAGAGGTCTCGCTTGTCTTAGCCTCAGTTTTGTTTGCCTAGTCAATATTTCTTCGTTGGGGAAGTACTCCCATATTTACCCATTTCAAGCAAATACTTGGAAAAGTACTAGATATTTTTTAATCTACATGAGTATTTCTCTTAATATCCCGATTGACGTACGCGAGTCCGCATGAATTAATTATTGTATAATTATTGTATAATTTGCAAAATAAAAAAATCGGTTTTTTTTCAAAAAATAATCTTACGAAGAAATATTTTAGAAATTATTTTATATAAAAAAAGTATCGTATGTGCATAATGTGAACGTAATTTTAACGAAACAAGATGTACGATATCGAAGCCTTTATTTCAAAACACGGATATCGTTCTTTCTTAATACGAATACGTATACGCTCTCCATCGTCTACCGTAATTATTAACACTCCATGCCCGTATGCCGCGATGTATAATCGCTCGGAGGAAAGCAACGCGTAAGAACAGTTCTTGTAATTATACTCTTCGTGTGCTTAATATCCCGGCAAATTGTATTAAGATTTTTTTCATTTCACAACTACTAATCTGCTCGGAGAAAATACGAAACACAGACGTCCAGCTGAATTTGCGTCTGCATTTTCGATTGCGCGTTTCACACTATCATACATTTATATAAACACACATTTTTCTTCGGGTTATCTCTACGTGAGAAATCTAACACGATGTCAAATCGGCCAGACTTGTGAACATTGATAACGATCGACGACGATAACTGATTTTACGTACGAGACGTTTGCTTACTTTTTGAAATGTATGAATATATTAAAATACTTATTATTAGTAATCTTGTATATAAAGTGCGTATTAAAAACATAGCGTAGTTACATTTTTAATTAGAAAAAAGAAATAAAAGCTTTTATTTGAATTCAATGTGTCAACGTGATAGCTAGTTGTATCAATGCCGAGACTAAGCAAATTACGTGCTAATAAGTACCAGAAAGAACACCCGCGGTGCATCGCGAGGGGAGTGAGAAGTGAGAATGCACTAGACACGAGGCACACGCCCGGCAAAAAACTTATTATAATGCCTGCCTCGTACGAGTTATTAGCATTCCGCTATCAATTATCCTGCTCGTCGTGCTTTCGATGTCGAAGCAACTAGTAGGAACGTCTGTCGCTCTGTATTTATAAAACGTATAATCATACCAGCTATCGTAACAAGGAAAACCTCTAAAGGGTGTTCCGAAATTCGTGATATACAAAAAAAAAAAATCTCTTGAATTAAGTCAATTTTTGCATTGAGAAAGGAAACGAATTGAAAGATTCCTTTGTCCTTAGACAATGTTTCGTGGACGTCGCATTCCTTCTACGAGATACATGATGTCTTTCTTCAAATAACGATAAATATATAGATACAAGATTAAATGTAGACTCGTGTGAAAGCATTTAAAATATTTCATAATTCATCCAGTTTTATTCATTCGTAAATGTAAGTTCTATTCTCTCGGGATTCTTTCAGGATTATCTTTATTTCTGAAACACCTAGTATATAACGTAGTGACAGCGCGAATGACACTGACATATCGTCTCGATACGATATACCGCTCGAGAAGTACAGTATTTGAATCACTACGATTTTAATTCTGTTATTTAATTCTCTTCTATCCTCCGCGAAATCGATGGTGATTGCTTTATTGATCGATTACAACACGAACGATGTTACGCGAATAAAAACAATCCAAGGTAAGTCTTTATTTTTGGATGAAAAAATACGAACGTACGAATTTTTAAACACGAGTAAAATTTTCTCGTTATGGTGAATATTCCGTTCGATGACTCGCACGTTTGTCCATAGAAATCATCTTTTCACTTCGCGCTTGTTTGTTCGAGAAATGCCAGTAGAACGGTTGTCGCACTACAGAAATGATAATTTAACGAAAACTGGTGGAGCATTTGACACCGATTCGCGTCGATATGAATAAGAAGGAGCTTGTCAAGTCGAGCGTTAGCGGCCGTTCCGAATCGTTTGCCACAAAAGACTGCGGTATTTGCATTGATTCTTTAGAAGCTACCGTGCTTCAAGCCTTTTTCGGCAAGAAGACGAGTGTCGCTTACAATTAGTCAATGCCACTCATTAATTAGACAGTCTGCCTGTTTTCGGGTCGTTAGGTGCAGGTATTCTTGTGCTAACACATCACTAAAGATTAATATAAGATCAATAAAGTGTTATTATTTAATGTGAGAAAATTACTTAGCACGACAAAGAATCTATTGTTGTAGAAAGTGCCAATGTGCTATGTATAATATATTTCCTAGATGATAATATTAATATCACAACTCGATGCGTATAATTTTGATAAACTAATTATTCGTTCGTAGACATAACACTGGGATCAATTCGTGCATTCAGAAACGTACATATGCAATGTCTCAATGGCACTCGTCTCAAGATTATACGTAGCAGACTACCCAGATACACAAACATTTATCCTATACGCGGTTATCTGCACAAAAGTTTGTATTAAAATTTCGCTCGTCCTACAGATGGAGAAGCAAAGAGAGATAAAGGTCATAAAAGGTCTCTCGATGTATGTGTTTATATATCTATCTATAATTTTAATATGTCGTCGTTTAACGAGACGCCAAGACAAATGGTAAAAATACAATGTAAGAGGCACGGCGTGGGTGATAAATAAAAGATTTGACGTGACTCGAGAAATTTTTGCCTTCCCGCGCGGAAATTCGGTCTAATTATCACCGTGTCGCGCATACGTGTGCGTCCGAAGACATGGAGACACGGTCGCACAGACATTGAGAGCATTATTGAATGATGGGTCAGCCAACTACTAATGGGGCCGGACGCGCGCGAACACAAGGGATTATAAGAAGCGCGCGAGTATGGCTTGCGACGAGTCAAGGTTGTTGCTGGAGTAACTCGCACATTACATATCCGCCACCGATGGACCGCTGCCTTTTTTCTCTTTCGTCGGCAACAATCTTATCGCGAGCATCTTTTCAGAATTTATAATCCGCGATGGACGGCACACGTCCCACGAGTATACGTGTTTTCTTCGATAGATTGTCGGGCAAAGGCTTTCGTTACAAGCGTAACGTTGATTATGATGTAATACATTATTTCAACCTTTATTTGAAAAAAAAGTCAAAAAAGTCTCATCGCGGAAGTTTAAATATTTCCAACTTCAACGGGACTACCTCTAATCCTGATTGGATCCGAGGCCAGAGGCGTGCATAGCTTAACCCGAGGTCTTTGCCCTTTTACGCATGCGAGACTTTGGAGCACTTAAAATTCGAGTACGATATCGTTGTTCTCGCAATTTCTCCGTACGAGAGATAATCTGTGGCTTCTATATATGATGTTACATCACGAGGCTTCTATCACGTATTAGACCTTGGTGTTAGGTCTTGTAAACCAAAGAAAGCCAAGACATTGCAAGAACGACAGTCAATGGGAGTAATAGTTTTGGGTCCATATGTTTGATCCTGTTTGATCCTACATCGATGTAATTGCCTCGAACTCAGAGGTCCACTCCACTACCCGCTATACTATGGATGCGTCGATAAATAATTCAGTTGTGTTTTCAGTTTTTACGAGCCTCGATTTCGCTTCGCTTCCGACGACGGCCGACTCGTAGACGAACGCTTCCTCGCGACTGCAACGCAAGCAAACTAATTCGCACCCCCGAGCCCGTATCGAAACCCGTTTCTACCCGTATTTTCTCTCCTCCAACTGCACCCACTGAACCTTCGTTTTCTTTCTGTCCCTCTCGGTATCGCCAGTGTGTTCCCCCTTTATCCTTTCTTTCCTCTTACCCGTCCGACGCCGGTCCGTGTCTCTTTCGCGCATCTCCGCACTCTCCTCTTCTTATTCTTACTTTATCTCTGTCCCTTCGTCCGCCCTTGCTTCTTCAGCTATACCAACCACCGTGCAGCCCGGTAGTTGGATGCGCTGACTTTTTTCTCGGCTATCGGCCAGTGGATCGCGCTGCGATCCGCTGGACTGCAATCAGAATTGATTATAGCCTGCCGAAACTCCGGCGCGGCGCGTTCATATTATACAACTCGCCTGCGGCTCTCGTTCCTTCCTTGCTCTTTCCTCGCTTGCTCGCTTCTTCCTCGCTCGCTATAACCTCGCGTAGTCGTCGTCGTCGTCATCATCGTCGTCGTCTCGTGCGCGACGTCAACTGTGCGAACGCAAAAGGACGTTGCCACGCGGGCCTCTAAAAGTACTACCTTAATAATATTCCTGAAAATCAATCTTGACTTTTGGCGGACGCGTATATGGTGTTGTTACGCGTGTTGTAGCGTCGACTGTTATATGTCGACTGGTTACCGGAGAAAAACGGGGACAAGGGAAACTTGGAACGCGTAGAGAGACGATGATAATATCCAAGATTTTATAATACACCCGCGGTAATGATCGGGTCGCGCGCATCGATCGTACGCAACCCGTTCGTGCAATGTAAAAAGCACACGAGGACAGCATTGTTCTTTTGATCCTTTTCAACCTTTTTAGCTAGCAAATTCTTCCCGACGTTAGACGTTCTTCTAGTCTCTTTTTCGTTTCTTTCGTCTCATCAACTTTTATTATCTCGGCAATTCCGAAACGATTATTAGTTACGAGAACGTTTACAGATATAATGTGTATTCTTTGATAATAATACTACGCGTCAAATATTTCGCCGGAATGAATGAGACGCGGAGAAAGTACAACTAATTATATGAACGTTGCATTTTACATTACAAGCATTACGCTAGCCAACGTTCGTGCTTCTTTGCAAATTCGTGTAATGATTAGCAATCAGAAAGATATCTTGGAAATCTTTTAGGAGGTACGGAGTCAAGCGATATTCTATAGCATCGGAAACGTTAATTAATGGGTCGTACATCAGTGAATCTTGAGGGTGTGTACGTGCGTGTGTGGCGCAGAAGTGATTTAATATCCACTTTAATTAGTTTGAAAAACGCCCATTGAGAAAAGAGGGGCCTCCCCGACATCTTGCACGCTACTTTGATACGTTTTATTTCAATACACTTGGTGTATCAAGGCCGTTCGCGGCGCGGAATTTTTTAGTATGGTGATACTGAAGACGCACGTGCGGGTTCTTTATGAGAACTTCATTTAACGCGGACATAGCCGCGTTCGATTCGAAAGCAATTATGGCTTATACTCGGAATATCAATTCCTACTTCTTCTCGGCAAATCTTCTCGCGCTGCACGATACGCAGGTACGCGAGCGACGCATTTTCACTCGACGATCATTTATTACGTTTGGCCCGTTCGTCGTCGATAAGACGGCGATTTGTTCCGACTTTTTCGTTCGTTAGAACAATGTGCGAGAGAGATCGGATTGCTCGATTTTCTTGCGCAACGCTCGAGATTTTATCCCGTCCCCGCAAACTGACCGTACAGCCCTCGATCGCCGCGCATTCCATTATATTCGATGATATTACCTGAAGCGTAAAACGGTGCTTTTTCATATTCTCTTGTGTTGAGTTTCCCAGGCGTCGACTCGAGATCTTTTTGCGTCTGCATTACGTGAAACTTATTACATCTTATGCAACTAATGCTGAGGGATAGCTATCTAAATGCGATTCTCACGTCTGAATGTTGTATGTATGTGTGTATATCGCGCATTATATTGATTATATTCGTAGAGAATTATAATAATTTGTTTACTGCACATCAATTAGCAGCTGCATGAAACAATAGTTTTGAAAGGACGCTGCTTATTAAGGCTTGTAATAATTTTGTTTACAAAACTATATCTCGTAGTAATTATAAGGGGGGAAAAAATGTGCGGTAATCGCTTCGTTCCGAAACTGCGACGTTCTTCGATTATCGAGCTTTATCTCGAGCTTTTTTCGAATCGTTAAACAGCACTTTCCTATAATGGTCTAACGTCGAGGCACACCACTACGCCACGCTGCAATAAGTCGTTTTCGCGCGGGAATTGGCCTGGCCTCCAATCAAGTTTAATAATGTAGATGCGGATCAGCGGATAAGAACAGGCTACTGATACCGCCGCCGCCGCCGCCGCCGCCGCCACCGCGTTGGTTCTGCTCGTCGGACGAGCCACAAACGGTATACGTTCAGCTCACACTCGATCTTATGCAATTTGCAACATTACGAACTTCGGAGCTTTAAACGTAGGCTGCATCATCGTCATTAAATCACGGAAATATATACACTAATGCAGAATACGATCTGTCTTTCGGAATATTTGCGAAATACGCTTGACGGTAAACAGGACGCAGAACAAGATTTTACTCTTTTTTTTCCTTTTAATGAGATTCATTGTCTTCTCCGCGGA
>Ga0157364_1001957_pt1 | contig 18467 bp, 11 predicted proteins | sample AttsexASBM2_FD_111476 | JGI IMG/M metagenome (GOLD analysis project Ga0157364, IMG submission 111476) | Fungus gardens microbial communities from leaf cutter ant in Ribeirão Preto, State of São Paulo, Brazil - Atta sexdens ASBM2 | ecosystem: Host-associated > Fungi > Mycelium > Unclassified ...
GTACACCGAGTACACACGAGTATTTCCGAATGGTGATGTGTATTAGTGGCACATCAGTGAGTGTTTCTGAACGCAGCCTAAAGTACTTGTTGGAACGCAGTTTAGTTCGTAGTGTAATACCAGAATGCATTGCAGTCTTCCATTCTATTCTTGTAATTATATTTAGCATATCAATAATAGATTTATGATTTTTATTTAGACGTAAATTATAATTTTTTCAGAATGTTATAGTTGAAACACTTTGAGGGTGTGTTCTTGCATAATACGCATAGAAGCATAGAAATTCGTTCCGTTTCTCTTTATGCACACTCGCGGCATGCATGATTCAATCTACCGCCAATTGCATGACTCCGCCTCTTCCAATGCATGAGACACCACATGAAGTGCTTCACCTCTCGAGCTGAGGCAATTCATGCAGCTTATACATTCAATACATATTTTAGCGCGAAACTGAAATTATGGATGGTTCGACTGGGGCGAATGTATTCGAAGGGTTAAAGATAAGTAGGGTGTTCAGAATACCCAAAAATTTTTTTAATTTTTAACATTTCATATATACATATATTATATAATGTATATATGATATAATATTCTATTATCGAAAAATTATACATATACTGATGTTATGAAAATTTCGGTTCAATTACCGATATTTATTGGATTAACATCCAATACTGGTATTTGGTATTATATCTCGGTTTTGCGTATATAGCTATAGAATATCAGTTTTTAGTTTCTGATTTATATAATACTGTGAAAAATTAATATTAATATATTACCGCTATTTTAAATTTCTGAATATGAAATAGTAGATTATGATAGAGGTTAAGTTTACATTAGTCATATCCTTACAAGAAAGGTACAGGAAAGTAAAAATAACGGATTTTAAGGATGTTTTGTATGTATAATTGTAGCAAAAAATTTTTTAAATTTAATTTTGAATGCAGAAATGTATTTTTGAATTTCTGTTGCTAATTATTTCTGAAAAAACTGAAAAATTTTTGACAGTGACAGTACCTTAAATTCTTATATAATATTTTAAACTCTTATAACTTCAAGTTGCTTCACAGATGATCGATTTCGGATTTTGTTGTAAGTATCTGAACATATGTAAGAATAATCTGTAAAATTTTTGTTTAATTTCTAATATTTTAGAAATAGATATTAAACGTCCTTTTTGGACATTTTGGTAATACGTTTTATTTTTCTTTTCCTACAGAATAAGATTGTAAGTGTTGCTCGAAAAATATAAATCTTCTTCTTTTGTCAAAACAGTAATTATTGAATGTAACAGTAATTATTGAATGCATTTGTAATTCAGTCAATTTTAAATTATCGTCCATGTTCACATGAATTCATTGTGAATCCTCTCTGTTATTAAAACCGCATGGAGTGTATTGGGAAACGGAACGTACGTTGCACTCTATGTCATGCATTAAATACTCATGCACTTCATGCAAGAAACGAAACGCACCCACAGTGTTACACTGTGTTACCTGCGTTATTGGAAAACATCCAAAATTATTGATTAGCGATAACTTCCACCGCGTGACAAGCGTTATCGCATTCTGTGTGCAGGAGCCATTAGGATGCTGTTCCATGAGCGGAAATTTACAGCGGAACAAAACAACGCGATCAATCACAACTTTGCAGTCGTTATTTTCTTTTCTTTTCTGCGATTGTGATTGGTCTTGCTGTTGAATGGCACCCTCACAGGGAGAGAGTGGCAAATTGCATTACGTGAATGCCCGCGTCCAATTAGGACAAGGGTCATGTAATTTTCTCCAATGGATACTTTTCATTTAATGATACAAGTTGAGACAAATCGATACAGGTGTCGTTCTATTCTTGTTGATATTCAGAGAGTAGCCTAGTTTCTACCGAGGATTTAATCCGGATCAAAATATAAGAGTCAACCAACTACAATCGAGTATTCCCCTGTTACAGTTGTCGAACAATAGGGGAATGCTCAACAACAGTGGGGTGTGACAACAGTTTTTTTAGAAGCAGTAAAAATCCATTTGTAATTTGAGTGTAAGGATAGTATTTCTAATTTCTGAATCCATAAGATTCAGATTTTCTTAAGTATATATCGGCAATTATAATTTGGTTTTCGCACTTCAAAAATCAATAAAAATAGGCTTTCTCACATCCTCAATGTGATCCTCACATCCCCAATTCCAAATGGGTTTTTACTGCTTCTAAAAAGACTATTATCACACCCCATTGTTTTCACTGGATTAGGAATATCCCAAGCGGACACTGTCTAGGTTATAACTTCTAGACGGTTAGGCCTCAAGCGGCTAGGATATGTTATTTTTTTTGTTCTGGGCGGCGTAGCCGCCTCGATCTCAAACGTTACTGTCTACACACTCCATTATCCACTCCATTATCCAGTGAGTTATGATTTATTTGAAACAGAATATTGTGTAATATATATCTATGTATAATAGAAACATTGCACGAGTAACATTAATTTCTTAATTTGATTGTTTAAATTGTGGGTAATTATTTAGAATAGCATACTCCATTTAAAATCTTAATGAAAATACACTCATCGCGTTTTCACTCAAAATGAAAGAATTTTGCAAAAAAATACGGCGGTAGGTCTCGTGAACCGAGATATTAAGCGTCAAAGTTCGAGATTTTAGAGGTTAAGACATCTGTCATTTTGACTCGCTGTAGTGCTACGTATATGTAAGATCTGTTCTTTTTTGAAAAATTCTGAAATAGTACAATAAGTTAGAGTGAGACAATTGTAGTTTGGAGCACTTTCATCTGATTAGTCTATATTTTAGGATCTAATGGAACATGCCAATCAAATGAAAAAACTCACTAAGCATTCAGTAAGCGGTTGTCGTTCTGGAATGCATATTTTTCTACTATAGATTAATTTAATCGTAATAAGTAAAATGGCATATTCGGTAGAACAACTGAATAAAAATCGTTGACTTGCTGTCCAAGGTGTAATTGGACACAAAATTATGGCCGAGGTTTATCCGAAAATTGTTCTGGGATCGCAACTTAACCAAACAAATGATTCTCGTAAATTTCTTTTTTGTAAATGCAATATCGGAAGATTTTTTTACATGACATCTTATTCTTTACATTAAAAAAAGTATAATTCACTACAAGTTTAATCATTATTTAAATCATGAGATAATATCATTAATTTTAATTAACGAATTAAGTAATACATAATGAAACATTTGTAACATTTTGTAACATTTTGTAAAATTTTAATCCATATAAGAAAAATCAAAGAGATATACAATTTAAATAATAAGCTCTATTCTATGCTTTAAACACAAAAGCACTATTTTAAAAACAACAATTCATTGCTTTAAAAACAATTTCACTATCTTAAAAATAACAATTCACTGCTTTGAAAACAATTTACTGCTTTAAAAATGACAATTCACTATTTTAAAAATAATTTAGTGCTTTAAAAACAATTCACTGCTCTAAAAACAATAATTCGTTGTTTTAAAAATAATTCACTGCCTTAAAAATAACAATTCACTACTTTAAAAATAATAATTCACTATTTTAAAAACAATTCACTGTTTCAAAAACAATTCATTACTTCAAAAATAATTTACTGCTTTAAAAACAATTCGTTGTTTAAAGAATAATTTACTGCTTCAAAAACAATTCACTGCTAATGCAAAGAATTTGTATGTTTAAAATAGTATATTGCTGTTTTTAAAGCAGTGTTTTTAAAGCAATTGTTATTTTTAGAGCAGTGAATTATTTTTACAGTGAATTGTCGTTTTTAAAACCAAACTATACTGTCTCACTCTAATTTATTGCACTATTTTAGAATTCTTCGAAAAAGAACAGATCTTACGTATACGTAGCGCTGCAGCGAGTCGGCGTGACAGATATCTTAACCTCTAAAATCTCGAACTTTGACGCTTAATATCTTGATTCACAAGGCCGATCGCATTTTTTTGCCAGATTCTTTCATTTTGAATGAAAACGCGTCGGATGAGTGTATTTTTATTAAAATTTTAGGTGGTGTATACTATTCTAAATAATTACCAAATTGTGTACACTTCTATTGTACACTTCTATTGTACGGAATAGTGACTAAACACTTAGGCGAGAGATCACAGAGCCCAAAAAAAGCATAGTGCTATATGTAGTCGGTACGACAGATTTTCTAATCTCCATATTTGTTAAATGCTTAATAGTTGTAATCAAAATCTCGTTACAAATACTTTGAAACATTGGATCATTAGAAGAAAGAATTTTACAAACTGACCAATTAAAAAACGCTTTAAAGCGTTTGCAGCATCACATTGACCGTATCCAATATCTCGGTACCCAATATCGCGGAACAGAACTACACTTTTCTGCCACATTCGTTCATTTTGTGCAAAAACGCGAATGAATCTAATTTCATTAAAATCGGTGAGGTCGGTGAGTTGGGATGACATATTTTAACCTCTAAAATTTCCAACTTTGAAGGTACAGTCACAATAGAAGGAATAAGGAATTAAGAATAAAGAATAAAGATTTCAATCTATTCAGAAATCAGAATACACGATTTCTGATAAGTTGGTATTATTATTCCTTATTCCTAATTCCTCATTCCTAATTAACGCTTAATATCTCGATTCACGAGGATAACCGCGTTTTTCTGTCAAATTCTTTCGTTTTGAGTGAAAATGCGTCGAATGAGCCTAATTTCATTAAAATCGGAGGTAAGATAGCTATTCTAAATAATTACTCCCTACTGTAAATAATTATCCTATTTTTTAATCTCAGGTCTGATCCATTGGTCAAAGGATTTATGAAGCGGTATTATAAGTTTAGAAATAATTTAGAGAAAAAAATTTCTGTGTACAAATCATGTATAAAACACATCAGAGGATGTTATCTGCATTACTGTATTATAAAGGAATCATAAGGGGGATAACAAACACCTTGATGCGAAAAAATTTCCATTATGTATTGAGCTACATTTTCCTTGAATATCTGTACCACAGATTTCAAAGATTGTTAGGACAAACTCTCAAGTGGGTCACATTGCCAGATGTAGCTTTAAAATTTATGCTGGACGATTTGAAAATAACATGGAATGAATACGTTGATTGTCATTCTTGTGCAATAGCAAATGTACAGAAAAAATTGTCAAGTTCCTGGTTCAATGTTTGCTCAATGATGTCAATGACAAAATATAGATTAATGATTATATCCGTGCCAGATATTAGCAAGAATACTATCCTAATCTCTGAAACAACAAAGCGCAATCTCCAAAACGCTCTTTGTTGCAAACAATTGGACAACTCGTGTTTTATACGTAAGTATTTACAACTTACCAAATTATTTGAATTTTAAACTGTTCACATCTTTTAAAACATCTTTGGTGTTATCAAACTCAATGAAAATAACACTGTAATGTATAAGTTAACATTTGTATTTCTGCACAAATGCAATTAAATGTTAAAGTAAGATTGAAGTAATAAAAAGATATATTTCATTCAGATTGAAGTAATAAAAAGATATATTTCATATAAAATAATATTCGAAATAATCTGCCATATATTATTTAATATTTTAACTGATATTAATTAATATTTTGCTAAGATGTAGATTTAACAGTGAAAATTTCCTCCAGTGTAAACATAAAGAACAAATTAAATCCAATAATTAATGTTTAATGACCATATTCAGCAAAATATTTATTTTTGCAATTATTAATCCTCAGTATCCACAAACGGTTAGCTCCTTCCCTCCCCTCCCCCTGATTTTCACAATTCAGTTTTTTTCCGATTCCTTTTCACTTATTGCAAAATATTTTCTGTGCTACGATATTTTAGACTTTCTAACTCAAAAATTTTTTTCAGTCTTTTTTTTCAGTTTTTTTTCAGTCTTCAAATAATAGATTAAAAAAAAAATTAGTTAAAATCGATGTACTACAATCTGAGATACAAGCAAAAAAAATGCTGAATTACAAATACGCAGATGTGAGTAGATAGGGACTTTTTTGAGATGTGGGTATTGAGGATTAATAATTTCTTCACTTTCTAATTGACATATATTTTCCCTCGCGATTCTCAAACTCACATGGTTGATCAATGACGTGCATCGTCAGATGCTCATAAGTTAATGATGTAATTATTATAAACTACAATTTGTTTTCAGTACCATTAGAAGATGATATGATCGAGTTTGCATCTGAGGCGAGAATATCTTTAATCGCTAATCCGTACGATTGCGCGACCGAAATTTTGGACGTTATGCTACAAAATTATTTCTTACATCCCCGATTTTTACATGTGAATGACATATTTAGAATCGACGCGAAGGAATATGCCCAAGATCAATTTTATTCGTCCGGTTTTGCTGGAATCCCTGTGATGTATTTTACAGTTCAAGCTTTGAAAGTAAATCGTAATGGGTGCAGCAATAACTTTAACAGTTGTTACGTTGTACGTGGAGAGTCAACACTCATTCAGGAAGCACAAGTTCACGATTATATCCCTCAGGAACGTGTTTGTTCACTTTGCAATGCATTTTTACAGCAAAACAGAGCAGCATCAAACCACAAATATCCGTCAGCTCTATTGGATCCCTTGGAACATTTAGAATCTTGCATTACATTATTTTTAAAAAAGGGTATAATTTTTGCGTTTACTTAAATTAATTTTTTCTTTATTTACGAAGAGTAATAATGTTCACTATAATGATGAATACTATCGATATACTTACTCCTTATTTTTTGTTTTATTTTTTGTATAGACCTTGCAAATATTCAATTGAACGTAAGACCGATATTTCTTGTGAAAGGGCCACGGGGTTGCGGTAAACATAATTTAGTTCGAGCAACGTCCAAGAGAATGGGATTGAACTTCCTCGATGTTGACTTTGTGGAAGTGCAGACTTTGACATCGGCGCAGACCGAAGCTAAGCTTCGCATAATGCTACAAAATGCACAAAAATGCGTGCCATGTATACTATATTTAAATAATATTCAAGTATGTAAAAAAGTAACATTGTATTAAATTGTATCTTATATTTTTCCTTTCGATCTTATGAGTTAAATGGCGTTTTCGCAGGTATTCGGTAAGACTATCGAAGGTCAAAAAGATGAAAGAGTCATATCCTTCTTCTCGACAGAAATCATCACATTATACAACAGCCGCCGAAGATTTCCTCTAATTATCATAGCTGCGTCGGATGAGACTGACATACCTTCCGAATTGCAACGGTTTTTTATCGAAACGATTCATGTAAAGCCTTTAAATCAGAGCAAACGAGCGGAACTGATATCTTGGCTGCTGTTCAACAGAAATCTAAAAACTATTGCGGACTTGTCAAAAGTGGCTGGTTTTTGTTCAGATTTTAAAGTCGCGGATCTATTAGCGTTGTCATTACATGCAACCAAATTTCGATGCAAATTAATGTCTCACGCAAATCAGAGATGCACGCTTACTCTGGAACAAGAAGATTTCGATCGAGCTTATGGTATAATTATCTTACAATCGATTTTAATAAGATCAAAAGAGATTGAGCAATTTATCAAGCAATTGTTATATCTTATCTAAAGATATTCACTGTTCTTTGAATAATATAAACGTTAAAAAACGTACTCCTAAATTTTAAGCTCTTATATTAGATATTTTTAATATACAGGGTCTATAAAATCTGTCATCATTTCTATATTTTAAAAAAGAATCGACAGGTTCCAAAGAATAAATCAAAGAATGATAATGCCTATTACAGGAGCCGATTACAGGACGTACGCGTGTGTAATGAATTTATTCAATTAATATTAATAGACATTTTGATCCTAATCCGGATTCTTCTCATTTACGCAAAACAATTATTGAAGTACAATTCGATAATTTCATCATACAGTTAAAAAATGAAATTAAGAAACCGAATTCTGTGACGTGTATATACTCTTAAGAGGATCGGGAAGATTGTCTCCCCTTCTTCCCAAGGAGTTGCCCCAGGCAGGAGGCTCCAATTTAAAAGTTTCAAATCCCTTTTCAAAACCCTTTTAATTTGGGATCTCCCTGAGGCAGTCCCTGGAGGAGAGAGGCAACTTTTCCGAACCCTTTAAAAGAGTAGTCCCTCAAAATAATCGAACATATTTCGCGGTTTTTCATAATTTTGAATCGTTTCCAAAATATAGAGATGATAACAGATTTTATAGACACTTTATATTTTTTCTTCATATAACAGAGATTTGGTCTTGCTGAAGTTGGAAGTAACATTTTGCTTCTTGTGCGAATAATAAGTATAACAGAAAAGTATTTTCAGAATATATGCAGTCTGTGTACTTCGATAATAAAGGCGCTCCACACATACCAGAAGTTCATTGGGAGGACATAGGCGGTTTGGCAGATTTGAAACACGAGATTATTCGTAAAATTCAGTTGCCTCTGTTGAATGCTTTCGGACAGTCTGGATTACTATTATATGGCCCGCCCGGCACTGGAAAGACTCTTCTTGCTAAAGCGGTGGCGACGGAGTATCAGATACACTTTCTGTCAATTAAAGGCTCGGAAGTGCTAAATATGTACGTCGGTCAAAGCGAGAAGAACGTAAGGCAAAGTATGTATTGTTTAGAAGAAACACAAGATAGGACTGTAATAAAAATATGTAACAAAGAATTAATTATTTGCTTCAATCAAGTTGCAAATTAACATTATTTTCGTTGTTCTATAGTTTTCAAGCGCGCGCGATCCGCGGCCCCTTGCATCGTCTTTTTCGATGAGTTGGATTCGTTAGCGCCCAACCGAGGTAGAAGCGGAGACAGCGGCGGCGTAATGGATCGCGTGGTTTCCCAGTTACTGGCCGAAATGGATGGCCTCGAGGAGTCCGGCAATATATTTATCATAGGAGCGACGAACAGGCCTGATCTCATAGATCCCGCGCTGCTCCGACCGGGAAGATTCGACAAAATGCTCTACGTTGGTATCCATTCCGACTCCGAATCCAAGTTCAGCGTATTAAAGGCACAGACACGTAAATTCATGTTCCAAGAAAATGGACATGAGTTGGAACGAATCGCGGACCAATTGCCCGATAATGTCACTGGTGCGGATTTGTACTCTGTCTCTTCCAACGCGTGGCTCAATGCCGTACGCGAGATACTTGCAAAGTATCAGGAAACTGAAAGAATCAATAAGGATTATTCCGTCGAAGAAGAAGATATAATTAAGGATAATGTTATCGTGGAATTGCGTCATTTTTCAGATGCTATTTGTAACTTGGTGCCTTCAGTCACTGATGAAGAAATCAAAAGATATAATAAAATGCGAGTAGAGTTATCATCGTTGTAATTCCGGAATCGTTTCTAGTAGATATAGTATAAAATATATTATTATCTTACGAGAGTTATTTTAAATGATTCTGAAAATTTTTTTTAGAATTTTATCAATTGTGGAACACTTTTCAGAAATACTGAAAAAGATTACATCTTTTCTAAAAATTTTTCATATATGTAAATTCTGAAAACATTCTAAAATTTCTCACAGTCTACAAGTAAAAAAAAATCTTGAACTTTCTCAGGTTCTATAAGATTTTATCAGAAATTATAGAATGAGAAATTTTAGAAATCTTAGAACCTTTCAGAATTCACGTATGAAGAATTTTAAAAAAGATATAGGCATTTTCTCGGCATTTTTTGAAAAGTATTATAATTTGTATAAAAAATCTGAAATTTTTTAAAGTTATAAAATCATTAAAAACAAAATTATAAATTATAAAATTTACACAAAAGTTCTAAGAAATGATATGAAAGATTCTGAGAAAAATGTTCATCAAGAGAGTAACCAATCGAATTGATTATTATCTACAGTGATAAACTTGAATGCGTTTATAATGAATTTTATCTTGTGCCGAAATTTTTAATTCTTATAGATCCTAGAACTGAAAAGAATACAGGAGTCGCAGAAGAATATAACATCGCGTAAATAATATAATATCTATGAAGTATGGAACTTCTTTATTCACTAAAACGCCCTTACATGTTTCGGCTCATTTTTGAGCCTTCCTCAGAGACAACATAAATTAACATATATAAAAACCGTGTGTAAAAGTTATCCTATCATGAGCTTTCCTACATCGAGAATTCAAATGTTAGAATTAAACCAAAAAGAGTGAAAGAAAAAAGAAAAGAAAAAAAGAAAAGAAATTAGGAAATATCATAAAATAAAATATGGCGAACTAATTTATCAAACAATTTTAAGATTATAATTAATTATCCAGCAAATATAAGAATGTTCACCATGCTCACAGAGCACCATATCGCAAATATTACTATAAAATAGTTCAAGAACTGGCTCCTGATAACTTGGCAGTCAGTATCAGACACAATGAGTGACTTTTTATTTAGCTAGTAATTTTCCGAGATAACAAATGGAAAAATGTAACATTAAAGCTTTAATCAATTTCAAGAACAAAAAAATTGGAAAGTAATCGATAAACACCAGAAAAACTTATTACTGCGTACGAACGATATACTGACTAGATGTGACTACAATTCAAGCCTTTATGGCTTGTCTATGATCGGTAGACTTGGGAAACCCCTTCATATCCGTTTAAGTCTATTTTCTAATTAATATCTCCGAAATCAATCTTTTCCTCTAGTGAAGCTCCTCGTTCAATATTGTAACGTTGTCCCAATTGAAATCGTGACCGACGCTCCGTTATGACATTACGAATATTCTAACAGATGTGGTTCTTATGCTTCGTGATTTTTGACCTCACGTCTATACGTTTGTCCCACATGTATCGCAACTCTTATATGAGATCTTATAAACAACATTCGACTTCTTATTATGCGGTAAAGGGTCCTTATGCACCTTAATGAATTCTCGCAATTTATTAGTACTATAAAACAATATCCTCATACGCTGGCTATTCAATCTAAATTTCTCAGTAATTCCACGAACGAAAGGAAAAATGAATCACAAAGGTTGCATTACTTCAATCCTATTATCAATCCTATTATTATCACAACACTCTTCCTATTACTAGTCGTAATAATTTTCTTCAAACGATTGTTAATATTCTCAAATAAATAAAGTTCAATGGGTAATCATTCTTTAACAATAATAATGAAACACAAATTATCAAGGTGAAATTTAGGATTCGAAAGCAAAATTATTCTGCCAATTGTACCTATTTTTTGAGAAACCGGCTGCTGTGACCAAAAATTCATATATCTACCCGAAATTCAAATATCTATCCGAAAAAGTCAACTTATAATATCAACTCATTCTATCAACTCATTATTCCTAATTCTATCAACTCATTATTCCTAATTACTGTAACATCCAAAAAATTCAATCTATCACCTCCAAAAATTCAATCTATCATCCTTACCTCCAGAATAAACTGAAGCTTAGAATGTTGAGAATTAAAAATATCAAGAATGAAACTAATTGAAGATGCAGGTATTATCAATAAAATGTTGTCAACAAACTTAGTAAAAGAGCAACAGAAACCGAATCAAAAACAAAATTCTAACCTCCAGCTTTCGCATAACTAGATCTGTGACGACGAGAGACAACGGAGAGCCCATAAGAGTCCCGTAATTCTGCCTATATAACACATCAAAAACAAAAAAAGTAGAATCTAAAACAAACTGAACCGCTTTGATGAATTCCTCTCCGGTAAATAACAATCTCTAGAAAGAAATTGCCAATAGTCTTTAATTCAGTGCATAGTTAGTGGGGACGTTAGTGAAGACGCTCACAACATCCAGTGATATTAACTGAAATTCATCACTCAAACGTCTCTTTTTACCAAATTCCTTAACAAGTTTAAAACTATTTTCGATATGACTATCTGCCTTAAGAATTGTTTTTATAATAATATTATGAAGAAACTGCTAACGAATGTAAAAGGCTATTTATCGAAGAAACTATTATACGAAAGGGGAAGTCCTACTTATGTATCTTCTATCACTAAAAGTCACTATGTCTGATACTGACTGACCAACATTATCAGGAGCCGGTTCTTAATTTATTTTTATGGTAATATTTGTGATATGGTGCTCTGTGAACATGGTGAGCGTTCTTATATTTGCTGGATAATTAATTATAATCTTACAATTGTTTGATAAATTAGTTCTCCATATTCTATTTTATATTTCCTAATTTCTTTTCTTTTTTCTTTTCCTTTTTCTTTCATTATTTTTGGTTTTAATTACATTTAAATTCTCAATATAGAAGAACTCATCATGACAGAACTTTTATTCATAGTTTTTATATGTTAATTTATGTTGTCTCTGAGGAAGGCTCAAAAGTGAGCCTTCCTCAGAGACAACATAACTTCCGAAACATGTATGCGTGTTTTAGTAAATAAAGAAGTTTCACACTTCATAGATATATTATTTGCGCGACGTCTTCTGTGCTTGACTCCTACTGCTCATATCCTTTTCAGTTCTTTGATTTATCAGGAGACTTGATTTGTTAGTTTGATTTGATTGTTATATGAACTTATAGATCACGTTGTATACTGAATATAATGTATTTAATGTTTATGTGTATATGATTTACCTGTAAAAAGATACAATTTCGCGAATAAAACAACGCGTGTGTTATAAACGACATATTATTTTATTTTGAGAAGTATGTAAAACAATTTTTACAGCGAATAATTAAAACGAAGAAGGAGTCAAACTACACTCGTTATGTATTATTTTCGTTTCATATCAATATGAATATTTCTCCGTGTATTTATGTCAAATGTTAGCGATAAGAAACGCAAAAGTATCAGAATTCTCATCTCATTTTCGAGACACCGCTATAAAATATACCTTGAGCGCTTTTTATGCGTGCGTTCAATACATTATGCAGTACATGACGACCAGAATATGCAATGTAGAAAAATAGGACATCTAATTTTACCAGATACACCCGTGTGGTTGCCGAATGCGAAGTATGAAGGTTAAAATTCTTCAGAGGTGGAACGATATTGAAATTGATGCGATTAAGTGCACAATAGAAAGCGAATAAAAGTATCGATTCTCATGTCGCACAGGATCGATGATACTAGTGATTCTTTCGACAATGGTCGTCACTCAAGATGAATTGTGCTCGCTTTTTGTGACAGTGCGACGCAAAGGAATCTCCATAATAAGGAAGAAATTCAACAAGAGCACGAATATCGTATCTAAATATATAATAATTATATAAATATATAATTATACTACACACGATGGTTCGTCTTGTTTATGTGTATATGTACTTTTTATGTGTATGGTCTCTTGTTTATGTGTATATGTATTTGTGATTCCTCCCCTCTCTCTCTGCGCGCGCACATATGTGTGTGTGTGTGTGTGTGTGTGTGGTGCGCGCGCGCGCGCGCGTCAAAAAGATCGTAAAACGCGTTTAACAAGCAATTACACATCTATAATGTTTTTCAGATGATTACATCGTATACCTTTGGTATCATCGCGAGGTAGTAATTATAACTTTTCGTGCAACTGTTTCGCGGAACAGACGCAGAACGTTGCATTGTCGTTTCAAAATTGATACGCAAAGCTTCCTTGTTGTCATCACGATGAATCGCTTTTGCAAGCTGAATGCTTTGGCAAAGCCATGCAGCAGTTATTGTGTAGGTGCTCTACACAATAACAGGAACAGAGAACAGAGAATAAGAAACCTATTCGAAATCGTGTATTATGGAACACAGTTTCTGACAGGTGAAATGAAATTCTTATTTTGTTTTTTGTGCCCTTTCCTGTTCCTTTTATTATGCGGAACCCTTTTTATCTCGCCATTCATGTGATTTGTCTCATCGCAGAACAAAATGATTATGCATTATGCTTGAGAATCTACCGCAAGGCGTAAATGAATGTAAAGCTTGGTGTATCTCGTTATGGTTCTATTTTCGATTCAACGCGACCGTACAACTTCAACTCGTCTTTGCCAAATACGCTTCGTTATCGTCGTCTGAACACTATTGTAGTTATTCTCATTTTCGAGTATTTTCCATTATAATCCATAATATATACGCTCTTACAGTAAATACATCCGTAACTCTTCGATTGAGTTCGCGCGCGAATGCGTTTCATCCTGAGGTCGTCGAGAGCTGTGAACTTTTGATACGTCGCTTCGGTACGTCGCTTCTCTATGTTCGGTTTCAAATTCGATTCCGATTTTTTTATTTCTTCCTCTTCTCTACATCGATACTCAGCGCGGTGAGAAGTCGACAAGTATCACACACGATATAGATACGTAATTGTGTAAGTGCGAGTCGAAAAACGAAAAGTTCCGTGTAGATTTGGAGATGCCAAATCTTGTGCGCATTACTCTCTAAGGCTAACGGGTGTCTTAGCATAATTCTTTCAGCTAGAATAAAAAATCACGAATGTGAATTAACAATTTTATACATCTGAATCATTATTTTGTTGCTTTTATCCTCTCCGAAGTATCTTGCGTGCGTATAAATCACACAGCTCTAACATGTGGAGGACATTATACATAATATACGTCAAATAGCAATACACACACACACACACACACACACACACACACACACACACACACACAAAAGGTATGAGAAAAAGTTCGTGGCATTTTTCCCGTTAGATGGCATTTAAAAAACGCCGAACTTTTTCCCATATCTAATACATACATACACACATGTGTGTGTGTGTGTGTGTGTGTGTGTGTGTGTGTGTGTGTGTGTGTGTGTGTGTGTGTGTGTGTGTGTGTAACTACTTTAATTTAATGAGGGAACAATAGGAATTACAAAATTAGATGCCAGGCATTTTTCGTCTAATATACTTTCAATCAGTACTATCGTTATACATTTATACAGTGAAATGATCTAGCGAACCGATGTTCTATGTATAATTATATCTGAAATGTGTGTGTGTGTATGTGTATGTGTGTGTGTGTGTGTGTGTGTGTGTGTGTGTGTGTGTGTGCGTGTGTGTGCGTGCGTGCGTGCGTGCGTGCGCGCGCGTGCACATGTGTTCGTTTACATCGGTTAAACGGTAGAACATTGTATTGCCTTCGATTGAATAATTTCGCAATTTCTAAACACGTTTTCGATCCTGGAACAACGCGATATCTCGAATCACGTGTTCGTTGCATGAAATATTCTGTATAATACAAAATGTGAAAAACGAGCGACCGAAGACTTTCGAGGAGCGCTTTCGGACGTACATACATACGTACGTGTAAGCGAAATCTTATGGTGCGCAAATATATAATTAATCTTATCTTAAGTATATCAAGGAACGAAGTAGTAACTACGCTCAGGAGAGAGATTACTATAAGGAGAGTACGAGACACGTGTTATTTTGCTCGTACTATGTATGTTGGTTTGTAAAGAAATACTTCGGCAGATGTAAGTTGTCTTTGGTCGCTTTTATTTACATCTTGCCGTTCATGTGCCATGTATGGCGAAATCACGCGATACAAACAATCTCCTATGCGTCAGGAAACGAAAACGTTTGAAACTTATGGTTGAAGAAAATCAATATGTAACGAGGAACAATCCGTGAAATCTGTATTCCGATGTTTTCAAAGATGCTTCAAAAGCTTTCCCATTTCCCAGTTTCTCTCCTAAGTGACTCGGCGCTCACTGTCTGCAAGGCAAGCGTATCTCTCCCACTCACAGTTCGAAACGTAAAATGGAACACCGCTGATAACGTATTAACCGTGAGCTCGGTGAGAATGCGCGGTGTATGTCTGTGAACGTATCAGAGGTGGGACTTACAAAAATTCGCGCGCGTTCTCTGTCAAAAATACCGTCTAGCAGGTAAGGCCAGTCATGAGACTTCAGTGTTCGGCCCTGCAATCATATATATTTTCTCAAATTGTAATCATTTTCGATTATGTAACCTGATATTTTAAATACATGACACACGAAGCGTGAGAAACGACACCAATATAAATTAATTTATTCAGACTACATTATTCAAGTGAAGTGATTGTTATTCAGCAATAAGCCGATTAAGATACTCTGAAGAAACTGAGAGGAAAGTACCTCTTTGAGAATCATTCTTTAGCTTGAATGTATGTCGTTCATAGCGCTTCATATTCGCCAACATATTTGTTGCGATTGTCGTTTAATTGTACCTGGTCAGGAGGATTTTGTAGCAAATTCATGCAATATGTCACATGCCATCTCGAGATCGTTCCTAGTGATGCCGAGTGCCCTGATCACGGCGTCCTGCGCGAAACCGAGCGCCGTCAGCCTTGTGATATGCTCGACATTGACATTCTCGTACGCCGCCGACTCCGGCTTGGTTATCGGTCCACCACCCGGATCATCTCTTGTTCTCATCAGTGCCGTGAGACGTGCCCTGTTTGCTTCCAGGTTAATGTTCTTTACAACATGTTGACTCGTACCGCAGATCACAATCGTGTTCTCATAATGATGGTCTTGACGGATGCCACCTTCCTTGCTAGTCTTCGGTGGCCGTGGAGCCGACAAAGGCGGTGGTACAGGAGGCACGTTGTTACTTGGACCTCCAGTTTGACTCGTTGTCGAGTTGGTTGCAGTGACGCGACACGCTTTTTCTGGCAATGTCGGCGGTGGCTGCGATTGTCGTTGCGGGGTGCCTGTCGCGTGATTCCCGTAGGAACGTCGTGGATGAACTTTCACCACCGTCGTTGATGGCACAGGCGGTATTGGCGGCACTGACGACGGCGAAGATGCGCGGTGCAGCATGTCGTATCTCGCCTCTGTGTTAACTGAAAATACTCGACATTTTTATCTTGCCTTCCGAAGATCACGACTTAACGCGATTTATGTCTATATTGCAACAAACTGACTTTTTCTACAATTCTTAATCCGAAAGTAGTTACCTGATTTTTTTTAATATAAATGATCATCTGGGATATTTTTTACTCCAATTAAAATTACTGTTATTAACAACATATATATTCAGCATATTCTAACATTCAGTAACATCTTTTTAATATGATGCTTGATTGAATATCAAATTAATAAAAATTGCTTGTCAATTTAATTCGCGATATTAGTAATTCAATTGCGTTTATAAATCCGAAAAACTAATTCGGTGCGCAATTCGAATGGCCACAAATGATATGATATATATGCAAGTACATATATAATATATATAGTAATTCAGATTGAATTATTTAAGCATTAAAGATCTAGCTTTGACCTTTACGGCCGTTACTTCTATTTCTTATTATTGAATGTTCAAATGAATTTACTGGATTACTCGGTCCAGTAAAATTCTTATTGTTTATACATATAATATTATCATTTTCCTATTTATTAGTACTGAGAACATTATGCATGTGAATTTAATCAAAATTTTATGTAAGATGTATAAAGTAGAAATCAACAGAAACAAATATTAAGTAAAATATTGAGCATATATATATATATATATATATATATATATATATATATATTTTAAATAACTATTATATTATAATTTTAATAAATATTTTGATAAACGAAATATATATATTTTTTTAAATAATTATTCTTTATAAAAAACTTTAAATATGCAACTTCATCGAAAATAAAATAGCATTACATTAATGAAAATCTTTACTTTTTACTTTAGTTAAATAGCTTATTATGACAGTATTTCTAAAAAATAAAGATTTTTATTAGTATAATGCTTTTTTATTACGAGTTTTCAATGCAGTTGTATATATTTACAGGCTCGTAAAAAATAATTATTAAAAAAGAAAAAATATGTTAAACAATTATAACCAAAATAATATTTTATAACAATTCGCATTTTTTTTGTCGTTAAAGTATAAAGATACCCCAGATGATTTCGACTTAAAAATCACACAGATTATCTCATTAAACTTATATTATTACTTTTTAAAAATCTGGGTATAATATTAATCTTAAGTTATTATAAATAATATTGAAGCGATTATTTAACAAATCTTATATTTATAAAAGTATTTTAGTTTAGCAAAAAGATGTAATTACGCCACAATTACTTCAGATAAATGTACCGTTTATCTATAAATGTAATATTTTTATTATGATCTGTTACTTTTAGGCAATACAGATTAAACATTAAAAATTGTCCTATGTACCTTTATTATTTTGCTGAGTGTTATCGGTATAATTTAATATTACTGTGACCGCTGACGGTGGTGGCGGAGCATTTTCCTTCGGCACTGTCAGATGACGTCCGTTTCTGAGGTGATTGTTTGGTGTGGGCGATGGCGAGGGTCTCCTGGGCGGTAAAGGCGGACTTGGAACAATTCTCCGCGACGGCACCGGCGAATTTGTGGGACTAGAATCGTCTTCCTCGTCTGAGTCATCGCATATGAGACTGCAATTGCCATTGCATAGCTCCATTATATCCTAAAACATCAGCAATAGAAAAAAAAGTTAAATGCTAAATTTTGACTCAGACAGTACTTACGTCACACACACACACACACACACACACACACACACACACACACACACACACACACACACACACACACACACAAACACACACACACACACACACACACACACACACA
>Ga0157364_1001958_pt1 | contig 18464 bp, 12 predicted proteins | sample AttsexASBM2_FD_111476 | JGI IMG/M metagenome (GOLD analysis project Ga0157364, IMG submission 111476) | Fungus gardens microbial communities from leaf cutter ant in Ribeirão Preto, State of São Paulo, Brazil - Atta sexdens ASBM2 | ecosystem: Host-associated > Fungi > Mycelium > Unclassified ...
TAAGTCCCACGCCGTACTCTCGTTTGCCGAACTTCTTTTTTTTCAACTCTTGAATTATCTTTGCAGTTCATCAGAACATTTATGGCACTGAGTCTATCATTTTTAATGCGTTACTTATCTTTCGTAATATTTCCGCAAAGAAAAATGTCCTAAAGCTAAAAAAATTTATTCACAGTACATGATCTATTTTAATGGCTATATGATAATTCCTAATCATACAATGAAGTGATAATATAAATAAAATATTTTTCAAAAAAGATTAATAAAAATATTAATATAGAAATTCAATCATTTTTTGGTCAAATTTTTAGATTCTTATAGTCTTATAATAATTATGTTTATGTAATATGTTAAGCTATCATCTGAAGAATATCAATCTTTCAAAGCAATGGAATGAATTTAATCATATAAATTTAATCATACAACGTTTATTATGCGTAATTATGGAAAAATTGTAATAATATGTAGTAATTTACTCTTTTTTACTTTATAAATTATTCCATAAAGATATCATTAGAATGTTCGAGTCTGTGTAGTTTCATGTAATGCATACAATTGCGCGAAATAAACGTGAGAAAAAGTACACATAAGACAATTTTGTCAAAAATTATGTTAATGCGAATGATTGTGCCATGTCAATATTAGTATCAAGTACTGCATCAACATACATACTGTCAGCATACGTACTGCAGTATAAATGTGTAGTATGTACACATATTTTTTATTCAAATCTGTAATATAAAACGTTTTTTATAATTATCTATTATAGACTTTGCAACAATAACGTGACGTTGCAATAAAAAGAGGAATTGCACTTAAATTCTTATTTCTGCGTTTCGGTTAATTAACCGAATGTTATGTCTTCTTTTTATTTCGCTAACTTAAGTTATACGGTAACTGTCATCCTTACATTCATATATATATCTAAACCTTAAATTTTTTTTATACAAACACGCTGTTGAATTCACGCACTTGATCACTGCATGGATCGTCGGCGTTCTGTTCGATTGACTGCCGCAAGCGCTTCTTCGGGAAGGCGGGTCGGATCTGATAAAATATCAGTGGCAGTACACAGAGTCTTGAGAGAATTCAAAACAGCTGAAAATAATATTTTCGTCAAGATAATTATGAATATTTATTTAGAAAAATTAGAAGAGAGATCTCACAAATAATAATTTTGAGCAATTTTTTTCTATTCTCGTTTTAGTTGGTTCCTTGAATCCAATTCACTTTGTGAATATAATTAAAAGCAATGGAAATATTTAAGCGCATCTTTTTGGATGTTTCCTTTGCATACGAACCTGGTCTGAGATCGACGAGTGAACAATGTTGATCTACCCACAATAATGTACTTCTATACAAATCCTCGATACTCGCAGTTGAGACTGAAGCATTGAAAGACAGCATCAATGGTTCTAACAATATACTGAACTGATTTTAATATATTAAGGAATTTAATCTTTCAAAATCCTTGATATACTTTACGTGAATCAATAGTAAGATATCATGTGTAAGAAAAAAAAGGATACAATCCAGAATTTCCAGTTTTCTTGCGTACGCACACGTACATATTCATCAAACATCTCTTTTATCTTGCTAGTTCTATGTCTAGAACCAATTGGAGCACCCGTTGCAGGAAGCATAGATTGACAATTACTACAAGAATAACATCATGAAGCATTTAAGATTATCTTATTTATATAGATAATCGTACATTTAACAATTATTCATGATAATTAACTAATCATTATTTTAAATATATAATTTTACTTATAACGCTTTCCTAATTTATTGGGAATATAATTAGAATGTACCTAATAGACATATTAAGGCACTCAATTTGTTGTCTCAGACTATCCATCTCATCTTTTAATTGATGTCTTTCCGCCTTAAGTTGTCGGATATAATCCGCCCCTTTATGTAACATTGCAGCTTTGCTCAATTTCGTATTGGAATTCTGACTGAGCTGTGGTATCAAACTATGCAGCATATCAAAACCATTCTTGATGTTATATCTACGCTTCTGTTCCGCATGAATATGACCGACTCGTCTCTGTTCTTTGTACTGTCCTCTTTCTGACTCATTCTTCATGTATCCACGAGTGGGTGATAAAGGACTACCTATACTCATGGGGCTATGTAGAGGGCTAAGACTTAAAGCCTGAGGACTGTGTGCGTTAGAGCTGCTATCCTTTGGTGAACCTATTGGACTATTGTGAGACTGATGAGTTTGATTTTTCGCATTTAAGAGAATCTGTTGAGTTGTGGATGATGGCATTGTCTGCAAAATATCAATATTGATCTGATGAATTATTGATCTCAAACAAATTGGCAATTATATCATAAATTGAGTTTTCTTTAATACCTGTTGTTGTGGTTGAGTCTGTTGTATACTAGAAGTTTGTATTGTTTGTACAGTCACTGGGGTCGTGATATGTTGAGTTGTCGTTACTTGCGTTACTTCTATCGAAGTGAAGATATTAATCAGTTATAGATATCAATGAAGATAAGAATCATTACTTCAAATATTTTTCTTATTGATGTAAGAGAGATTTAATTAAATTTAATTAATATCGTAAAGATATGTTGCGTAAATCGTAGTAATTATGTTTAATTGATCTCATAAGACTTTTACATTTTTCATATAAGATAGAATTGCAAAAATACGTACTACTATTCGTAAGTAAGCGTGCAAGCAAAACATTGTTATTCAGATTCAGAGCTGGGTCGCTCACTGCAGATACTAGCGGCGGTGGGTGTATTCTAGGCGCCGTTAAAGAAGAACTACTTCGGGATCTATTCCTCCCTTTCATTTGATACTAAAAAAATATATTGTAATTTTAAAATATTTTAACCGATACTTGAATATTAGCATTATTTAAAAAATTGAAAATTTAATGTTTTCTTTAGATTATTAGAGTAAATTGTCGGTCTATTCTGTATATCGACACGAGTGAGACACTGACCTTAGGTACAGCGAAGATCTCTTCTTTCTCCACGTTGGACGTTGTCGGTTGAGGTAACAGTTTGGTATGCAAAGTGGACGTAGTAAGATCCAAACTGGATGACCTGCACTGTAGCAATATCTGTGATTGCGATGGTTGCTCCGACGATACTACTTGTTGCGTATGATGCGTCTGAAAAATAAACATAACATGCATTATTTTTATATATTCAATATATTTGAAAACGCTATTATAGTTTAGTTACCTTAAGTAAGCTATTGGTATTAAATTTACACTGTTGAGCATTAAGATTCTGTACGAGGTTCGGAAACTTGTAGCACTGCTGCTGTGGCTGGACGATCTTGTAAGGTTTGCTAGACATCGGCGAGAGGGTTGGCAAAGGCCTTATTGCTTGATGCTGGGTCTGCAGTTGTGAATTGACGGCTTGCGTGGCAAAATTATGCTGTACCGTCACCAGATTTTGCACGGCAGCGGCGGTGATTGCAGGTAAATGACTGGCATTAACTGCCGATTGATCATTCAGTGCAGTGATCTGCACAGATTGTGGCTGCACCGGTGTTAATCGCACCGCTTGAATCTCCATTGCATAAGACTGCGGCGGTTGCGATTGGAAGCCCGAATTCTGCTGCGCGGTCGCTTGATATATATCCTGTTGCTGCTGTTGTTGGGATTGCTGTATCACGCGGCCATTTCTTGACAATCCTCTGCTACCTCTAGTCTTTTCTCGTATGGATTGATTTGTCGTAACAGATGCCTCGAAGTTCGGTTGAAGAGCATAATTTTGACTCATAGCTCTAAATGGAAAAAGAGTGATATATTCATAAATTATAATTGAACCTCGGACTTTACTCTTTATCCGCTTATCCGTGAAGTAATTGTTTCGTAATACTCACATGTTATTCCTATACATATTCGCTGTTTCAGGTTGAGGCTGAGTATATATCTTGGCGGTGTATTGGAGATTCTGCATGTTAGCCTCTTGCTCTTCCTGAGACAGTTGTACGGTATGTTCGTTTTTTATCGTCGGAACCTCGCCTATTTCATTCATTTGATTAATTGGTGTCATCAGGTCCAAATCGGGATAATTAGTATTTAGATTGTTATTTCGAAATATATCGTCTTCTTCGGGTACGGGAGGCAATTTCGAGTTTAAGAATTCTTAAATAAGAAAATATGTAACATGTAAGAAACGTCATGCAAAACACAATCTCATATATAATCACTTAATATTATTATCGTATACCTTGCAATGGCTCTAACGTATCCATAAAATCGTCCAAGTTCGGTTGCAACGGGCCTAGACTAGGTTGAATGAAATCCGCTAAGTTAGCACCTCGCGCTGTTGAATCATATTTCATGTATTATAATATTGGTAATATTTCTATAAATAGTATTTCTATAAATAGTTTTGTTTTTACGATTGTCGAATACTGTAAGTTTTCCAAAAAGAATACAATCATCAAGAATACAAGCGGATATCTCATGGATATAACGTCTCAAAAAGAATTACCGATTTCTCTAGGATCAGGAAAGTATATCGGTTGATTCGAGCTGATGGTTGAAAAAAGTGTATCAGTCATCAACTCCATATAATCTTCATCAACCATCATACTCTCTCCACCTGAAGCACCGCCTGTATTTCCAAATGCATTTCCCGTAGCCACTCCAAAGTCACCGGTGAGACCACATTCACTTCCCCAATCCAGCAAGTCCATTGATTCCATCTGAAAAAAATACCTTATCATATTTTTGATTCATATTTGATGAAAATAAGGAAAATCTATTCAAGCAAACACAATAATAAAGAGACATCGATATCTAAATTTATTAATTATCTGTCATCCACTGTTTGTATTATTTTGTATTTTTTAAAGTGGCGAAGATATTTTTCAAGCATTTTAATACTGTATATTTTTTTATAAATATATACATACCATCTCTATGCCATCTTTGTTCGTCCAACCAAGGATTTTGTTTCGATAGAACATACGCCATTTTTTGTATTCCGCTGTGACGGCCGCGAGCTTTCGTTTCCAATATTTTCCCTCTAAGACCACCGCCTGATAAGAGATATGCCAATGATTCATGTTCATTAAGTGCAATTCTTATTAGGAAACGTAAAAACATTTTACGACTTTATAAGCTTACTCGGATTTTCTTATTACTTTGAGTATGCGTTTCGCGCATGCAATCTGTTAGTGATACTTCGAGGAATTACAAACTCCTACGAATTATCTAATCAAACGAGCTGTCGCCAATTGCGATAAAGATACTTCCCAATTGCGTAATTAATGAAACCAAATAGTACATATAACGAATCATTGCTATTTAATCGTCATTAATATCGACATCCAACATCTGATTTGTTGATATCAAGAATGGTTATTAAAGGAAATTATAATAATTGAATTTACTAATCCGTTGCGATTATTTTATGTACGGAGCTTATTAAATGTATGCTTCATGTAGATCAATAAATTATCAATAAATGATCATCGAAAATTTAAGTTAAATGTGGGGATCATACCTCGGGTTTGTTGTGAGTATCTACATCAAGTGGCGATGCGAACTGACACACTAGCGTGTTTTGCTTCAATATAACTAAAAAAGAAAAATTATTGTCTATTAAAAATAAATTTTAACTAATATTTTCAGTCTATTAAAATTTTTTGAGAAAACTGCCATGAAAATTAAATATTTAAAGAAAAAAACAACTTCAAATTCTTCAAAAGATAGGTATATTAAGATAATTACAGATATGACCTCAAATATAATTCGAAGATTCACATTTCCGCAAATTTGGTCATCAGGTGATAAACCGAGTGCATTTATTTCAATTACGTACTTAACTTTACGTTTATTTTATGATTATCAACATGCTGTACGATAAGTTGCAAAAATTTAAAAAAAAGTATCGATTAAAAAAACCGTATAGCCAATTTAATTAAAATTTAAACAATTACGAGAAGCGCACCAAAATATAATTCGATTTTACTCTTTTATTTCTAAATAAATTTTCTATTTGAATTATTTTTTTAGAATATTTGAACTATTTATATACAGATTATTGATTATATGGTTTTAATTATTATAGTAATTGTGTGACAAAAAACGAATAATGTGTCATTATTTTTTTCTCAATATTATAAATTTATTTTCTCTTATTTCGATATCTCGTTTCGACTTGATTTCGTGTTCGAACAAATTGGGCTAACCGAACAAAACAATTATGTATACACATATATGTAAAATACGAGCCTCCTTGGCTCGTAATGATAAGTTGGACTTTCGCCAGGTGAGTACTATTGGTACGAATGTAGTACGCAGAGATGAAGCTCTTTAAATAGACGAGTAATTACTTATCCGGCCGTTCGAAGAATAGCAAGACTGCCGGTAGCTGTCTGAACTTGATAAGCAGCACTCTGCATATATTATGATAATCGAAATATCAATGAAAGCGAGTTGAAATTGAAGTATTTTCAAAAAGAAAACACAAGAAATGGTCAGTCTGAAATTCGTGTAAAATTCACTTTAAATATGAAAAATTTACTGAAATATATATTTATATTTATAATTTTTAACATCAATTTTACATACTGCATTTAAAATGGATTTTACGAATTATATCGATTATATAAATTTTTCATTCTTGTATTGCTTCAATGAAAAAGTACAATATTTAAGCACAGAAACACTTTTGGAAACTACTATAATCTACTATAATTTCATTTTGTATATCGAGTGTTTTGATCGATAAACGCGAAGACAGATTAAGATTGAGTTTGCGAACTCGTGACAATACGTTGGGAGATAACAAAGCAAACCTGAAGCTTATCAATTATGTTATTCCACATTTTCTCAGTAAAACAAAGATAGATTTACGTAATAATAAATTAAATTTAAATCAGAAAATGTTCCAGAGAGAGAAGAAGTTTCCTCTTTTTATATTTAAAATGTATTAGTTGTCAGAAGATGCGAAGTGTTTTTTTTTCTCGCTTACATTGCATGTGCCAGCATCTCCAGATTACATTGTTCAGTCTGATCTTGTCCTTCCATCTTAATCTGATGCCTTTGAAGCGATTCCACTTAGGCGATGTCAGCTTCTGTCTGGAACAAATCCAAATGCCCATACGTCATACCCACTGTGGTAATCAAACTCGAATTCTATATAATCAGCATAGATAATTCTATATAATCAATATGTTATCAATTTATATCGTGTGAAGCTTATTACTATTCATATTAATTCTTTTGCGATGATATAAAATGTAATAAACAAATCATCCAAAGATCGATATTTCCCGAGATTGTTTTCTACTTATAAAATGTTATTGAAATACTCGGATGAACTTTATTTCAGGTAATTTTTTATTTAGAGTTCAGGATTATTTTCAGGATTAAATTCTATTTTTTAAATTTTTTAAATTTTCCACATTAAATATCGTGATGTAACTAATTCATTTGTAAACTGAAATTCTGTTAAAATAAATTCAAAATTGAACGCAGAATAAGATTTCCTTTTCGATATTTTCGATATTTTTATTAGAAAAGATAAAGTGCAAAATGAAAAATATGTCTAAAGAATTTATATAAGCATAAATATCTTATGTACAGTTCATAAACATTCTAATAGTTTATAATATAACGTTTATTTTTTTTTAAAGATGTGTTTACAAAAATGCTTACTTACAATATTTTGAATTCAATAACATCTCATTCTATTTTGTACGAGATATGCATAATCTACGCATATATAAAAAAATATTTTCTATTGTTTTTAACAAAAAAAAAAGAAAAATGCAAATAACTAAACTAATAATAAAATTAGTATGTCAATATCCTGTACCGGTAATGCCCCTCGGAATATAATTCATTCAATGAAACACATGTTAATTTAAACTGCAGCCTCTTCAAAACATTTCAATTAGGCGGATACATCGCAGTGGCTTTAAGACGCAACCAATAATTTTGACTCATTAATAGGCGAGTGTTTGTGATTTGGACAAGCTTATCTCTCTCTATCGCAAACTTTCTATCGCGGGAAACATCGTATGCTTGTGCGAGCTTTCCAAAGCGCTGTTAGAACAATTAGTGAATTTCCACATGAGAGTTCAAGAAATGACATAAGCTTGCAAACATACATATTTCTTTCTGGCATTTGTGATTTAACATAAATTAAAAACACACTTAAAGATCCTCTTTAGTGCTAATGAAATATTATTCGATCACATTTTTATCATAATGTTATTACTGTTATTGCTATCGTTAATTTTTTTTTTTAATCCTTACAGAAATTTGGCCAGAGTTTATTACTAAAAAAATAATTACTTGGAGTATTAAAAGTATTAAATAATGTTTTTAATACTTAAAATAAATAATTAATTATTATTTTTCAGTAATGGCCAATATCAAATTTCTATAAGGGAACACAATCCAGTGTAGTTTCTTTGTGAAATTATTCTGTAAGTTTGATCGTTTACGTTAAAAAATTTTAATTAATGCACAGTGTATCAGAAATAAATGTATAATACAAAGTCAATTATTTTATTGTTATAATATAATTATAAGTGTGTTTAAACGTCCTTTCTATCGATAAGACAAATTTTTACGATAGGAATACTTCAAATATAAAAATAAATTCATCATCGAACTTTATAGGAATTTTATAGAAAGAAGCTACATATCTATTTTTTTAATATCTAAAAATTGCAATCGCAAAATTTTGTGGCGAGCTTTCGTTATCATCTTATTCGTCGATATATCGCAGACGAAGTGTCAACAAAATATCTATAGTCGGAAGATTTCCACTTGCTCATATCTGTGCGATGAACACATAGCGAGGGTTCTTCTCCTTGGCATTAGACCCTGGCCGGCCAGAAGTTCTTTCCGAGTTATTGCCATTTCGATTTTTATAATTTTTTAAGAGATTAGATAAGACAGAACTCGAAAAATGCGGCAGAAAAAAAAATAATTGTAAAAAATCCAATGTCGTTTGCACCGAAATTCTTACGAGATAACTCTAAATAGAAGATTGATAAATAAAAAAAATATAATTACAAGAAATTATCGTCAAATGTGTCGGATTAATTAATCTCGTGGAATTAATTAAAACAAAAAAAGTGCACTTACTACAAAGAACATCTTGAGTGTATTCGAGGAGACACTATTAGAGCTATTTATGTCATTCTTTATTCTTTATTGTTCATTGTACGTAAAACAAGATAGATAAAATGATAACACAAATGTGCTAATAGCATCTTCTTGTATGCACCTTTATAAATATGTGTGTTTATTTGTTTGTACACAGTAATAACTTTAGTAAAGTAAAATTTGTTTTTATTATTTGCAAAAAAGCAAATATTAGAAAAGTTACAAGAAAAATATGTAATGATTCCGCGCAAGATACGCTGTATGAGTGATTCATTAACTTCTTCACACATTACTATACGTGTAACAAAATTAGTCCAGAGCTAAACGATATCAATGTATTTGTACTAGTGATAAAATATATATATAATTATAAAAGTATTTTTAACTTTTTTGCTCATCCTATCATTAATTATTCTTTACATATGGATTATTGCGATGGTTGCATTACTGATAACAAAGTTGCAATATTGCATTATATCAATCTCAAAAATAAACAAAGATTAAGGCGGGAGCTTTTTTGTAGATATTAATTTGAAAATTCCGTGACTTCTTTAAACAGAAGAAAGAAAAAAAGGAAAAAAGGAAAGAAAGATTATCAGAATTAATGCTTTTATGAGGTAGATTAAAACATATACTGTTTGCATAAATAAATATTTTTATTAGTTATTAATAATTACTATTTAATCAATCTGATAAACATACATATTGTAGAAATTCCATTAGATATAATAAATTCCTATTTTTTAAAGTATTATGTTTTTCTGTTACATTTTTACGATTAAGCATTTACAATTTTGTAAATTGTTTAATTGTATTAATAAAAATTTATTTATACTTTAATTAGCTCTGTTTGCTTGAAAATATGCGCGTCACTGTCTTTATTTGCGAATTCCGTCATTTTCGCAACATTAATGATACATATGTAGCGGAATCTCATTATCAGATAATGAGTTATTTGTTCATTGCATGATACGCCGTTCGGTTGAGATCAACCATCGCCTAGCAAAATCGCGATTATTATCGTATTGTCGAGAAACTCAATGGTGTGACAAAACAGATATCATGTCGTGTTTGTAGAAAGATTTCTGAAAAAATACCGACGATAAATTATAAAGTGCTACGCACGGCCTGAACAAAAGAAGTATCAAGTCACTTGCTTCGATAAGCGCGAATCCCTCGATACCGTTTTTATTTTCAGCATTTCGCGGCTTTAATTATCTGAATTATAAGAAGAGAGCAAAGATCGTGCCGTGGAAACTAAATTCGTCTGTCTTTAATCCCTCGTTAAACAATCCATCTCGAAAACAATGAATTCTTTTTTGGAGAAATTAATTTCATTATGAATTTTACGATTTTATAATTATAATTATAAAATTACTGGATTAAAATTCAATAATAATAATTCTTCAAGGAAAAATTACAAGGAAGGATTTTTATAAAGGAAAGAAGATTCTGAGAATTTATTATAGAGTTGAGAATAATCTCTTAAAATCCCCTCTTTTGGGATTAGTGTCAAGATAAAAAATGTCCTCGTTCTACAATTGCGTAAATGTAATAAATGTATAGTAAGTGATTGTAGTTAGTAAGAATTGATCAATCACAGTCAAATATAAAGAGAATATTCGATTGTGCAGATCAATTCTTATGACTACAACCTTTTATACGCTTACACAATTGTAGACTAAAGAATGATATATATTTGGATAGATTATCGCAAATCCCTCTTCAAATAGCAATTGAATGATAAATATCTTTTTTCATGTATTGATCATTGTAAAAATATATGGTGAGTATACGTCAGTCGGAGAAATGGAAATAGTCCAACCACTGGTTGGATAGGTGGGCGAGCCTCCACGGAGTGCTTCCAACTCGTGAATTCTCGATCTTGCACGCCTTGCTTGTTGCTTGATCGTCGTGCGGAAGTTACATTGCTGGCGCGTACACACAGTACGCACTACGAACGTATACTTACGATGACGCAGTGGCCTTGGTCGATAAAAGACACATGGAGGAGAGGAGGCTTTTACAGTAATCTAGGCCTAAACACGATTCGCATTTTCGTGATTCAAGATACGACGATCGAGATCAAGTTCGATCTTTTTAAAAGACCTTATATAGAAATATTGACTGGAAATTTGCTTAATGTTCGCTGAAAGGCAAGGGTCGATATTCATAATTCGTTCTTATGTCATGAACCAATCAACTGTTAGCATCTTAAGTTAATTAGCATCTTAAGTTAAGACATTGCTTAAGCCAGTCTTAAAATAAGAATGGACTATGAATATATCGACACAAATTTTTAAAATGCTAATGCGGCTTTCTGATTAGTTCACAATATTTAAGACTGTACTTAAGACAGTCTTAAATATAAAAATCGGAGATAAATACCGGCCAAGGTCTCATTATCCATTCACATTACTTCATCTTGATCCCAAAAAGTCTAATCTTGGAGATTGTCTGACCTAGAAACTGTTGATGCATTAATTTTCAAGCAACTGTCATCATTTTTAATACGAGCTGCGCTAATTATGCAGAGATGTAGACGGACGTGAGATACGCTGACGTAAGGCATAAAGTGATAGTGTGCAAAGAAAGCAACTTTCTCATGATATACGCAGTACTTGTATAAGGAAACGTTTATGATTGCGATATAGAATGAAAATTAGTAATTAACCGTAAAACTCATATTTTCTACACTAAAAAAGATTTTTAAAAAACTAAAAAAATATTGTCATGTAAAATAAATTGTATTGCCTAAGAAATTACTCGAAATATTCGAAATTACTATTAATTATTCCATACTACTTTTTCCTACTTTTACTACTTTTTCTTTTATGATTGTTTTTATCAAAGGACAAATTTTTGCTTAAGTCCTTAAACAAACATACAGGTTATTCGATAAAATAAATATCTTTCATCTATAACGCTCATAAATCATTATGTCGAAAGATGCAAGAAAAACTGAGGAAAAAGTAGATTTTACTTTTCGCAATTCGATAGGCAGGCTAGCTTTTGCCGAGCATAGGCAAATCTCTTGTTCCGCGTTATTACTATGAATAGTTTTATAATTAATTCAACGATATCTGCATTATGCAACGTGAGATGCAAGAATGAACGCTAATGCGTATACTCTGTCTCATAAGTTGGATTGACGACATAAACACGGAAATCCAATCCATTCATATTTTCTTTCGAGTGTGATGTCGCGATAGGGAATGTAATCGAAAGTTCGATTAATTCTGGTTTGTTAACACAATCGTTTATATCAAGAGATATAAATGGGAATAAATAAGTAAAAATAAAAATAAATAAATAATATAAATAGCTATATAAATTTTTCACAAAAAGTTCAAAGAGCATATAAATCTCCATTTTCTTTATATTGAAAACTTGATTTATATAAAATTTTCATTTAATAATTTTTATATAATTTTTTAATAAATTTTAATTTTTAGATATAATATATTATATAATTTTAATATTTCAATATAAAATTTTGATGTATTCTAAATTCTGTAGTAAAATTTTTCATTATAAATATGTTAGCGATTAATATAATCCTATGATATAATGAATCTAATAACTCATAAAAATGAATAAACATAAATCTGCGATCAAATGATAAAATGCTGCATCATGATTATTGCTAAGATTTTCTGCTTCTATTGATGATCTGAGATTGCTGACGTAAAACATGAACATCAGTGCGTTTACTGTATCGCAAATATATAAATAGAATTTTCATGAGAGTTAATTGTATATGAATATGTGAAAATTACGTGAGAATATGCATAAATGCACAGGTATAGTTTTGTTATTGCAATAAAACTTCTCTCTCTCTCTCTCTCTCTCTCTCTCTCTCTCTCTCTCTCTCTCTCTCTCTCTCTCTCTCTCTCTCTCCAGTTATATCGATATCAACTTATCGTAATTCATTTCAATTCATCATACGGCTTTTAAACTTTTAACGCGTCAAACATGTAAAATTCGATCGATGTTAAACGATAATTGAGAAAAGTATCGAATTTACAAGCAACTGTACGTACCGAATTAAGTTCATACGGCAAGATGTTTGCGAAAAGATATTACTTGAAAAGCAATCAATAGCACTGTAAGCCGATGTCATTATATTGCAAGGAAAAAAACACTCAATGCACTTAAAAATTGTTCTAAATCACTTTTCAAATTTCGTTATTTTAGTTCGTTTAACTTTATTGTGAGTTTTGTATCGAAATAATAACATCATTTCAAGAAGAATTCCAATAGATACGTTTCAATCGATAGCTATTACTGTGCAAACTGATCCTTAATCACTTCATTTATTCTTTTTCCGCAATACTGCGCCCAGTTTAACAAGTCCTGATTAAATCAACATCTAGTTATTCAAATCTACGTGCGCGTAAGAGTCTGCGCTAGAAAACTACTTATATCTGAACAAAGCATTTTTAATATAAAAGAGTTTTCTGCTATCATTTCGCTTGAGTTTACTGTTCAATTTTCAAAATGTAATTGAAAAAATAAAGATTCATTCATACAATAAAAGATAATTAATAAAATTTATTTTTATAAATATAATTTTCAGCTTAAGAATTAATAAATGTAACATTCTTTAAATGCAACACTTGAAAATTCAAAGTTAAACATTTTTGCTATAAGCAACAACGTTTTTTTTTTAATTTTGCTTCTGTTTTGCTCCAAAGCAATAATGCTTATAAAAGGAACTTTTTTTAGTTCGAAACTTGCAATATTATTTTTACCGCTGTTTACATTGTATCCCTGTCATATCAAATTGTGTTTGTATTGCATTTATTAAAAGGAAGAGTACAATTCTTTCAAGAGCTTATCAACGATAACGGAACGAGATCGATCGAGGAGTGGCGCACCTTCCAAGGTCGTCAAAGATATAATTAATTTGGCCTCTCGTTTGTCAGAGCATCAAAAACAACCAATATTATGTAGCACCGTATCCGTATCGACGCTGAATTTATCAGAAAATTAATTGAAATTACATTGTATTGAACACTAGCAATATATTGCTCGAATGTATTGTTGAATGTGTTATTTTCAAATTATGTTTACTACCTCGCAATTCTATCTTGCGGCTTCATATTACGTCAAACAGTACTAAATACAATAACATAATATAATAAAATAATTTTATGTCACATAAAGAAAACGTGAAAATTATTATCTTAAATTATATGTTTCAAAATATAATACGCGTATTTTTTTTTCGTAATTCTATAAAAAAGTTTATAGGAATATATAACACATATAATAAAATGTACAGCTAATAAAAAGATAGGACAATATTTTATTTATAAATTTTATGTGACATAAAATTCTATTTTTCATATTATTTGCTAATTAATAACCCACTAAACAAACAAGTTCGTTGAGAAACCATGCTTGATGATATTATGTTAAAAGATTATAAGTTGCGATTTTAATTTGATTGTGAATGAACTCAATTGAAATTTCTTTAAGATTATCAAAAACTGGTTACAAATGTGACTAAGCAATGTTAAAACTGCACGTGTGACTACAATAGCTTGCAAGCTTGTCACAATGAATCAGCTGTAACGTCACCGAATACATCGGCACATAAGAAACTTGACTGATTTATTTGGAATGTTTCAACACCATCATAAAATTTATTTCTCACGATATTAATTATTTTTTGTATATTTTTTTAGATAATTTTATAGCACGATTTTATTATTTTTTTACAATTTCAATAAACTTTTATAAATTCTCATATTGTCAACATCCTAATTTTTAATTAAATTAAATTTAATTAAATTAAATCCTTATAAATATTTTTTTTTAATTATCCTTATAATTAAATAAATACTTTTTTTTTATACTTTACTGTCCCGTTTATTATATTAATAATTAATATCAACAATAGAAAATTATACAAAAATAATCGTAAGAAATATTTATTAAAACAATTAGTACAAAAGAAGCTTATAATAAATCTAAGAAATGGAAGGAAGAAAAATGAAAGTTCCATTTTTTTCTTTTCGGGTTTCATATATCTGAACGTTAATTGAATTTTCGTTTTTATTTAATTTGATTTCTAAAATAACCTAATGTCAGCGGGATTACAATTAAACCTGAGTTGACTTTAACTAAAGTGTTTATATACGGCAACGGGAGACAATCGCGGCGTGATGTCGTCGGGAGGGAAACGGAAATTGTCGGTAGAAGCCGTGTGTTCGTCGTCATTCGCGCGCAACTTTAGCGAGGCCGCACTTAATTGCGGTGTTGTTTGGTTCTATGGCCTCTCTTTCATTAATTCAATTGTCTTTTATCAACGGGAATGCTACTGACCAGCTACAGACCGGACAGCATTTTGTTCGATTGCCGAGCGAAATGCGCTTTTTTATTTTTTCAGAACAAGAATGCTTCCTTTGATATGCATTTGTATCACAGGTGTAAGTCCTGTTGATTTTACCTTTTCTTTACGTTATTTATGTCAAAAAGAGATAGACATACATTTCACAAGGAAAAAAAGAAAACATCTAAGTGTCGAAAATAAAATTAAAATAAATAATCTGTAATCTTTAGCATATACATAGGCTTTATCATAATTTAATCTTGCGATGTAATCAAATTAACAATTATCCACTCGAACATGCTTTCTAAGAGAACATCGTCCTCTTGTTTTTTTAATCTCGTATAATTGTGCTGCTGACAAGACTTTTAAGATATTATGTCTCTTATTTCAAAAACACATGATCATCAGCTCAATTTTAATTCTTTCACATATTATTTGAAATTCGTAATATTATATTCAATGATATTTTAAGTACATTAGATTTTCATCGCAATACTATTAATAGAGATAAAAATTTTGAATAGAAAAGAATTAAATTCTTAATTTAATATAAAACATAATTAACGTGATTGTACTTCTGATTTTTACATACATTTAATTTAACGTACAAAATTATTAATAGATAGTATAATGATGCTCATATAAAACTATAAAAAATATTTCAACAGTTTTCTTAAAAAATTATTATCTATAAATAAATTGTATTAACATAAAATTTAACATACAGAGTATCTCACAGCCGTACAATATTTTAATAGTGTATTCTAGAAATAGAGTAAAAAAAACCTAATACAAAAATGTCGTAATCATAATAGTTTTGAATTATAACTTGATCAAAGATAACCAGTTATTACATAGAATTCACGCAGAGGTCCATAATTATACAAATACGCGTTTTTAAAAGATAACAGACCGATAGTCATGTTGTATAACAAGTCTCATCGTTCTAATTCTACACAATATTATTATCTTGTTTCGATTATAATTCAAAAACTATTGTGATATCTCGTTAGGATTTTTATTCTACCCCCGTCCCTCTTCAGAGCATTATTATTAAAATATTAAGAATTAAATTCTGAATTTGTAAAACATAGTTCGTGTTTGTATACTTATAAAATTATAAGACACTCTGCAGTAGGATATTAATTTAAAAATTTTTTTCTCTTGGAAAAATAAATACAAAATCAAGGATTTTGTACACTAAATTCTCACTTTTTAAATCTTGGTTCAGCTAACTCTTCACATTTTTTAGTTTTAATTAGAAAAAGATTAAGAATAAGTGAATCAAGATTAAAAATTAATCTGTATTGATAGAAACAGCCTTTATTCAATCCACAGATATTAGAAATCGCCGGAGAAAAGGAGGAACTCACCTGTAGGCGAGGGACATGCATTGGAAGAGTTTGTTCAAGGACGTCTCGATGCTCAGCTGCTGGGAGGTGTTCTTGTCGTTCAACGAACTCGCGAATCTCTCGTAAAAGCAACCTGGCGTGGTAGAGATCGAGAACTCCTCCTGGTCCGGCACCGGCACGGCGAGCTCGTCTTCATCGTCTTGCGCCTCGGCCTCGAAGTCCGACACCATAAAGTGGCCCGAATGTATCGTCTCCCGCGAATCTCGTCCGCCATTCTTCTCCCGTTTGTTATCATTGCCGGCATGGTGAAAACCACCCTGGCTCGTCATCGCCGATGGTTTTCGATACATCAATTCCGCCTGCATCTCGGCACCGCTGATTCTCTGCGGACACGAACGGCGTCCCTTCGATATGTGCTCAATTTCACCACGAGTCTATCTTACAAATCTATGTCCTTGATAGTTTCCGATAATTGTCTACTAAATAATTTAAGTCACATTATATAAATAATACATTATAACTGCACGAGGACAACAAAAATATTAATTAAAAATAGATAAAATATAAAATGTTAATTAAAAACTAAAATATCTTGATACAAACTTTTCATTGTAATGAAAATAATTCATTGTAATGAAGATATAAATTAACCCTTACCGTACAAGCTACAATTTGGTGCCTCATCTATACAAATCATCCATACACGGGTCACTAGAATCCGTTCGTTTTTTCACCTATTCAGAATGATTAAAAAAAATCTCTAAAAATTCACTAACATACTTTCAACTTTTTAGAATAAATATTGAAACTTTATTTTGAAAAATAATAAAATGTAGCATAATTTATAATTATCAAAAGACTCATAAGTTGGGAAAAATGGCATTTGATTTAAAAAATTATAACTTTTCATAATAAATGAATATAAAAAAATGACTCCAGGATTTTATGATTAATTTATGAAGTTTTGAAAAAAAAAGTACTAGAATTTCGAATTCTACAAAAAGTTGAATTATTGGAGCACATGAATATGAGTAATTTTTAATAGGAAACAAATAGGAAAAATCGAGTTAAAAAATATGCATTTTTTATTTTGTTGTAAAATAATGTATTTTGTAGTGGAAAAAAATGTAAACACACATTTAGATAAATATGTAAAAAAAAGGCATACTCGCCTTTTCAGTTTCATTTTGTCTAAAAAAATAATTTTAGAAAAAATTTTTTTAATGAAAACAAACATTTAGACATTAATTTAGAGTGAAAATAGAGAACTTATAATGATTTTGACACAATTTTTATTTTTCACAAAAAGCACCCTTTGTATACTTACGGGGGTCACTAGCGTCTCACGTCAACTTGAACTACCAATCACAGGCAGATTAACAGCCGGAGTCGGCCCGCCATGCACAGATCTCCCTCACCACAAATTTTTTTTACAGAGAGGTAACAAGAGCCGGATTCATCGAGCTTGAAAGAAACTTGCACAAACAGGAATCGTTCGATCACTAGTGACCCCCATTTTGTAGGGTAAGGGACAAAGATTAAATTAAAAATCGATTAAATATAATATAACAATTACAACTCATAACATTTCAAAATAAAATTTTTTTCTGATCTGAATGAATAACTGAAAGAGAGAGAGAGAGAGAGAGAGAGAGA
>Ga0157364_1001959_pt1 | contig 18462 bp, 15 predicted proteins | sample AttsexASBM2_FD_111476 | JGI IMG/M metagenome (GOLD analysis project Ga0157364, IMG submission 111476) | Fungus gardens microbial communities from leaf cutter ant in Ribeirão Preto, State of São Paulo, Brazil - Atta sexdens ASBM2 | ecosystem: Host-associated > Fungi > Mycelium > Unclassified ...
GGGAGAGAGAGAGAGAGAGAGAGAGAGAGAGAGAGAGAGAAAGAGAAAAGCCTTCCATTATGAGATACACGCCTAATATGAGATAACAGCGTTTCTGCTAAACTAATAAACACTATCTATTGATTCCACCAAGAATTTATTGCTCTTGGATTGAAAATTATTCAGTGAAAAATTCATTATTAGATTATGCCTGTGGTCGTTGTAAAAAAAGATTTTTGAATTTGGATAATTTCAAGTTTCTTTGAAATAAGCCTTTAACTTTTTATTATTTAATAAGTAAATATTTAGCAATAAATTCTTCATGTAATGATGAGTAAGTATTAATAGAAAATGAGATTAATTGAATTGCTTAATTACAGAAGTTAGATAATCGTGAAATCGTAAGGCGTGGAAATCGTAATAAGAGATAGGTATCTCTAATATGAAATAACCTATAGTCATAGTGAAAATCGTTGCTAAAGTATGCGTTATTGTATAATAATAAAAAGGACAATCGGAATGAATATCGAATATACCGGTTTCTGTGATGCTTGATTCCAACTAGTGAAGACGAATTCTGACGAATACAATGCATCACATGTTCATTTTGCGCGCACACTGGCTATATTTTTTCGTATTTTAAAAAAAGTTTTCGTATTTTAAATAAAGTTTTTTTAATTGCAATAATATTGTGTTAACAAGGAAGTAATTGCGTTTTTTTAGCTTAAAATTGTATATACAATATATTTGTCAATAATGAATGAAATTTAAATTTAAAAAAAGGGTTTTAAAACTTGAAATCTCTACTTTTAAAAGCTTATCACATTTTTTAAATTTATATTTGATAACTTTAATATTATATTTAATATTATATTTGATAATTAACTACATATCAAAAACTACGAGCTGAAAAAGACGAAAAATTTTCTTCTCACTTTGTGGGTTTGTAATATGCCCAAAACAAATTTGAGAAAATTTTCAACTACCTATTCATGAAAGCTTGATTCTTTCCATATAAAATCATTTTTTTTTTAAATTTACGAGTTTTGTTGGTTACTGAGTTATCGTAAATAAAAGGATCATTTTGACTTTAATTGCTCATAACTTCGTTAAAAATTGTCGTATCATAATTTAAAAAAGAGATTTTTAAAGCCGAAACTTTACTCTATCAAGATATATTTATATTGGTTGGTAAGAAAGTAATTGCAATTTTTATTGATAGATGCCTTTTCAAAAAACGCAATTATTTTCTTGCCAACCTAATACATAATAATAATAATAATTTATAATTGAATAATTATAATAATTTAATTAATTGATGTTTTAATATGAAATTTTATCGATTTCTCGGGGCATCTCATATTAGGAGTACAATTTTTCGACTTTGTGATTTTGCTCACTTTTTACATTTCTTTAATTAAAAAAAAAGAATTTGAATTAAATCTTACATAACATTATCTTATTAAATTCCCTTAAAAATGACTTCTTATTTTTTAAAATTCTGCCCATAGACTTCTAGCATTTACCCAAAATCAGGACAATATTACCAATAAAAATAACTCGTTCCCGTTACTCGTTATTCATTTGCAAAAGTAATTCGTTATTATTATTGTTATTCAAAATATAACGAGTCGTTACTTTTTCGTTACTTTTTTTCTTGACACTAATAAAATGTTATATGCAGATTTTTGCGGTAAATGTAAAAAAGATAAAATTTTATTTTTTAATAGAGAATAGAGTTCAAAAAATATATGCCTATAGTAAACATTGTGCGTTATTTTCATGAGTGAAATAGATACTGTCATATATATATATATATACTGCATTTTTGTAATTTTTATACTTAAATCAATTTATTTTTCATATTAATTTTAATAAGATTATCTTTAAGTTATACGTTTAACTCTTACAATTATCTTTTACTGTGCATGATGGATTTTGTGTGTGATTAATTTCCATTTTTCCAATTATAAAAAAATCATGAATAGATTTTTATATATATTTTAACATCTTTAAAAAACATTTATGAAGTTGTACATATAAAAAGAAGAAAAAGATAGAAAGAATTATTTAGCAGTATTTCGAAGAAAAGAAACAAGAAACGAATAAGACCTTATCGTGAATACTCTAAAGGATAAAATGATATTATAATAAAAAAAGTAGTATTGTTGTAATCTGCATTATAAATATATATTTAATTTATAAGATATGACAGAAAAAATTTTATTTTAAGAAATTAAATATATTATAAAGATTATATCTGAGTCTATACGTATAAACTGTGAATACAGTGAAAGAAAAGATGATCGCGTGATTTAGACAGCCAATCAGACTGTTAATGTTTTATTTCTGTTTTCTAGGATTATAATTATACATGATTATAATTATTAAACTTTTTAACATATACTAAACTTTTACGTAGTTAGAAATAAAGTAACGATAAAAGTAACTAATAAAATCGTTACCGTTAAACCCCAAAAATGTAATTGTGTTACCATTACTCAGAAGAAAATGTAACGTCGTTATCTATTTGTTATTGAAAAAAGTAACTTGTATTAGTAACAATGTTACAAATAACGCGTTATTTGCTGGCCCTGCCCAAAATCAACTCGATGTCTCATAACGGGGCTTTTCTCTCTCTCTCTCTCTCTCTCTCTCTCTCTCTCTCTCTATTTATACATATATATAAAATTTTATACATATATATAAAATATATATTCATATGTGTATATTATATTCTTTGCTGTATAGAAGTACCATTGGTCGATTGGGTGAAGGATGTGGATGTACGTGTACAATATGGATTAAATTTTGGTAAAAGTCGTGGTTTTATCAAAATTGGTGATTCCGTAATAGTTGTGACAGGATGGCGACAAGGCTCGGGCTTTACGAATACACTTCGTGTGGTGTATGTAGAACGTGAATTTATTAGAGAAGATCCTGCATGTACAATTTATAGCGATACCGATTCCTATGAAAATCTCTTGAATGTTGCATGATGTTTTTTTATTCTTACATATATCTTGATTTGTTTTAAGACTCCTGAATAGTCTCTACTATATATATTTGATCGTGACATCATAAGAGAAATGATATGTTTGAAATTTCTAGCACTCTATTTGTAAGTAAGTCTAGATCTATAATAGGTGTTTTAAGCTTAAGAAATTTACTAATTACAGTCAAATGCGAGGAGAATAATTGATTATGATTCGTCCATTTCTTATGATTCAAGGCTCAAAAACCTGTTGTAGATTTGGACTAAAGAGAGTTTGAATAAAATAAAATAATGAGATCGCTTTAAAAATTATGTAAAAATAGAAGAAAGCTATCTTTCTCTTCTGATAATTAGTACATATTGTCATAAATAGCACAAGAAGTGCGTTTAATGCACGTGTGTAGCCTATTTTCATTTTATGTTTCACTTTATATCATTTACGACTATTTACTGATCAAAAACAGGTAAGGATAGTTTCTTTTCATTTTTATAAATGTTTTAAACTTTAAAATTTAAAGCTTAAATTGCTTACATTTAAAATTTTGATTGCTGATAATTGTTATTTCTTACTATATATCATCCAATATGGTTACAGCATCTACTCAGGAGTTTTAACAACAATTATATTTATAATTATATTTGAAATATTATTATTGTTGATTTGCATATTTATTTTAAGTCAAAATAAATAAAATATTAATAAATTATTGCAATATGTTTTGTACATTACAATATGCTTTTGTATGTAATAGAAAAATACATTCTGTATGTAGTAGATGTAGGTATATTGATACATAATAATATATTTGCTTTAAGTACTTTTTATTTTTATAAGTACCAAGATAATTCTGATATCGTTTGTGTTTCAGCATATTGCATTTTTAAGTATATAATTTTTAAAATTAATTCAAGTATAGTTATCTCCATTTAGTATATTATTGTTACTGTAGTCATGTTTTTAGCATAATAATACATTTGATTATTTATTAATTAATGTTTTATTTTTAGGACTGTTGATTAAACTACACATTATACTGGAAAGTTCTAAGAAGTATAGTCTTCGTGGATGTAGATGTAATACAAAAATTTATTGAGTAATACTTGAACATGTATGTAATTGTATATGATTCCTTTACGAATTCTATTAAATGCAGTTATATGACAATAATCTTAATAGTAAAATATTTTATTGTTGGAATATATAAATTCAATGTAGAAACAAAAGTTTGATGATTCGAAGAGAAAAAAAGGTAATTTTATCATAAATTTTTTAAAAGTGATTTTTTTTAAGATCTTTAAGATTAATTTGATTTTTTTTTATAGGAATAGATAGTTTTTATTTAAACATTCGAAGAGAATATTTTATATAAAAATTATGTAAAATATATGATTTAAATTGCATGATTTAGGAAATATTTAACAAATATTATTCTCAGAAAATACTATTAATATTGTGCTGTTTGGGCTTCAAATAAAGATTCACTATTTGAAGATATTGGTCTTTATTGCCAAATACAACGTCTAAGCGTGTTCGTAATCGCCATTAGAACGAGAATAGTCTCGCTCGCGATGGAAGAAGATAGGTGAGACAACTTGAACGATGCATAGTTGAATCAAAATTTAGGACTAAATGATTGGCTAGCTGCTTGCTCTGAATTGTTGCTGTGCGGATTGTTTCATCTGTCTTCTTCCACTATCGTCAGATTGAGTCTTAGATTATATAAGAGAAACCGATTTGTATCAGTATCGCAAAAGTACTACGAGGATTTTAAATATGGTTAACATGATATGAAAGTATCTTTAATAAGGCTGTTACGTCTAGATTCCATATGTCTTTTCTTCGATTAAAATTTTCATCATCACCATAAAAGTTATTAATAAGTAATATCGATAGACCATCTGTTTCTACCATAGGAAGTTGCAATAGTGACGAATCGACTAACATTCACCGTTTTAGACTAATAATTCACTCGAGACGAAGTTGTTGGATTAAATATTTGAAATGCCGAATAGATGAATTTTATTCCGAGGAACAGAAGAAGTAAATAGATTAAGAATTACAAATTGAAGCAGTAGCTGTCTGTAATAAATGACACATGTGGCTCTAAACTATTGAGCATCCGGCAAATAGTCGATGGAAGTTGTTTTAGATACATATCACAGTATCCCATTTCACAACCGATATCCTTAATTCTAGATTAGACCAATAACATATGCGAGGCCTGCACGCGACATTACTAATTCGCAAATCTAAAAAGGAGGCTCTTCGTAAATAGTTAGGGAATCAAACTCCATTTGCGACACGAAACTCTGCCAGTTCAAGTTATTTAGTCAGCCGACACTCTGTCGATCCGCAACCAGATCGCTCGACGAGATTTTAGTGGTGAGTATCAGTTCGATCAAGCGATCTTATTTACTTATTACTGTCAAGTGACTCAAAGCCTCCAAATCGCTGGGTCAATTCTCCCTTTGGAGTCCTGCAATCACAGAGATCGGACCTCCGACAGTTATCCTCGAAAACTTGCAGAGTAACAGTAAGTCCCTTCTTTCAATTATTTACTTCGGGAATCTAACTAGATCACTCTCTAAAAAAAATTTTGACCAATCCTCTTTTCAGCCTCTGCATTCTTAATTTTTTGCTTCCACAGCCTATCCTTATCCTCCCATCGATTTCTTCGATGAATTCTGTATCCTTTACTTAGAAGTCTGCCTAATCTGCGAACTTTACTTTCTCATTATCTGTCTTTCTTTTTTTCTACGCAGAGTCTGACAATAAAACATTTTTGTATTTAAAAATCATAGGGAATGATCGGCCATGTACTCGCCTTTCCTGTGCGGCTAGACGCCTACGAACTCAACGCCTTAAGGAGGCTCATCGGCTTCTAGATGAGACCTATCAAGCATACCTCAATAGCATAAATAGTAATAATAATAATGATAGCAATAACATTAACGCTAATGGTTTAGATAACGATAGTATTAATAATATAATACATATAATAATTGAGCTAATAATAACAACAATAATGATAACAACAATAGTATTCATCTAATAGGAAGCCTCCTCCTCGGTCTCCTCCTGTCGATCAATCTCATCACACAAAGAATTTCCTGATACTCCCCCTTCTTCTCGTCTCGCTTCTTCGGCATCTGATTCAACATCAAGCGTGGAATTCTTAGATGAAGTTCCCTTCTCTGTTCTCGTTATTACTTTCTCACCACGGTTCCAAATCATTATCTTCTCTCTTTTCTCAGTTTCAAATTTCTGTCGAAATTTGACCCCTTCCTCCAAACACTTTTACCATAGATCTTCAAACCGCATCCCGAGATCCCGAGCGCGACGGAAATGCAATAACCGGACAACCACCAAAGGCCCTTTTCTGTTTTCCTTCCCTACTCTCCTCATTCTTTCTTATCCCAGTAGCCTTTTTTTTTAAATTTCTGTCTCCTCTCTTCATGTACAATTAATGAAATTAAATAGATACAATTTAGTAAACACACACACACACACACACACACACACGCACGCACGCACGCACGCACGCACGCACGCACGCACGCACGCACGCACGCATACTTACCTACATCGCAACATTCACACCACTCGCTCAATTAATTATTAAGTACCGAATAACTCTTGTAACTTGAAAATATAAGATCCTAGTATAATATAAAATTAAACAATTTGTTAACAAGCTAGTTGAATTTTTTTTTGTATAATAAATATACATATGTCTGTATATACGTGCGTGCGTGCGTGCGTATTTTGTTAAAATTATTTACTCGTAATATCTTTTATTATTCTCTCGTACAAATGTTCTGCATATGTTCGCACACGGTCCTGTCTCGGGTTTAAAGAGATTAAAGTTCTTTGCTCCAAAATAGGACCCTCGATCGCACTTGAAACCTGAGTCATAGCGTCTTCTCGAGACGTTGACTTACGTTTCGGAATCATCTAGGTGCGTTCGATCCACTCGCTCCATCCCCTTCCATATAGATGCGTGAGACAAAGCGTCTAACATCTTTCCATACTCCATCCTTCCTATTCCCTCTTTTCCTAAACCTAAACCTATTTCCGAAGTTTGGACATAACAAGGCTGTAAAGTATATTATACAAAATAAGATGAAATATATATATAAAATTAAATGTGAGCAACTAATTTAACGTAAAATTATCGAAAGAGTGGCCTATGCTCTCTCGTATCTGGCGTCCAACTTATTTAGTGGAAAGCTCTGATAATTGTGAAAATCTATCTGACGGTCGAGATCTTACACTTATACAAAAATTCCTTTAAGTAAGAAAAAGTCACAGACCACGCAACGAAGTTGTAGCTCGCGAGCACGATTACAATACATACACACACACACACACATATATATATATATATATATATATATATGTGTATGTATAAATAATATATAACATATTATTGTATAAATAATATTATATTCCATTCTTTATCATTTCCTGTTAGAAGAGTATGATTTTATCGGAATACGATAAAATATCAATAAAGACGTAATGTTTCATTTCAGTTTTGTTGGAATCTTTCCTTCTATGTAAAAAATCATTGAAAATCTGCTATAATTAACAGTGTATTTACGGTAGTAGAAATTCTGTGTTCACATAATTACCAAAAAAGCTCTTTGTTATCAACCGTATTTGACATAGCATTGTGTTCTCGAGGTGTAATTAATTATCGTTGAGGCGGTCATCGTAATCTATTTATAAAATCGGAGAAAAGTACATGTTTTTCTATCGTATTTTTACAAAAGTAGCATATTATGCATAATAAATATTTCATGTATATCATAATTCTTTAATAAGATATAAAAGGAGTATAAAGAATTAATCATATGAATATTAATTATAACAGACTTTCATTATTTTAAAGCTTTTTATTTTAAAGTATTTTAAAGCTTAAAGTCTTTACTTTCGAGGTCAATTAATTGATATTTCGATCTAATTAAGTTTTCAATTTCATTTTTCAATAAGGATTGTAAATGGATAGTTTTCAAATCTCTAAAAATTTTGTGTATTTTACAAAGTTTCATGACTTGAATTAAAAATCGCAAACAAATTCTATTTACAGCGTTTGAAAGAGTGAATCTTTTTTTTGCCTTTATTTTGCCTTTAATTTGCCTTTTTGTTAAGCATTGTGTAATATTTCACCGAGTTATTCAACATTGAAGCGAAAACGAATCCTTTCACTTCAATGTTGAATAACTCGATAAAAAAAAAAAAATCGTAAGACAATCCACACACACAGAGAAATAAATTAAGAATAAGGATTCATTTTTTCAAACGCTGTAAACAGAATTTGTTTGCGATTTTTAATTCAGATCATGAAACTTTGTAAAATTCGTACAAAATTTTTAGAGATTTGAAAGTTATCTATTTACAATCCTTATAACTTTGTGAAAAATTAATTAAATAATAAAAATTAGATCAAATAATCTCGTTACGATTATTTTTGACGAAGTTACACTCTCTTGAACATTAGCTATTTTTGAAGGACATACTAAGTGATCCTTAAATTTTTTTGTGTAGTATTTGTAACATTAAATTCTTTTATCGTTCTTTATTGTTTCCTTTTCTACGTGAAGTCTGTTAATAAATATTCACGATTAATTCTTTATTTCATAAGTATCTTATTCTTCTTTCAAATATCTTATTAGAGAATTACGATATACACGAAATACTTATTATGCATAAATATGCTATGCTTTTTGTAGCTAATACGATACTAATACGATAGAAAAACATATACTCTTTTCCGATTTTATAATAGATTATAATGAGCCGCCTACGATAATTAATTATACTTCTAGAGCACAATGTTATCTCAAATATCATTAATACGGTTAACAACAAAGAACTTTTTTGATAATTAGTTTTTGATTTATTAGCGAGCTTAGAATTTCTACTACCGTAAATACACTATTAATTACGGCAGATTTTCAGTGATTTTTGAAATATACATAGAAAAAGAGATTCCAACAAAACTTACAATGAAAAATTACGTCTTTATTGATATTTTATCGTATTCTGATGAAATCATACTCTTCTAACAGAAAACGATAGGGAATGGTGGAGATATTATTTCTTTCGGATATCTTTTTCTTAAAATTTTTTCCTTTCGAGATTTAGAGAAGCGACAGATTACGATAGAAATTAATTAATTTCCATAGGTTTCACCGCTTTCTCTCTTTCGATATTTTTATTCGAAGTTGATTATGGTATTTGTTCTATTTTTGCAATGTTATTATTACATATGTAATGTAATCGTGAATGTGCGGTCATCGACGCGAGTCCTTTAGTGCAGTGTAGTGAGACATATGAGCGGCGATGTCGAGCGCAACAGCGCGCTTCCCTTCTTATCTCTCCAATGCGATGCCGATGCAACCTATATTTGAAAAAGTGGGCCGGGCTATACTTCTAGCGGCGAGAATATTTCTATCGGCGCGTTCTCATTACAGTACAATTGCAAACATTAAGACCTCGATTATTATTACGAATATCGCTAAACGATAAAGGATTTTTATGTTTATTTCGATTCTATCTACCTTCCTGTGAGCGATTGGAGAAGTCTCGCGGGACACCCTATATATATGTATTGTAATCGTGTTCGCGAGCTACAACTTCATCGTGTGTCTATGACTTTTTCTTATTTAAAGGAATTTTTGTACAAGATAAGATCTCGATCTTCATATATAGATAGATTTTCACAATTATCAGAGTTTCCAATGAATAAGTTGGAGGCACTAGAGAGCGTAGGTCATTATCGATAATTTTCGTCTATGTTAAATTAGTTGCTCACATTTAATTCGCGACGAGGGTAAGTCAGAAAGGTGGAGAAATTGTCGAAGGACGAGAGAGGTAGATTGCAAGAACTACATACCAATTAATAATAATAGATAATAGATAACAATCATATTTAATGAACCGAGTTACAATTAATATCTGGAGCCTCCCATCTTAAGCCAGATTTGACATGATTTATTTCAGCGTACGACAACTATGACTTATTTTTAACGGTTCAATGGTCGTATTTGATATCATAAGATCTTAATTTTCCCAATCATCACCTTCGGGGATGGCGAATGTACGACGACCAAATATTCCCCACATTCGTCGACAGCGTACAATAATTGGTGTTCCGAGCAAAGAACGTTACCCACGAAGGCAACTTCGAATTCGAATGATAATCCGAGCACACGAATATAATTACAGCAATCGGCACGATACAAAACAAAAATACTTGATTAGAGAGAGCGCGGATCGGCTAATAATTTTCTTAATGACAACGCTCGGGCGGATGGCACATGTCTCGCAGTTCCACGGATTTTGACAGCGGCTATTATACGGCCGCTTGCAGTCATACAAGTTTTCACGCGCGATCCTGCTGAGTTTACGATGATCGGCAGTTTTACAATGGTGGCGGCATTCCTGTCACCCAATATCTTCCTTATCGCGACAATCCTTAATTGTGAATGTGGGAGCTCACTGCTTCTCGAATTTTCTTGACAGCGGGGAAGTTTGCGTTCTCTCACAACTGATGTCGGCTCAGCCACAGAATGAGTGCTGACCATGAAGGGATAACATGGTGTGTACAATTTGTAAGCATCTCTCTCTGAATCTCCGCTTCTGCTTATGAATGTTGATAAGAGACTAAGGCCAACTGTGTAACGCTAAATATGGGGGCGATAATCCGTTTTTATTTTAAAACTATCTTAAATAATGTCTTAAGATGTTAATGCAGTTTTCGAATTAACTTATGACATCTTAAGATAGTCTTAAATGCAAGAATCGACTATGAATACCAGTCTGTTTTGCGTCATAAAATTGGTACTGAATCTTTCCTTGTTTAACACATTTTATGTTTCTTTTTCTAGAGAAAAAGAACACACTTTAAGTTTCTTTTTTGCTCCCCTTCCTATATGTTCTGATCTCTAAAAAAACTGACGGAATCTTAGGTCAAGTGTACAGAAAATCAATATATACAGATAGATACCTACATGCCGAGTTGCACCACCACCCAGCACAAAAACAGTCTGGAATCAACTCACTTGTACATAGAGCTTTCAGTATCTCTGACAAAGAACATTTACAAATAGAACTCAACTATCTAACTAGCCTTACAGAAAAACGGCAAAACGACAAAAACACGACAAAAAAGATATAACCAAAATAATCAAAATAATCAATAAACGTGCAAATAAGACATGGTCTCTGATAGGTCACAACTAGACAAAAGGATCCTATCCATTCTCCCATATGTCAAAGGAACAACAAATCGGATTGGCAGAATATTAAACAAACATAATATCCGAACTATCTTCAAACCACCTAAAAAGATAGGACAAATTTTAAGAAATCCCAAAGATCAAAGATCTCTACTCAGCTCCGCAGGAGTATACAAAATACCTTGTTCCTGCGGGCAAGTATACATTAGAAAAACCGAGAGAATGATCAAGCTATGGATAAAAGAACACCAATGTGATGTCAAGCTGATGAAAACACGCCACGCAGTCAGCATTATCAGAACATAACATCGAAATACGAAATATACAAAACGATCACAATAGCTAACATCACACTTTCCAAGAAAATTTAGAAAAGCTATAGAGATACAAAAACATTCTAACAATCTAAATAGAGATAATGACTACAATATAAATAAAATATGGAAAACCATTCTCCTGGTTATTGAAGACCGATCAATTTCCTCGACCTCTCCTCCTCACCCAGAATTCTCTTCTTTTCCCCTCACAATTCCAACAAGTAGCGTAATATAAAAAGAACGGCTCAGTATCAGGTTGCTTTTCGTCCTGATGAAATGGACTGTAAGGTTCACGAAACATTGGCACTCCAAGAATGGATCTGAACACGGAAGAAATCCGCGAAATGTATAATCTTTACCCTATTTTTTTTTCTTATGTCAAGGAACGTTTTGTTGTCTGAGCATGTAAGTTCTGTGACATACTTTTTTATATATTTTTTAAGATAAAATTTTTAAAGATAAACTATTGAACAATTACATGTATAGTAGCAGTATTATGTCTTCATATTCAACAAACATTGAAAAAAATGAAGCATCTGTTAACAAGCAAATAATTAAGATCCTCTGTAATTCTAGTAATTACAAATTATATTATGCTGTACAAATGCTATCTAAGTAGTTAGCGTGAATACAGTTCAAAAGATGCAATTATGCATCAGTGAAGAGAGCTGTAATCAGAGAAACAAATCTAATATTGATGGAAATAATATTCTTATATGCAGAGCACAAATATATCATTAGATGCAATTGAAATGTTTGAATTTATACATACTGTGACATGGCAGGATTGCTGTCGCATCATAGCGTCCTTCCGTCGTCACAAGGCGCGAGATCGCGCGAGGAGTAGGGCCGGAAAGAGTTGGCGAATGATCGAGATCTCTCGGGAAGTCGCGTTTGTCGCATAAGGCAATATTATAATCCCGGTTAATTTTTTTGGTACTATTTGGGCAACTTGAGCCGAGAGCTGCAGCGGGAGGTTGGCCAGAAGAAGTATTGACAAGGACAGAAGATGGGCGAGAGAGTGAAGCGATCGCGGGTTGAAAGGAAGGCGCCGAGGGAACGACGCGTGCCAGGAGGACTGTCGAGAGTAAGCAGAGTCGACATGCTGGAAACCTACTAGAACGACCGATAATTTGAGAGCACGAGGGCATCCCCAAAACTATATGGAGGATATCTGTCGAGGCGGCGAAGCTGTTGAGGAGGACCAAGGAAATGTTATCGGACATACCAAGATATTGCTGCGAGCTTCCATAGAGTAGGTCCGCTAATTATACCGCTGCCGGAGAGCACTCGTCGGGTATTCAGAGGGTTAGATTCATACAACGCAATCCCGGAAAAGTGCTGCCGTAGAGGATCTGTTCGCGAGTCCTTTCCTAATTGGATGGCCCGGCGCATTCTCCACGGGGGAGCCGCGATTCAGCTTTCTTCCCGGCGACCCAGCGAAGCGATCGAGAGGATGACGCACTTGAGAGGAGAGCTGCCGCAAAAGCGACGATTTAGCTTTCGGTAAGGTTGCCCGTTTCTTGTTTATGAAACCGCATGCAACCCCTGAGGGAGGCTGTATTCGCGCTGTAATTGTCACGCTGTTCATATTCGCGTTCATATACACCGTGAAAGTGAAGCGCATTTCTTAATGTCGTTAATCACGTGGCAGGTTCCAAGCATGAGGGACTCTGAAGCTGGATTATCGGGAACGGATTTTGGCGCGTAGAAAGAGTCTCCTAGGGATCATGGAGCTTCACAACTCATGTGAAAGGGGTATCGATTATAGCGCGTTGTCGGGGGGGGGGGATGATCGGTGCGAAATGTATGCCCCAGGCGTTGTGCAGCTACGATATTTTTTTTTCCATGTTGTCGAATTCTTGCGGGGCGGCGTGTTACGCGAATTACGATAGCGAATTTCGTTTCTCGTGTTTCGTTTATACCTCGGCTTTCTGTGTGCCTTTCTTTTTGTTCTTGTCCTTGCGGACACTCTTTATATTTTATCGCGCCACCGCGATTTTGAAATATATATGTTACTTATTCTCTTCTTATTCAATATATTAATTTCAACAATCGATGGTCATCATTCCTTCCATCTCCTATGAGAAGTCCTGCCGCTCTCCGTCCCTTTACGGGAGAATGGAGCTAGACGATCCTCGTGCAAATTGCAATCCTTCGCATCCGAGAGATAAATTCACGAGTCGTGAGGGATTGTTGGTGTAGAATCTCGCGATTTGATGAATTTGATGTGACCTCGAGACCATCTGGTGCCCAACTTCATATTTGATGATTTGCCCGGTTGTGCGAGAATGGAGTTAGAGAGGATGTTTCTTTTCTTTTAATCCGCGTATCGCGCGAGCTCGCATGCGTCGATGAAAGGTACGACATGACAATACATACTTATAAAAAGTGTAAACAAAAACTTTAACCTGCTGATGTAGGATAGAATGGAATATAGAAATATAAATAAGATTGCCCATTAGTGTTTTGACAGCATAGCATAAACTTGCATAACACATATTATATAATACATCACCAATCGAAATTCTTTTTTTCCGTGGAATAGGAGGAAAGGAAAGCTTTTGATTAGTTGATTCGCTTATGCATTATATGAGGGCAAGTCAATAAATTCTTAGAAAATCTGTCAGAGAGCACTCGCAGTGTCATGTCATATTATTTTTTGACAAATATCATCTCTCAGTTGATTACTATCAAATTGAGCATTTTTGAGCAAAATTCATCGCATAGTTTCATTTTTGAAGACGATTAAAGCGAACAACTTTTGTATTTTTTGCAAAATGAAAAAAAACGAGTTTCATGCAGTGATCAAACATATGAAAGATTTAACATCGAAAGAAATCAAAGCCGAGTTGAATAATGTTCATAACACATCTGCACCAGCGTTTGCAACTGTATACAATTGAGTGAATGAATTTAAACGTGGTCGTACATCCTCAAGTGTGATGCACCTCGTTCGGGACATCCAATTGAGACTGCTACGCTAGAAATCATCGATAAAATCCACGATATTGTTTTGATTGATTGACGAGTAAAAGTGCGTGAGCTTGTTGAGGCCACAGACATATCATGGCACAATGATTTCAATTTTGCACGAACAATTGGATATGAAAAAGCTATCGGCAAGATGGGTGCCGCGTTTGCTCACTGTGAACCATAAGCGCGACCGTGTGACGATTTCAAAACAATGTTTGGAGATGTTTCAACGATAATCCATATGAATTTCTGCGTCGATTCATTATTGTGGACGAAACATGAATCCACACTTCACACTCGAGACGAAAGAATAGTCAAAACAATGGACTTCATCGGGTGAAGTCAGCTCCAAAAAAGGCAAACACAAAGTCGGCCAGAAAGGTGATGGCTATAGTTTTTGGGATGCACGCGGTATAATTCATATCGATTACTTTCCGTCGAAGCAAATGATCAATGGCGATTATTACGTAGCCTTATTAGATCATTTCAACAACATTTTAAAAAAAAAACGTCTTCATTTGGCGAAGAAGAAAGTGCTCTTTCATCAAGACAATGCCCGGGTTCACACGTGTCCGGCACCGATGGCCAAATTCAACGAATTGTTTCCCCATCCAGCATATTCAACCCCCTGTGACTATTTCCTGTTTCCAAACCTGAAAAAATGGTTCGGAGGAAAGAGATTCACTACCAGAGAGCAGCTCATCGCCGAAACAGAGGCTTACTTTGAAGGGTTGGACAAATCATATTATTCAGACGGCTTGAAAAAGTTGGAGAATCGTTGGATCAAGTGTATCGAGCTGAAAGGAGATTATGTTGAGAAATAAAAATGAATCGATCAAAAAAAATGTGTTTTACTATGTTTTTCTAAAAACTTATTGATTTGCCCTCGTACATTATGCGTTATGGAAAAGTGTCTGTGCTGCGGCCTTTATAAATGGCTGCCAAGTCACATGATTGCAATAATCAATCAAGAACAGAATTCTGTAACTCGTTATACACATAATCGTTATGAGCACATAGATTGTATGACGTTATTGCACAAAACGAGTTGTATAACGAGTTACAGAATTCCGCTATAGGATACTTAACACACAATGATAGAGTCATTAGCTCGAATCTTTTGATCTTTATAGATAACTTTGACCCCGAACGCTGATTGGTGACAAACCGGTTGTGGGGAATAAAATTTACTCCCTTTACCCGTTTTTCATTAATCAGCAGTGTCAAAGCGCTATTATCTGTATGAGGATCTGGGCTTAGATTGGCGTGAGTCAATCTCTCATGAGCAGAAATTTACAGCGGAACGGAACAGCGAGATCAATCACAATCGAAAAGAAAACGGAGTAATGACTGTAGAAGTTGTAGTTAGTCGCATTGCTCCGTTCCATTATAAATTTTCGATCCATGGGACGCTAGCCTAAGGTTAAAGATTGTCCACATTTGCATCGTATCCCTGTATCATGCTCACATATCATGATACAAATACGCGATTTTATATTTGTTTTCCACTCATATCCATATCCATATCTCATATTCCATATCTGTATCTTTTTTTTATTTTCCATTTAATACGTTCGTATCAGTTTGACATTGCCTACTATAAAGACAATGTTTCTCTTTGCGGAAACACGTCTACACTAACCATATCCGTATCATTTTTCTTTAATGTTTTGACGAAATATCGAATTCAAATAAATCATGGTCATATCATATCTGCGTATCAAAATATAAATAATACATAGATACGATACACACGATACGGCACCTCATTCATATTTGGCTGATTATGATATGCGATCATTATACGATACAATACACACAAGTGGTGTAATTTATATACAGGGTTGTTCAATAAAGCAATAAAATCACCTCTTTTCCGGAAAATTCTTTTTCACTTTTCGACGTCCAAGCTCTCCTTGGAGCTCTACACACTTAGTCCAGTGGTGTTCCAATGTTTTGATCCCTTTGGAAAAGTAGAAAGTTTCGAGGCCTTCAAAATACTCATCCATAGCAGCGATGACCTTCTTATTGGAAAATTTCTTTTCTTCGAGATCTTGAAATTTGGGAATAGAAAGAAGTCACAAGAGGCTAAATCAGGAAAATAGGATGGATGGGATAGCAATTCGAATTTTAATTCATGCAATTTTGCCATTGCCAATGTGGAGGTGTGAAGCGGAGTGTTGTCATGATGAAAAATGACATTTTGAAATTTGCATGCCAATTTTGGCAGTTTCGTTCGCAGCTCTTCATATAAACGATTCAAAAGTGTAGAATAATATACTCCTGTGACTGTTTAACCCTTCTGTAAAAAACCGCCATGAACTTTTGCTCATACGTAATAATCAGTGAAGACGATTTCTTGAATCTCATAAAACAGGCCATTATCTTCCTAACCGACAAAACAGTCTAAGCCTTCAGCGAACATTCACCAGGCGCTGTCCACTGTTGCTTCGACTACTATTTTGAGTATCGGATGTGTAGGGGTGGATCTCTATGATTACGAATCGACGCCAAAAGTCTTGTGGATTAAGCATCGACAAACATTGCTGCGAAATGTCTTTTCGTGTGCGTGTTTGGTCGACGGTTAGCAATTGCGGCATCGTGTATAAAATTTTTTCATTTCTAATTCTTTGTGCAGAATATTATGCACCCTATCTACTGAAATGCCTACAATTGCAGCTATGTCACGCATCTTCATTCGGCGATCTTCCATGATGATACAAATTTTTTCAATCATTTCTGGCGTAGTGATTTCAACTGAAGATGCGCTTCATCTTTGGTTAATGTCCGATCTCTTTGAATTCATTAATCTAAAAATAAACGGTCTTCAACGCTGGTGTAGTCTCCGTGAACTTCGTCCAACCCGACTTTGATCTGCGCAGCCGTCCACTTCTTTAAATAAAAATGTAAATTTGATCATTGCATGGAATTTGTTTTTCTTCATTTTTACGATAACTACTGCCATGTTCACTTCCAACGTCTATCATACGTAAACTAAGCGTTGCCTTTGGCTGAAACTTGGTATGAGGCAATTTGAATAATGTTACTCCTTGTCATATACTATACAATTCATTATGGCGCTATCTCGCAAAAATTTATCTGACCTATGGAACCTCTTATATGTATATTTAGAATGACAAGAAAAAAAACTTTTTTTCGGCCTTTCAACTCAAAAGCTTCTATTCCATTTCAAAAGATCATCTTTAAATAAAAAAAATATTAAGATTTAGAGATCACTAGTGATTTTTAAATCAAAGTTTCGATTTTTCTTAATATATGTTTGATGAAAAATGGCTTAATTTGGTTTCTAAATATGGTACTGTATGTTTTTTTGGTCGCTGAACACGATGCAATAATTCATTTAGCTTTACGATATGTGTCTTAAGAAATACAGCCCGATTAATGTGAAAAAAATGACTAAGTTTTAAGTTCAAGGTCGATTTTAGCAAGATTTCAAGCGTTCAAATGGTCATTATTTAAATTGAGGAACCTTCAAATTGTAGATCTGTCCAGAACAAGATCCAGTTGAAATTTTCCTGAGACCTTCTACAGGGCTTTTAAAAGTTGCATTTAATTGGATTATAAAATGTTTTTAAGGATAAAAAACATTTTTTTACAAGTTCTAAGGTATATCGTTTTGTTGTTTTGATATCCTCAAATCAAATGCCTCAATTTAACAATAAAAAACTCTTTATTAGAAAATGAAATGAATACATATTGTAATAAAAAAATATATTATATAATATGTAGTTTATTTCAATTAATTAAATTATTTTTTTTTTATTATGTACTCATTTCATTTCAGTAAAAACGAAACAGAATCTGGTTACAAAAAATTTCACCATTATAATTTAATATTTTAGAAAACTCACAATAATGTTATCTGCAAGATAATATATATATTATATATATATATATATATATATATATATATATATATTATGTTTA
>Ga0157364_1001960_pt1 | contig 18455 bp, 5 predicted proteins | sample AttsexASBM2_FD_111476 | JGI IMG/M metagenome (GOLD analysis project Ga0157364, IMG submission 111476) | Fungus gardens microbial communities from leaf cutter ant in Ribeirão Preto, State of São Paulo, Brazil - Atta sexdens ASBM2 | ecosystem: Host-associated > Fungi > Mycelium > Unclassified ...
AGAGAGAGAGAGAGAGAGAGAGAGAGAGAGAGAGAGAGTGTGTGTGTGTGTGTGTGTGTGTGTGTGTGTGTGTGTGTGTGTGTGTGTGTGTGTGTGTGTTTCTAGTAAATATTTATCTTTTTTCGTAGAATTCTTGAATAACTTGAATAATAATTAATTAACATAGTTCCTCTCGTATTAATCTAAAAACTAAACATAAAATAACGAAGATATTAGCCAATATTAATCAAATTGAACATCTTTAGGTATGCCTAAAAACAATTAAAAAATCAAGTATCTCGTATTTTCCCCGGCCTGTAGACGTTTACACGACGCTGCAACTAAATTACCTCGTTACTGTAGCGTTGTTTTCTGTTGAGCCATCTGCAAGACCCCGTTTGTCCGCGGCGAGAAGAGGAAAACTAAAGGAAATTGTACTTTTAACCAAGATTAAATACTTACCTCCCGGAAAAAATTAGAAAAAACGAGGTAGGAAATTATGGTATGATTGCATCATGAACAAATGGTAACCAGAACATCTCATAATGACACGTAGCTTAACATACATCATGAATGTTAAGGTTACGAAGAAAAATGGTGAGAGAATGAAAGAAATTTATAGGATTATAGATAAAACTGTAACCATTTAAAAATCTGTGAATTTTAAAAGCGATGTCTTAAATGTCTTAAATTATTTTGTTTTTTTAATTTCATTCCAACTGAATCTTCGTGCAACTAAATTTTATGCAATTTGCATTTAAATAACTGAATTTAGATGATTTAGATAATACATGTTTATACAAAATTTAAGAATTTGATTTAAATAATTATTCCTCATAATTATTACTGAAATAACTTGATTATATTTCTTTTTTATTTTATTCTATATTTAAATATGTATACACTAAATAACTTAAATATGTACAATATGATATTGTTCTAAAATAATTATCCTTTCTATTTTGAATATTTAAAAACCTCTCAATTGCGTTTATATAAAAATTATGATGAGCGCTGATAGACTAAGTCAGCAAATAGAATATGCAAAAATGAACTTTGATCGAAATTTGCCATGTTTGCTATTTCTCGCAAATGCCTTCTATATAAATCCCAGTATGACTTCCCAATATAAACGTATAGCCACGTTTGCATTTCGTTCTGACGTGTGACAATGAATGACTGTTGTTGCGTAAATGCGAATGCGATGTGTTGGAAAATGAGGATATCCCAAAGAATCGATATTTCCAATTAAATAGTGTTGGATGTTGAATTTAATATATTTAGTTACGCAACTAGATTGATACGTTTTTTCCCTATACGTGACAATATTCCTGAATCTGCGAGAAATTAATTAACATATATAAAAATAAAGGGGGGTTGTACCGTAGAATTATAACAGCAAGCAATAAATAAAATAAAAAACAACAATTAAAAATGAAATATATAGTCTTATTCTATTTTCTTCTGTAGATATTCATATCGCGTATAATGCTAAAAATGGAGTAAAGGAAGATTATGTACTATGTACATCATGTCTGTATGGATCGTCTTCCATCGATATAAATAACGCAATTATATAAAATATCTTAAAAGTATCGCTACATTTTTCATTTGTAACTTCTTTTGCACGTATCAAGTTTTTTCTTCTTTAACGAAGATATCGAGGCATCATTTTCTTTCGTTACATCAACTTTAACGGATAAAAATATTTTTAAATATATTTTATGACGATAAGTCGGTAATAATTTCTAATCAATAGAGTTCATGGAAATAATACTTTATTATTTAAGTAGCGGATTTACTATTAACATGTGAACCTACGATGATTAATATATTTATAGAATTTAATTCTCCGAGCTAAACATTCAAGAGCTAAACAAGAAAAAGGAATCAGAAACGGAAGCTTTGCAGGAAAAGCAAATAAAGATTTTCACCTTTAACATTAAAGGCATAATCTGTTGAAAATTTTACCTAACGTGAAGGTTACTTAATTTAACACAGAGGTGACATTTGTATTTTATGGGAAATTAACACACACATCTAATAAAAGAAGAAATGTAAGAAAACACAGAACTTTTTCAAAATAATGCTCCATTATCTTTTCATTAATTCTTCAGTTATCCTTAATATTTTTACGTAATAATTAAAATCATTTACACGATATATTAATCCATTTGCACGATTTATCGCAATTAATCCAATTAAAATTTAAACTCGAAAGTAAATTTTAACGAATAATGTTCGCATCGAAATTCGCTACATGTTCCAACAATTATTCTTCATTTCACAGACAAGTCGCCCATCGTCGCCATCATCGTGTTCATCGCCGATTCACCTTCATGATATCACGTAAATCTTCGTAGAATATACGTTGGCGCGATGCAAATAAATTGAGTATAGAGGTTCTTCGCGACCGAGAAGAGATTATGGTAATGCGAGATTACGTCGTATTTAAGTGGAAGCCGCTTGCTACCCAGTCAGCAGTTCGCTATTAATGTCAGACTTTCGCGCGACTCTTGCGCCTGCGTGAATGCTAATTAGAATAACAATGCTGGCTTGACAGAGAGCTAACGAAATACTGAAGTTAATTGAAATATTCTATCGCGCGGTGATAAACGGATGGAACTGAATCTGCGAAGTAATTATACAACGCTGAAGACACGCCAGCAGAATTACAGCGTTTATAAAATTAATTCTTATTTTTTATAATAATTTATGTATTAATAATGATTTCAAAATAATTTCAGGATAATAATTTCACAATTTTAAAACAATATTTGATCTCCCTTACAAAAATTTAATCACGAAATATTTAGTAAAACATTTCTGAAGATTCATCATAAAACGGTCTATATCAATTATATATTTACTGCTAAACGATTTAATCTTAAATAAAATATGATAGTAAACGACTGCTTATTATGTTAGACACGCGCCAAGTTATATGAATCAAAGTGTTCTCAGTGAACTTTTATCAAACTTCAAGAAAAATGATCCCAACATCGGGAATTATTTTCTTTCTCTTGTCATTAGTCTGATTAATTTATTATTGGCATTAAAATACGATTTTAACGACTTGTTCTTTTTTATACACAACTAAATTGCGATCGTTACGATGAAAGCAATCCTATGATAAAAGAACGGTGACGAAATAATTTTCTTTATGTCTCTTTAATAATTTACTAGTGAATTATATTGTTGTTTTTATAAATGCAATGACGTAGAACCACAAGTAATAAATGATTGGAATTTGTTTGGACAATCTAAAATAAAAACACATGATAAACATAAATAAAACTGACAAGTTTTGAGTTTTCACATAAATACTGTATAAAATTTGACAATTTCTTTGACCTAGAAAAAAAATATCATTTTAATATTTTTTTATTAGTCAACTAATAGAGACGGTTACATTATTAGTTAACTAATAGAGGTTTCTGTCGTCTGAGGTACCGCCCGGCGCAAGAGCCAATTTGCACGGAGAATTTAATTGAAAAATGTGACCGAGCACGACAACGGGCGGAGATTACGCGGTAGAAACGTGCAGAAAATTCACGGGCGTCCGCTGCAATTAGGCACGATCAAGCGATTTACTTTTGACATTAAGTTGATGGTATGAACGGTGACAAAATACGTATAGCTAAAGCCTGACAAATGATGGCGATGTTGTAAAATGATTCGCCAATTTCGTTCATAATTGATGCAAATTTTTATCCTATGGATTTTTATACGTCTTTACATATTTTATTAATTCGTTCGTAATTTTATTAATCTATAAATAATTTAATATTTATTACGGGAAATTATTACAGAGAAAATTATAAAAAAATAAGATATATATGACTAACAAAAAATATAAACAGCAATTTGTCATTATATTTACAGATAAAAATAATGTCAATATTATATATATATATATATATATATATATATATATATATATATATCAGAAATTCTAAAAATAAATTAGTGTACGTCGCGTTGAATTACATTTCTCAGCCTGTCTTTAATTATTTCCCGCACTTTGCCAGAATTCTTTGATGCAATCGCGATACTAAGCATGGGGAGAGATAGCCCTTAAAGTCTTTCGAAATTCCGAACAATCCCTCACGAAACTGCTGGACTGATAGTAAGGGATTAAACGGCGAAACCATGACAGCAGGATTTAATGGGAATGTAAATAATCCAAAGAATTCTCACGTAGACAGAAACGGCTGTTAGAAGAATTTAATATCGGTACATATCATCAAATAATATGCAAGTCGCTGACAATATTTGGTATTTCCGATCTTGTAATTAGTCGCACTTTGATTTAATCCCTTCGATAACGCGACGGCTGGAGGATTAAAGCGATCGATCAACGACGATGTGGAACACTGTTGACGATCAGTATCGCTTAACCTTAGGTGAAAGATGTCAATATTTTACTTTACATGAGGAAAACTTCTTCTAAAAACAAAACTTTTCTTCCCTCCTTTATCAGAACAAAATAAAAAAAGGACATTTCGAATTTAAAACAATATAAATTGGTGTATAAAAAGTATCCATTTTGTTAAAATTCTCAAAATTTTCCTTAAGCACATAAAAATTCTTTACTTAGCTGGGTATTTTTAATTCTATAATTAATCCTTAGCGGCGCGCGGTGTGAGTTAATCTATTTAAATAAGGATCTCGTTATATAAGCACTGGAATCGAAAAAATACTGAAAAACTGAGTCTAAGTAATTTTATGCAAAAAAGAAGTACATGAACGAAACAGAAAAAAGGCGCTAAAGTGCACGAAAGAACGGAAAGTGGCACAAAATCTACTTTTATAAATCTCATTGTTTTAATTCCATACATAAGTTCAATTGTATCCAGGGCTTTCCCTGGATACAATTAAGAGATTTTAATACTATTATTCACATACCACGTGATCTGTTTTATATATATATATAATGAATTTACACATATTATAGTACTTCTTTTTTAAACACTTTTTAAACAATACTATATTTTTTGGTGTCTAAAAAGATATCAAACGTTTTAAAAATTCTTTACGTAAAGCTACATTTAAGATTCCTGAGTATAGTATATGTTTTAACAATATTTATTTTTCAAGTTATTAAAAAATTCTTCTTAACAAAGCTTTAACTAGTAGGTATCACTTGTTGCAAATTATTTTTTGCTATTAATTAATTATGTATGTCATTTGAAGTTAAAATATTTTCCTAACATTATTAGTGATTTATGTCCCAACAAAATATATCTAAACTATGTTCCAATTAAAAGTTGTGCGACAAGAATTAACCTCATTTTTCTTTGAAATTAATGATACCGGCATGAGATATAATATCTGAGTAAATAATCTGAAAGTTCTTTCATAACGGATATTGAAGTTTGCCACTATTATAACATTGTAAGAATAATAGGACTGGAACTACATTCGATTCTATAATTAATACATGAAAATGATCATTTAATCAAAACAATTGAGTGTATTCTAATCTGTCTAATGAAATAACAATTAATATATATGCCTATTTATTACTAAAAAAGTATTACCGATTTCAAAATAAGAACATTTTTTTACTGTTCTAATAGATAATAAATATAGATCCGTGACTCTAACGTAAATTATTTCAAAATATTGAAAACTTTTCCATCGTATAGCTTGAAAAAGTTCAATTCATTTAATGAGGAGTAAAGTAATTACTGATGTTACCAAAACTCAACGAAATCGGTAACAATTATTGATTTTTTTGAGTTGTACATGATTGATTTGTTATGTAATACGTATAATACATAAAAAGACTTTCATTTTTATGTTTCGTTTATAAACATTTCATTTGAGCTTTATTAAAATTATTAATAAACATGATCAATATCAAATATATCGAGATTGGCAACGTCATATATGTACATTCAATATATTGTATTGATCCATGATGAATTTTAATAAAACACCTCTATATATATTTTAAAAACATTAAAATATCTTTCTGTATCTTTCAGTGACGTATGGATTTAATTTAACATGTTGAAGATTAAAATCCGATAATTTTAACATAATATCAATCTCTCCCTCTCTCTCTCTCTCTCTCTCTCTCTCTCTCTCTCTCTCTCTCTAAATTAAATTTTTCCTACAGAGGTTTTCATTCACAACTTAAGCTGATCCCGATCACATAACACGAATAGTCAGAAAATCTTCGATTAAAAGAAACCATCACATCGATTCTCGAATCCCACGTAATCCCATGCCTATCGCTACTTATCTGACCCAGTTTTCGTACGTTTTCTATATAAAAAAAACATAGAGAAATTTCTGTTTAATCAGACTTCTGTCGTGCAGCCACGAATATCATCGCCATCGTAATAATAATGTTCAATCTCATGCGTCCCCGATTCTTCCCTAAAAATAATAAACATAATCCTGATAAAACACAGGGCAAGTATACCTCAATTTCAAAAAGAGTCTCTGCCGATCTCTTCAAAGTATAACCCTTCATAGTATAACAACGAACTTGCCATTAAATTCTCAATATCCCGTAGAAATAATTACTCAAAAGATCCGTCCATCAGATATTATGAAAAGGTGAAAAATTGTCTTAAAAAAAGGAAAAGCTTAAATAAACTTTAGATATCATTTCACTTTTTTAACATAGTTGAACGAGGCAAGCCAAAAAAAATACAGTAAAATAATATTTCTAGTTTCTTGTTCGTAGTTAAAAATTATATTCTAAATGCGTGTGTGCATGAGATACTTCCTCAAATTTTCCAATCTGTTACTATTGTAAAATTTTCTTTTTATTCAGAAATATTACAAATAAACATTTTTCCTGTTCTTCCTGTTTTACTAACTAATTTTTGTTTATTTAATTTTTTCAATTATCTAAATATTAATATTACGAAGAAAAGACTGTTTGATTTTACTTCCATTAAAAGACTTTTATAAAGTTGAACGAGATAATAAGCCGCCTTTTGTGAGATAACTTTGTGTACTTCAACTTGGACGCCACTATCATCGTGGTCACGAGAAAGGTCCATGTCTGGCGGGCTTTAACTATTTCCTACCGGCCGCGAACAAGTGCGGCATGACCCAGTCCGCATTTTTTTTTTTTTTTTAATGAAAAAAGTGTGAAGAGGAAAAACGATGTTGGTGCTTTGCATTCTCGAGCATTCCGCGATAAAAGAGGTAAACGCGCATACCCTTAGAGCTTAGCTGAAAACGCATCTAAAAAAGCTGAAAACGCATCTGAAGTGCGTACTTCTGATTCACCGCACAAAATGTACATATTTATTCTAAAACGAATTAAAGAGTACCAAGGGTCCATAAAAAATTTATTAGATTGAATAAACATTTGTTAAGTACTATTTACAAAGTAAATCTCATTTCATATGGAAAATCTATCTAAAGATAGATTTTTTTTCACATAATTTAAAAATTTATATAAATCTCTTTTACTTTTCATTATAATTTTAAATATTTTACTATACTATATTACTGCCTATTAATATTATATGTACATATGTAATACATTGAAAACCGATCAAAAATCATTTAAATTATCAGCTCAGTATTCTGATTTTACATGTGTTAACATATTTCTGATAATACACGTAACATCATTCATGATAATCCTGCAATTTGCTTCCTTCTTCATTAAATATTTGCTATAATAAATTTATTAGTGGTTCTATAAATAAATGGCAAAATGAAATCCAAAATAATTATTGAAATAATATACTGCTAGTATTTATTGGAATAATATAGACATGCGCGCAATGAATAGGGAGTGTCGATAAATAACTCGTTATATATTATGCGACAGCTTTTTGATCGCGCTTTTGTATCCGCTCATCCCAAATATTTAAAAATTCGTATTGTCAGACAATATTTGTGCACGCATTGTAACAAAGCGCTTTATACTATCATTCACATGTTGATTACGCGACAATTTATTAACTTTAATTTATTATCTTTCCTTTTTAAAAATATCATTCAAGGCAAACTTTAAATGCTAATTAACTGAATTATCTTCTATTTAAGATAAACTGTATAATTCTTATTATTCAAAATAAGAAATAAGTACTTTAATCTTTGTTGAGTGAAAATAAAATTTTAAAATGATATTTCTGTTTTATTTCTCTAGAAAACAATCTATTCGGTTTTCCTTTATTTCTTGCAATTTTTTTTTAAATCACGTTTTATTTATCTATCTAATATATACAAACGAGAAGGAAAATTACTTCTTTCATCTTCTTGTTACGGCGGTTTAATTACATATATATATACAATACTTTAATTACAATTTTTGTCAGTAGATGCGAAACTACAAAATTAGTAGTTAGTATCTCAATCAATAGATGCATCGAAAAATATATATAATTTTGTGATATAAATTTTGATGTTGATGACAAAATTGAAGCATGAAATATGCAAATAAAAAGTAATACATACAACTACTAATTATACTTACAATTATCATTTAATATAATTAAAAAATTATTTGGTATAATTTATTGATATACCGAGAGACATAAAAAGCGGATTTTTAAAACGGTTTTTATCTAAAATATTTAATAATAATTTTTAAATAGTTAATAGAATTTTTAATTAAATGAATTTTAATCAAATATTTTGAATAGAATGTTATTTTTTTACATATAAATTATGTTTAATATAAGTGAAAACGATTCATTCATTATAATCTGTATACTTTACTGCGGAATTATTCTTCATTTTGAAGATTTTGGATTTAAATTTTACATTATTACGTACATTCATTATTCTTATTATTGTTATTGGTTCAGCTCCGAGAAGTTCTTTCATTGGCGGCCGCAGTAATGAAAGCTTCTCATCCGTTGCGATCTTCACCATTCTTCAGAGAGTCGATAACTGCACTTCCTCGCGCCATCCAAAATCGGATGATATGCGCGAACTCATTATGCCCGCTCGACTCTGTCCGGCGATTTGCATAAATTTTCCACGACAGGGAATGAAATTGCCCGCAAACTGTAGCGGATAGTAAAGTTCCGGTCTGTTCTAAGCATTCGCTAACGACGTGAACGCGGTGGACATGTGTGGGAGAAGCGTATTATTCGAGTCATGCAGATTAACCTTTTGCATTTCAGCGATAGTAAAACAATAACAAATTCTATGCAGAATATGATGCAAAAATTAGAAAAACAACTGCATTTTCTAAAGGACATTAGCGATTCTTGTTTAAAAAATAACCCGATGTTTCATTGTGCTTTTAGTTTATTTTCTAGTTTTTCTATATTGTTTATTTTCTAATTTTTCTGATTATCTGTAATGTTTATTTAAAATTTTATTTGTTAAATTTTATTATTTTGTAAGTATAATATTTTACTATTATATAAAAACTTGATGAAAATTTTTATTCCTATTTTTTATTATTATTTATGATTAACAAAGCAAGATTTATAAAATATTTAATTTAAATGAATATTATTTAATTTATATTTCAGTTCAATTTTATAATAATATTTTAGTTTTTTAATATAATCAAACAAAATTAAGAGATAAATAAACCGTAAAATACATTTTGTTTATTAATAATAACGCATGCCATCGGTTAATCACGTTTTATTTTGCGCAGCTTTGTGAAATCTGCGTTTCATAATAGCTTCATACACTTTTTAGTAGCAGCATATACCATGAACTTCATCGATAATCTGTGGCATCATAGAGCAGCCTGGCATCATGATTTAATACCGCTGTTGCAGCGCCATTAGTCGAGCTCATATAATTTCTAGCCTGCGCATTATTCACTTTAAAAAGCTTTCCGATGCTCGGGGTTACATACGCTTTCTCGTTACGCTTCCCGTTAATGTGGCCGACAGGCGGAAAAAATTCATCACGTGTGTAGGTGAAAATATGAAAATAGATAATGTATACATACACAAGTGCAGTTGTATTGATGCATTCGCTAATACCCGCGTTAATTTGTCGGAACTTAACGTCATTGATGATTAAACAATGCTGAAAGTTTTGCGCATTTTGGAAAATTGAACTGATTTTTTATACTGAAAAAATGCTTTCTTGAAATCAAATCTAATAATTAATTAGAATATATCAATTAGAATAATTAAAAATGTTAAAAGCAAGAAGAGTGAAAAAAAAGAAAATATAAAGAATTAATAATATATGTAACGTTAAAAAAAAAATTTATTGTGAAAGTAAAATTATTTATTACTATTCTACTACTTAAACACAGATTTATTAGTATGAAATATTCTATATATAAGTGTAGTGTACTTCGTATGTATCCATCCATAATAATAGAGTGAATGGTAGATGTTATATATATATATATATATATATATAAAACAGAAATATCCTATTAATGATAGTCCATTAGGCTATCAGCTCAAATTTCCCTCAATGAACCTTGTCAAGTTGCTAGTTCACTCTCGGGATTAGTTTCATTAAAAAGACAAACTTTATAATTTTCATTGTTTGCTCCATTCAGCCGTCTCATTTTTGCGAAATCGACAACAAATTTTTATATTTACATTTAAAAAATTACTAATAATAAAAATACCTCCAATTTTTTATAATATATAAGAGATATAATATATAAAATGAATAATAATTGCGTAAAATGCAAATTATGTTCACAAAGTAGAGCATGCAAAGAAAATGAAAAATATTTTGCTTATCAAAAATTGTAAATTAAAGTGATATACGTATCAGTATAATTAATGATAGTAACCGTTAAATAAAAAAAATTACATAAGTTATGAGAGTAAATAGACATAAGTATAATTGACGTTTCATCATCATAACAATAAAATGAAAAATGCGGCGTAAATGCACCTCAATTATTATTCACGAAGTAAAAGTCAAATCGCATTGAGGAGCTACGAATGCAACACCATGCAAATGCAGAGCACTCGAATCTCGTTCGAGTACTCACCAGCGGGAAATGCACGTTCCCTGCGTAAAAAAAAGAACTCCGATATAAGAAATGAATGCAAAGCAATGTAAAAAACGTAGTGAGAGACAGAGAGAGAGAGAGAGAGAGAGAGAGAGAGAGAGATAGAGACCATATCTAAAGATTTACCGTGTTGAATCTCTCGCTGACTGTCCGCTAGTATGTTGTCCGCCCTCTTTTCGCGATACCCTTTTAAAGCAGCCGTAAATTTATGTTATGCAAATACAGATTTCCACGAGAAAACATCGCGAGAGAGGAAGAGTGACATTTCGCTCATAAAGAAGAATATAAAATTCGCGCTTCGTCATTTGCTGTCGACAAAAGTTTCACCGCTGTTGCATTAATATAGATCGGACGTGAAAATTTGCAAATATAATATCTAAAATGCAGAGTCGCAATTAAACATCATTATAATTGCATATTAAAGAAATAAATATGGATTTTAGTTAAAAATACGTGAATATTATGAAGATACGAACAACAAAAAGATAAAAATAACAAGCAAATTCTATTAAGATTACGATATTAACAGAAAATAATAGAAGCATCTATGTATTTAAAACAGAGATAAAGGAGCCTTCGTGCGATAGTGCGACAAAATTTTGCTTTCACCAAAATAACGAATTTCTGTCGAAATTCTCTCGAACCCGTCGCCTGGAGAATAAAATCAAAATCACGGGAATGATTCGATAACAACAGCCACTACGACGTACTACCACTATGATAGACTACACCGATTTAAAGTGGAAGAAGTAATTTACAGACTACCGTACATACCTATTTTCGTGTGCGTCATGACCAGACGCCGCTTATGATCGCGATCTACAATCGAAATACGTAGCCAAGTTTATATAGGTTTCTATCGTACGATAAAATTATTAAAGCTAAACTTGCAAAAAATTTGTAAAATAATTAATTTAACAAGAGAAAATATTTTATTTTCAAAAAAGTAAAGTAATAATGAAAAAAATGTGTGAAAATATTTAAATATTTGTAAATAATTTCAATTAAATTGTTTTAAATATATAAGTACTTATATATTTGTTGTTTAATATTATTGTTGTTAATATAATATTTAAGAATATAATTTAGAAATTTAATTATTTAATTTAAGAAATATTAAGATTTTCTTCTAACAAAGTTTTCAACTTTATCATATTAATACGTGTGCTTAGCTGGCCCATCCCCCCTCCCCCCACTTAATCACATCTTAATGAATAATTATATAATAATGCGCTATTTATGCGCTCTCAAAATCAGCAAACAAAATTTTTGCGCTTATTTCGTTTAGCTAAAAAAAAATTTTTGTGGAGGGCCTGATTATGCTGTCAGTCCTCTCACGTGTTAATAACAATCGATTTGGAAAATCAAATACACAAGATTTATACACTATTTATGCACTTTCATATTCACATAATTTTAATTTTTGTGCTGCATCCCTTAAGGCACTTCTCTCTTGAAGCAAACAGTTACATTCATCCCCAAATCGTTTAAAATTGCGCTATCTATATAACTGTTACTCCAAGAAGAAAGTTTCTTAGAGGTTAGCGCAAAAATCGAAGTTAGATAGTGTAATTTTGCAATTTTAAACGATTTAGAGATGAATATGTTTGTTCCAAGAGGGAAATCCCTTAAGGTTGCAGCGCAAAAATCGAAATTGCTTGGAAATAGTATCATATAAATCAAAGATTTTGCATATAAGATTTAGCATAATTTTGCAATTTTAAACAACTTAAGCCTATTCTACAATGTGCTCTTTGTTTCCTATTTCTTGCTTTTTACCTCTTGCTTTTTTCCTCCTTTACAACCATTTTATCGACAATGCATTTCTTGCTACATATTTCTTGTTTCTTCTGAAGTTCGATAACTTTGATCTTGGGCCACATAAAATAAAAAACCGAATAAGAAGCAAAAAGACAAGATGAAGAAAAAATAGTAAAAAGCAAGAAACAGGAAACAAAAAGCACATTGTAGAATAGACTTTAGAGATAAACATGTCTGTTTGCTCCGCAAGATGTGCCTTAAGGAATGCAGCGCAAAAATTAAAATTATGTAAATATAAAAGCGCATAAATAACGCATAAATCCTGTGTATTTGATTTTCCAAATCCAATTATTAACACGTGGAGGAAGAAGGGGGAGGGTCAACTATATAGGCAAACGTTATATCAATAAAATAATAATCTTTTTATCCCTATATTTTAGATCGTTTAATATGATATCTCATGCTTGATGCGCGAACAAAATGTTTTATTCACTTAACTATTAACAATGCAATATTCACCTTATCTTCAGTAGGAGATAGATCTATAACATGATGCTTTGACGTTATATACACAACAGATGTTGGACATGAAAATTATCTAATATATGCTTATCCTTCTCCTATCTCGTTATTCTGAGTCTTCCTAGTACACGCAATGTGTATATACTTATGTATCGGACATACAATGTCCATGCATAATGCAGTGAATGACGCATAAATATTTAGAACTGACTTCTATGTGGCGTATAATTAAACATTAACAAAGTGACTGATATGATAATAATCTAAATAGACAGTAGTAGTTTTTGAAAACTTCGTAAAGTTATCTTAATAACGACATCAAGCGTATCAAAATGATAAAATTTAAAATCTTTGTTAAAAGATACATTTTTTAAATTATATTTTATAATAAATAATAATTATACATTTAAATTAGAGCATAATAGTAATATTTAAATTTATAACTATAAATAATAGTATATATATATATATATATATATATATATATATACTATTATATATATATTATATTAATAGAGTTTTAACAAACTCTATTAATTGCTCTATTAATTGCTCGTTTATTGTTTTTATGAATTTATTTGATTATTCATTCAGTATCACTGTACTAACGATTAAGATTTCCTTTATTGTTAATAGAATACTTTCTTTCATTTTTACAAATTAAAAAATTGTACAAGAGACTGGCTTCTATAAATTATCATTGCATTAAAAAAAATATTTTATATTTTAATTATATTAAAAATATATATATTAGTTTTACTTAATTTTAATTTTAAAATTAATTCATAAAATAAATAAAAGAAATATATAATTTCATAACGCAATATGCCAATAAGTTCAACAAAAATATCTTTCTGCAAGCCTGGGGAATTTCATGATAAAATATGAATGGCAAGTAGATAATGATATTCAACGAATGTTCTCGAAATGTTCGAAAAAAGAAAACTGATACAAATACTCGGAAAATCAGAGCATATGTTGAAAGTCTTTAAATGGATTTTTCAAGTAGATATTATCAACTGAGTGCTTTATTGTAATAAAGAAGTGCAATGTAGAACGTTACATTAACGTGGTTCATTTCCAGAAGTTCAAAAGCGAAAACAATTTATAATAGTATTTATAGTCGCTTTTACTCCGTAACTTCGCAATGAGTTGATGAGTTGGAAGAACGATATTCTATACAATATTTCATTGTTCTTGCATTTACTTTAAAAATCCTATTTTATTTACTCGTTAACAAAATCTTACACTTTCACACTAAAATGATTAATTGACGTTTATATCTTCTTATAAAGTATCAAATTTTCTAAATTATTTAATAATATAGTGTTAAAAAATTATTATTTTAATAAGACAAATAAAAGCAATTTTCATTCTACAACGTTTCATGTTAATTCGACACTTTAAATGTAACGTTAAATTTTTGGATGTAATTATGATTTCTTACTCAAATTATTAATATCATACAATATAAATACAAGAGAATACATCTTACATATTTTGTTTGAAATAATTTTATACAAAGAAAGGTATTTGTAAAATCAAATCAATTATTTTTATTTATTCTAATATACTGCATAAACATAATTTTAGGAACATTTTAGGTTTTTTGTGTAAATTATTTTTTTTAAATATAAAATGTGTAAATACCTTTTTAATCAACTGCATATTTTTCTTCGAAAATGCAAATTAATTTACAATAAAATTTTTCGTAATAAATGAGAATATTTTATCTCTCTCATATTAGTCATATCCATTTTTAATTATATTATATTCGCGTGCAGGCTTTCTGAAAATTATTCTGCGTAATAATATGTTAATAAATTTTAATAATTTCGCTAAATGAACATTAAATGCGCAGAGCATTTACGAAAAGCGAAATTAATTGCATGGCGCCCAATCATCGATAGCACAAAATTTTCAATTCATCCTTCATGGAAATTTAAATTTCCGTTTTGAACTCATGTTTGGTCATTAACGATAAAGATGATTATCTAATATCTGATGGATCCTGGATAGGAGCGATCAATCGCTCATTTGTCACCACCCCTACTTAAGCATCAGTTTGAGCCAGGTTCGAATTACGTCATGGAAACTATCAGGGTAGGAATTAGTTTACCAACTATTCCTACATGATAGCCAAGTTTCTCACCGACAGTCGAGCTTCGTACGAGCTATACGTTAGTAGATTCGATAAGTAATCTACGTTATTCTAAACTTCCTGATAATCAGTTGTATCCATCTACGAATCGTTCTAATGATCAGTCATTCCGGATCTTCTTATTGTGTTGACTAATGTAAATGCAAATCCACCCCCGTATGCTAGATTGCATCGTTAATCATTTCAGTAAACAAAGGATAATCGAATTTCCATACGCCAATATACAAGGTTTTGCGTGGAGGAGGGAATCCATAATATCCGTACAACATGTACAACTCAAGTTACGTTTTCGACAGCGAAATCGAGATTATCCACATCCATGATTCGTGCCCCGTGCGAATACTTCATTAGGCAAACTGCGCACGTTGCGCGAAACGAAATTGCAGCAGAGTGTAACTCGTGCACGTTCAGGATGAACTACACGAAACCTTCGAAATAACTTGAATTTCTTTTTGATAAGTAACATCATTGCTTTCATAAAAACGTAATAAATCATCATAAACTCAATCATATTTAAAAAACACTTATTGAAAACCAAATGATAAATGTAAAGATTTCAATTGAGCTAAAAGAAATAAATTATCAGATAAGTATCTGATATCTATACGTAGGAGAAAGTAGTACCTATAGATATGTATCTTGAAATACTCTAATTATTTTATTAACATAACGAGACTCTTTATTGGCTGCTCACTTATATTATTTTTTGACTAACGTAATATAACTGAGCTGTATTAAAACTTTTATTATTGTTAAAAAAATTATTATTATTGTCAAGATTATCGCCTCTCGAAATCATATGGCCAATATTCTTTTATATGTAGAAATACGAAACTTTATTTAAAAGAGACCGTAACATCTAGGGATATGTTGTATTTTGTGACACATTAATTATGTTTTAACAAGATTTTTAATGTTGGCAGTCCAGTTATATTACTTCAGTTGAAAAATAGAACAGCTAACATTAAAAATGTTTCGTTAATGTTAAAAGTTAAGTTATTGCACAAGATATAACATATCCCTAGATACCACGGTGTCTAAATAATTTCGTATTTCTACACATAAAAAAACTTAAAAAATGTTGCCGGTCTGATTTAAAGAGGTGATAATAATAATCTAAACAGTAATAATTTCTTTTCTACGTCACATTTCGTAACTACAGTGATATGAGAGATAGGGTTTTGAGCTGGATTGCGTTATATACATTCACCATCTCCCTCAGGCGCAAGTATAAAGAATGAGAAAAGGTATTTCCTCGACTTCGAACAAATGGTTGCGGCTTAGAAGAATAATAATACGCATCCTACATATTTGTGAAGACAAAGGATCGCTTGCCACAATACGAAGATAAACTGTCCTTAGTTAGATGACGTTTGCAGAATACAGAAACAGGGATTATTTCAGCTGTTTAATTATACACATAAAAAAGTAAAACTCTTCCTTTACCAAATTTTTAAATATAGATGTCATTCCCTTACTTCAAAAGTGATACAAGTAAAAAAATATAATTTTTGAGTTATTATCACAATAAGTTAGATAAAGATTACTCCATTAATTATCAAAATTAACTCTTTACAGTGCCCGCCAAAATAGCACTTGTGTCATTCTTAAGATTTTCAAAGGGACTATAATATCTTTTACAAGATTGTCACATTTTAAGTTAAATCGTTTTTATAAATAAAAAAGAGATCTTCTACGGAGAACATTTAGAGTTAAAAGTTTCAGTAATCAAAGTTTGAAAAGAAATTTATTTTGAATTTAATTATTTTAATTAATTAATGTAAATAATTTATTTATATTAAATAACAGTACACTATTGGTGATATTTTGAGTTACGTCACTTATGAAGTAAGAAAACAATGTCTAATTAGTAGTATTGAGAACAAAAGAGTGAATTTCAAAATTTAGACAGTTGTAGCTTCATTAAAATAAACGAATATTTTTTAAAAACATGTAGATATGATACAAATAAAGTAGCGTTACGAACTTTTGCTCCAACACAATATTGGTAATACGATTCTCGTATAATTTCGAAGAAACTACAATTAAGCAGCGCAATTTAATTTTGTGTACTTATGTGCATTTGCACACTGCATGGTATAACACACAGTTTATGGTTAATGGGGGATCAAAAACTATTTGTGTAAATGCATACTTATGCAAATTATAATCGTGCAAAACAACGACTGTTTGTATCTGCGGTGGATCGATTTGCATCACATTGCGTGTAATATTTACGTGATAATTTTACGAAACCCGCAAATTTCGGATAATGTATATTCAATATTTGATTAGAGTAAAATTAATGTACGGCTTACTTTACGCTTGAACTATTTTAACATTAAATCAGTCATGCTTAAAAATAACACTCGAAAACACGAATTTATAATTACCATAAATAAAAAGTTAATAGACACTACAATACACTAATGAAAAGTTAATATTACAGTTTTCACTGAATTTTATATTGTAAATATCTTTTTCTTTATATAAAACATTATATATTCTCTTATGCACGCGAATGCAAAGCAACAAACTATTTTGCAAATAAATTAACTAAAAAATTAATTTATTAATTAATTTAGTAAATTAACTAAATGCTAAATAATTTTTTGTTAAAAGAGAAATATTAAAACTCATGTTTCGAAACATGATTTATAATATGTCAGACATTTCGCAAAGCGAATATAAACTTGAACGGAGCACGAATATAGAGTATATGAAAGCCATCATTCCTTAGAAACTGGTAATGACGAAAGACAGTTAACCGCGACGATGGAAATCTCAAACTGTCTTCGCGAGAAACTCACATCGTAACTTCACTTTGCAATGTGTAGTTGGAAGGAAATTGCACGCGCTCTTTCGTCTTCCCCCCCTCCTCTCTCTCTCTCTCTTTACATTGCAAATATCATTACGATCTATAGTTTACAGATGTCAAAAGAAATCTTAAAGATAATAATCAGTTTCACGAATCACAGCATTTTCCGTTCGTCAGTTGAAGTGAGAACTCGAGACTTTCGTGCGGGAAACTCGTTAACTCTTTCATTTCGAGTTACAAGAGAACTTACACGGAAAACAGATTCGATTACA
>Ga0157364_1001961_pt1 | contig 18454 bp, 3 predicted proteins | sample AttsexASBM2_FD_111476 | JGI IMG/M metagenome (GOLD analysis project Ga0157364, IMG submission 111476) | Fungus gardens microbial communities from leaf cutter ant in Ribeirão Preto, State of São Paulo, Brazil - Atta sexdens ASBM2 | ecosystem: Host-associated > Fungi > Mycelium > Unclassified ...
ATTGATATATAACTTATTTTCTAATTTAATTTTATAAATAAATTTTATAAAATTATAAAATAATAGTTGAAAGAAAAAGGAGAGATAAGATAGAGAATTGTAAACAAAATAAAGACATGATATTTTAATTTTTGTTGTTACAATAAAATTTAATATAAATAATATTAATATAAAATATGGCTTTACGCTTATTATAATATATTTATTAATTTATATATTAATCTTTATCATATTATTGAAAAATCTAAAATGTTATATATAAAATGTTATAGTCTAAATAATTATATAAACTCGTGTTAAAAAATATTTCTAACAATTTGTATTGTTTATTATGCACAAAAAGATCGTTATTATTTTTTTTACATTTTCCTATTTTCTTTATTTTGTAATTTGTAAGAAGAAGATATAACATTGCATTTTTACAACAATATATGGAAGTTTGTCTACTGTTACAGTACCCATTACAATCGGCGATTAAAACTTGAGCTGTAGAAGTTACGATATCTACCGTCTCACTTTTTTAACAACACTTAGTTGGAAATTCAATCCTCTCCACTTTTTTAACAACACTTAGTTGGAAATTCAATCCTGTAACGAACTTTAATTCTACCACCTTAAGACAAAACAACAGTTTTATGATTTCGATACTCGATCTCGCGAAGATAGTTTTATGTTAAAAATATGTTCTCATTGTGTTATGCTGAAATTAATCGGAAATATGTTTTTAGCGAGATAATACAAATTTAGGAATAATTTTAGGAACATTATTCTATAGAAAAATGTTTTTTTTCTAAAGAATAAATGCAAACACATATAGGTATATTAAAAATATATTTATATTTTACAAAAGATTTTGAATATTTTGTTTTTGTTCATTTTTTAGAAGAAAAATATATTCTATTTGTGATCACACACATTATAAGAAATATATTAAAATGAATTTATTACCTTTACATCCTTTTTTGTCGAATATGTATTATAATTCTGAAAATTAATTTGTATTTTTACTATTTATTCGATTTTTATATTAATTTACATTAATAAGTGGACATTCTTTTTTTTTGTCTAGAAAGAAGATGAACGAGATGGAGCAGGTTCCTGAGGGTTGAGATTGCGTGGATCCTCGAGATGATCGGTTGGAGAATGCAGCCGAGCGCCTCGGTGCTCGGCGTCATCGCCATTATCTCTATCATGATTACTGTCTCTGCGTCAGGTAGGCGATTCATTGTGCAGTTTTGCTTGACGTTTTTAATTTTAATACTAGTTTATAAAACGCCTGCTAAAACTTATATAATTTATTATAATATAATCGAATACAATATAATAAAAATATTAACTTAATTTAATTAGTTTGTTTAATCAAAATTAATTTAATTTTGAGTATCTACTTTTCTACAATTACTTTCATATTCGACTAATGCGATTTTATTTATTATTATTGAAAAAATATAAATAAAAATTATATAAAATTAAGAATCAAATGATTTCATTGTATTAAAATTAAGGTTACTATACGCACTACAAATTCTCTGCGATAAATTTATAATACTTTTTTGATTGACTAATCTCGATCTCAATATAATTGCGAACAAATGAATGATTCATTTGTCTCAGTTTAACGGGGGATGCAAGAATTTTTAATTAACCTAAATGTCTAATTGTGTAGCATCGAGAACAACGGAAAACGGCTGTGCTTGGAGGAATAAAGAGGGCGAAATTCTTCTATAGCTACCGTGCCAGTTGTTCTATATAGTCTTTAGACGGAGATAACCCCACCGGAATTTACTTTCTTGCGTTTCCTAGCAATCACCATTTGGTACGCGAATGCCCTTTCACGCAGTTCCGCGCAACCTACGAAACCTGAAAGTACCGGATAACGAGATGCGCTTAATGTTGCCAGCTTTTTTACAACTAAAAGCATTATCATTTTCATGAATCATAACAACTCTAATTTTAAGTGATATGTTTCTTTTTCTATAAAAGGAACAAACAATAAGCATTAGTCGGTTTAAGTAAATATGATTTTAGTAAAAAATTCTGATTATAAAAAAGCAAATAGATCAAAATGTGTTCTTATTATAATCGATAAAAAATAAAAAAAAGATTTTATTATCTGCAAAATAGATTTATAGTATTAAATTATGTCAATATTAATATAATTTTATATATAATTTTATATACTTGCCAGAAATGACATTCAGAACAAAAGTACCTATAATATTGAACATAATATAATTGATGTAAATTATGTACGATGTAAATTATGTAACACATACATTCGAAACTAAATGATGTCACAAATAATGATAAAGAAATAATTAATGTATTCGTTCGATTTTAGATTTTTAATTATTTGAGATATAAGCTTATATAAACGGAAATTTGAAGAAAAGAATTTTATTTATTATTACATTGAAAATCATAAAATTATTATAACAAGTTAAACATTTCTCTTTTGCTAATATTACCTTGTAAAAATCTCTGTCTTTTTTCAAATCACACAGAGATTGTTACTCTGAAGACTTACTTTTAATTCTAACTCTTCAAAGACCGACGTCCATCTGGGACTGCATCTGTCGCGCCCACAGGAACAATCTACGGAATTTCCTTCTTCGCACGTTTCGCGAATTTGTCTATCACACGTGACAAGCGTAAATCCTTGCTGACAAATTGCGGAGCGCAGAGATAGGTGCACCACGTTACTTCGGCACGTTCGCTCGATCGTAGCGGCCTGAAAACGCGCTCGGCTCGAAAGTAGAAAAGGGAATTAGACGCGAAATTTGCAGACGTGGCGAATGAAAAATGATATGTTACTTATGCATCGGTTACACAGGCCCGTTCGAAGGCTATCAATCACAAGGAACAAACGCGAAGTATCTTCATTTTATGGCATGGGCTGTATCGCGCCAGGCTAATCGCCGAATTTTGCGCGAATCACTTGCACTCCTAAAGCAATGGCGCTTTTAAGCTCCGACCACCACCAGCGTGGCGTATCGTACGACGGTAATCAATCATTCGCACAATCGCTTGTATTCAGGGCGCGAGAGATTGAAGAAAAAGCTTTCCCGGACGGATTGGCAGCAAAACCCGAGACGAGCGAGCGCCTTATCTGTTATCACAGAACGTGTTATTCGGAGCATGTTCACGGAGATCGGACTGCCACGAATAGTAATACGCGTGTAATCCTGACAAAGTAAAGATTAATATGCCAACTTTGATAACACTATTGGAAATTAATCAAATAGAATTGGAATGTGCTGGAATAACAATTTAAATTCTATGTCGATTTCAAAAATATTTCTTTTTAAGTACAACGTTGATATGAAATAGCAAATAAATGATGATAAAGTGAACTTCTACAAGAAAGAATTGTTCAGAAGATTTCTAGAATTCACAGAAATCATTGTATATCCGCCATTCTATAAATCATTTTATATATTTTCTTAAGAATACAGCTTGACTATGTAAAAGCACGAAGTAAATAAATTATGATAGATTGATTTGTCTGCAAGCAAAAATTGCACCAGAGAATCTAGCGATCTTCGAATTTTTCACTGAAATCTCTGTATACACGTCTGCCGTTTTATAAATCATTACGAACGTCGTCGGTAGCCAAAATTACACGGCGTTGCTCGACACGATCGATCGATCACTCGCGACGCAAAGCGCGCGCTAAATTGCTTCCGAACGAACGACGAACGACGAACGAATGTCACGTTGTCGTTGCTGTTGCTGTTGCTGTTGCCATTACAGCCTGTGCTATCGGCATGGCTAGCAATATCGATTCGTCTAAACAAGATCGCCAACGCCAAATATCGCGGTATATATCGGTTCGCTGACGTTTGCACATTTTCCGGACAATCGGCGAGATCGGTGATTTTGGAAATTTTTACAAACTTGTATACAGCAATAGTGATTGTCAAGGTAAAAATAGCTCTAAAAAAGAATATTTAAAACACAAATTAGTTACACAAGAAATAAATTTTAATTTAAAGTTATAGAAAGCTATAAAAAATTGAAAAATGATTTGCTCTAATTGAATATTTGCTGATTGAATATCTTTTATAAATCATATTCATGGAATTTTTTAGCTAATATAAATTTTTTTTTCTCACGAACATTAGTTTGTATCAGAAATATTATAATTTTTTAAATAAAGATATTGAAAATGTATGATTAATTTTTTCTAAGTTAAAAATTTTTACAAATTATTAACAGTTTGATAATTTTGAAACATTCTTGATGATGTCAATACAAACAAAATTAATTTGTATTTAAAATATACTAACGCTGAAAGATTTGACAAGATTGAAGAGTACATGGTAGGTACGTTTTTCTTCCTTCTGTGGTGATCTTCAATTTTCCGCAAGAGTTGCGAAGATGAAAGGGATAAGGCTGAACTGATGTGGCGTCTTGTGACGAAGTAGAGAAAATTGAAGAACAAATGCCTGAAGAACTATATAAAAGCCTGTAGTTTCGAGTAATGACAAAATGACAGATATAGAGGGAGAACATTTTCTGACAAAAGTTTCTCACAATAGATAGCAATATAATTCTCTTCGTTTTCACCATGAACAAAAAAACAAAAAAAGGTAATCGCTCTATATTTATAGCAACTATTACTGTTGTGAGAGCAATATCCACTTGCGTAAATAGGATTACGACGATTGTGAGACATCGTACGACGTATACGAGAACATCAACAAATCTACGCTCGTGACGATACGGTTTTATTGCACAATAAATAACACTACAGCGTGAAAGTTTTTATTATTATTACGAATATATTATTTTAGAAAATTCTAGATCGTTTCTGTAAATAAAATGATACATTAAGGTATTAATTCTACTTGAATATAAAAAATTATACAAATGTAGAATATATTTTTATTTTCTTACAAAATTTATTTAGAAGAATTTCATATTCTCATAATTATATATTTAAATGTACATCATTTAATCTTTCGTTAAACTTTTTTTTGTATCTTTATGATTAACAAAGTGGCTCTTTTATAAGTTTTATCTTACTCGAGGTAAAATTTTCGATTTACAATAAATCGTCCAAAAATATAGTTGAACTATGTGTACGGACTTTCTATTGTAACTATTCCATGAAAAAGCCATCCACTTTTGTTAACAATAGAACAGTTTTTTAATCCTATAAAGAGAAATGTTGATCGCGTTGAAGTAAATTTCATTAGATGACAGAAAGCGCCGAGTAAAGTTTTCAAAAGACTTGTTTATCACGAGTTTTCTCATGGACTTTGATTGCGATCGAAGCCACAGGAGAAACGAAACCTTATACCGGAAACTTTGCCAGCGCTTTCGTAAATAAAAGTACGATCGTGATACGCACGCCCGCGAAATGAAATTCCTGCGGAAGTAAACCTGTAGCACTTTTGTTTCGTGAAAATACATGTTGCTATGTAGTGCACAAAGGAATTACACTGTTTTTATCACGTGGCTTTCGTCGCATGGAATATTTTCAAGTGAACAGGATGTCGCGCAGATTTTCGGCTTTTGTTCGTTACGGAAACGATAGCTTAGAATTGGAAATATTGTACAAATTATATAACCTTATTAATCTTCTTGTTGTTAAAAGTATTGTGTCTGCCTTCGTCACAGAAATACACGGATGTTAGTTGAATGAAGGTATAATTGAATTTAGTAATATTCCCGAGTTTACATATTTATCTATGAAACAATTCGAATGTACTGTCTCACTTTATAACATTTTTAGATCTGAGATTTTGATTGGCCATTTATTGGCTCTCCTCTGGGAGCTTTTAAATGTCCCATAAAACTTCTAGTCGCACTTCTTACGTCCACATTTAAATCTTCGCTCTCCGACCGGAGATCATCCTATTCCGTTCCAAGTCATAAATCTCGGCGCAGTGAACGCTCCGCCTCGTCGGCATGTCGATTCACCCTCGACACGACCGACGAACCTATGTTCATCCTTACATTTCCCGCCCACCATCTACATACATCCGTTCCGATTTAACTTACTTATCATTAACATGATTGTTTGTTTTCTTCTCGCAGAAGCGGAGAATGGTGCCATCGAGCGTGGCATTAATCATCTTGATGAGGAAAATCAACGCCTCGACGAGAGAATCGCGAAGAATCGCACTATCGAAACCGCCGGTTGGTCTCGCGGCAACGACACAACAGCTCTCGAGGAAGTCATTTCTGCTTTCACGATTGAATATTCAATAAAGGATTTGCCCTCGCTCATTCCCGTAGTGGATCCGCATTTCGAGAATGCGTCGAAGACTTATATAGACGATCAAATGATATTCGCCTCGAAGAGGATCGAGAACTCGGAACAGGCCGAAGAGGCTTTGGCAATGAAGTTGGACCACGAAAATGTTCAAGGAACGAACGACTCCAAGATGGAAAAGCCGAAAGACGATTGGCTGACACTGATATCGGTAGCGAAAGAGGAAGACGTTACGGAAGCAAGATACGGCGAGCAGAAAAATGCGCAAGATATCAGAGCGATCTCATTCCAAGTACCGCCACCAGATGAAAAGGAGGAAGACTATCAGGACAGCCGACAACAGGGGAAAACTAGCGTCGGTCACATGGACGAAACGAGAAAACTCAGCGAAACCAAAAAAAATCAGACTAGACCGGCGAATAACTTGCTGCTGACTGGCAAGTCAACGAAGGCCTTCTACGAGATTAAACCGTCGATCAGGACTCTCGAAACGGAGCGCGGTCGTGATCAGTTCCAGATAACCACTCACAGGACGTTGTCGGGGAGAAAGTTCGTCTTGCCTAGCGTCGATAGCGCTTTCGGAAAATTCGGTCCATATTTCGAAGACGGTGACCGAGAGATAAACGTCACCGCGAGAATCGGCAGTACTGTTTTGTTGGACTGCAAGATCGGCATGCTAGGTGATAAAAAAGTGAGTTGCTTTATTCACTGTGTTAATCTTGTTAATTTTTCTTCTGTGTTAAGAAAAATTTCAAATAACGTAAAATGATCAAATTTTTATAACTTTATAAACCGCAACCTGTCATATAACAAAAGGATAAATAAAGGAAAAAAATTGATGTGTTGAGTCAGATATTTTTCATCGATGACAGTTTGTCGTGCAATAATCCAGAATGTTACGCAGCAAAAGCGATGAATAGCATGCAGGAAACGTTCCTCGTTTTTAATATCTGTTGACGTTGTGTTATATTCTGTTGGACAGTGGATTAGTCAGTAATTCATACATGTGCTCGTAACACTTGTTTGACACTTATTGTTAGCACTTAATGCTTAACGCGTGAGTGACATTCCCGATAGTGCTTTGAATTCGTTTAAAAGTCCTTTGCAATATGAAAAAAATTACATTATTATATTATTTAAAAAATTCAAAATGGTCTTTTTTATATAAAAATTTTGTTCAATTTTTTTTATTGCAAATTGTTGCTTGCATGAAATAGAATATTCATTTTTAACTGGTCAATTAGTAAAATTTTTTTTTTATTGAAAGCATTTGTAATGAGATTTTAACCGCACTTCTTGTATATTAGGATCATTTTTTTTAGCTTTAGCTGAACTTTTGTACAGTTCATTTTTCAAACTTTTTGTTTTTTCTTTAACGTAGAGAAAAAAAGGAAGAAAGAGAGGTAAACTATGTAAGAAGTTCAGCTAAAAAGAATAAACCTCGTTTCTCCCCGTCTTGGAATAATATAATCGAATCTTCGTATAATCCTTTTATTTGATTTAAAAATTTTCCATAATTTAAAATTAATTTTCTTTATTTTATTAAACTTAAGGAAATAATTAAAGCCTAGGAAATTAAGGAAAAGAAAATCGAGAAATTGCGCGAGCTCAGTTAGTCTAATCAAGAAGATCATGCATTTTTTTCCGTTAAATAATGAATCAAGAGGAAAGTGCAATGATCGAGATAGTAAAGCAAGAATACAAGATGCAGCATCGAGTAAGCAGAAGCGCAGATTATAATTGCAAACATCGTTTGTTAGTGTCTGCTGCGTGTACGATCTCGTCTGTCTTGTCGTTACGAAAGTTTTCGCATTTCAATCAGTGCTATCTCCCTGTCCCTTTCTCCTTGATTTCTATGTCCATTTGCTCCTCGTCGCGCTTGGACGGTTTGGAGTTCCGAGACACGGGCGTTTGAGATTCCCGTGGGATTCATATTCCACGGAATACGTAATGGGAAACCGATTGCGGTGGGACGGCAATGCCAAGGAACGAAAACGAGTGCTCCCGATTCGAGACGTGTGTGCGCGTCGCGCAAATGTCACCTAAGTTGGTATACGAGAAATATGCGTGTAGTATAACGCGTCGCGCGCTCCAAGAATAGCAAATAGCTCAAAGGGCACTTAATTATGAAATATCGCTCATGCCGTTTGCCAAGTCATTTCAGTCCTTTCAGTAAAACGGCTACTTAAGATGTCGAAGAGAAAGATTACTCGAGGAAATATTTGTTTGTATTAAATGTTTACTCGCACAATCATGACTTTTTGAGTAGAGAAAATGATTTTTTTATAATATAGGCATTATTACATAAAATGCATAGTACATTTGTAATTATACTGAAAGCGATATCACACGGTTCAAAAATACTTTGTCGAGAAAGAGGAATAAAATTAGAAACATTGTATTTTTAAATTAAGATCTAAATTTTTTTTTGTAACTTGATACTTTAATGAAAAGAAAAACGAAATATATTATACGTTATGAACGTACGTGAGATTAATTTAATTTTTAATTTAAACTTTTAAAATAGAAATGAAGATAAGTTCGTACTTAACTGTTATTTAATTAGAAAATGTAATAAAATTAGAATAATTTATTATCTGACATATATTAAATGTACTTTTAATATTTATAAGCCATGTGGTTGGTTTTAAAGATACTTTTATACGATTTATTTCCTTCTGGCGTCACGCCATTTTAACAAAAGTTGAACTCTTATTAATTTCGTTAAAGAACTATTACAGCGGCTATTCTTGAACTTACTGACTTTTATCCAGATAACTTTTTTGACGACAAATTTAATTCGGCCATCGTAATGACCTGTACGTGATTCACCCAGAATTCATTTTCTCCGTTTCTCCTTCGATGGAAAGTTCTCCATAATATAATTCGGCGTATCTACGAAATCCTCCGGACTGTTAATATTTCCGTCGTCAACGTTAAGTTTTCGTGTAAATAGACTTTTATCCGCGATGACAAACCGTGATAACTTCCTGTGATATCCCGTTATTGCATCGGTTGGCACGTATGGTATGAGGTCGAATCTCGAGAGAAAACTTTGTGCAGAAAGAGGATATAGCGGAAACATCGCTATAGACAGCGTAAAAGCCAGATTGCACTATGTAAGTTTTAATTTGCTACAACAATTACAAAATCAATTATAAACCGTACCAAAATTTTCACAGTTTTGCTCAGTTAATTAGATAAATTGCGATCATATTTGGAAATTTTTACTTAACTCTGTAGATCGGCGATTCTATTTGGGGTTATCCTATTTTATGTCGTAAATTTCTTGTTTAATTTTTTGAAACTTGTATGGAGTAATTTGATAATATTTTATTTGAACCTGAGGTTAAAAATAAAAAATTCAAAGTGATGAATTCGATATGGTGGACAGAATTTTTAAAAAATAATTTGATTATTACAAAACTTGATTTTAGAAAGTTTTTAATTATTGTATATAACATCAAGTTTTCAATTTTGCCTTATTTGAAACTCATCAATAATACGTAAACAATTAGTACACTGATTTCCAAGCTAACTTTCAAACTTTGATTGTGAACCCTGTGACATTAGAGCCCCCTTCGTGGAAGTTATCTATCTTTTTAAAATTCGATATTTTCTACATGCTGCATTCAAATTCAGAAAGATCAAGAATCCCCTAAAATTAAGTTTTATGATAATCAGATATTTTTTTAAATTTGAATTTTAGAATTTTGAGACCAGACTCAAATTCAACGACTCCGAAAACCTTTCGAAAGTTTTTAATGTAAGATCTTCTATAAGAGATCTTCTATAAGCTACTTTATTAGAAAACTTCCTCAAAGGATTAAGTGACAAAAACATAACTACCGTACTGTTAAATATTTGACAGTAATGAAATAATTGACTAGAATTTAATAAAAAGTTTGATATAAAAATAAGAGACAAAAGAATTGATGAAAATTAATTCTTTTTATGCAGTTTTTAAAGTAAATTCGAAATAATTAAACCTACTTGATTATATCTACTTGTTCTTTTAAAAAGCAATTTTTATACATACGAGTTTGATATCATTTAATTTCTATATACTATTGTTTAATAATCGTATCGTGTAAATGAGCCTTAAATCAACACTTCCTTGGGCGAATACCGAGCTTCGCGTAAATTGTCTACATTTATTGCTGACATACACGAAGCTTCGCGCAGAAATTGCTAGCTGTCTTTTTGGAAATCTAAGAGCAAAAGGAATTATTAATTTTCAACCAACGTGCACGCGTAATCTCTTGATATATTTCCGTTGCATTTGTTTCGGAAATCATAATAATTCCTTGAAAAATTTAAATTTTAAATATCTTGAAATGATCGTATGAAATAAAAAAATGCTGTATGATTATTTAACTTTGAAGAGACTAATAGTAATAAAAATAAATACATGATAGTTCGGCGAAAAAACTTACTGATAATGATAATATTGTTTTTTTTTTACAGGTAACGTGGTTGCAGCATAATAAGGATTTCTTTCGTCTGTTAACAGTAGGCAGAACGCCGTATAGCAACGATCAAAGAATCAGTCTTAATTTTCGGTAAGTCATAACTTCCTTTATTTATCTGTATTGATTTTATGAAAAAAACAATAATCGAGGTTGGAATCATTTCTATAGAATAATTTTATTACTTTTAAAGTAGGAATTCACGGAATTACAGCGCGGTTTCAGCGATCAGAGAATCTCTGCGGCGAAATTGTCAATGTCATTATCATAATTCGTTATCATTCACAGCAGCCAACCACGTAATCGCGTCGTCAGAGTTGAATTATCATCTCACAATCAGTTGATTTTTACTGTCGTTGGAACGAATTCGATGTCGCCATTTGCAAGGATGAAGAATTTCGCTTTCGTCTTCTTTCGCTAGAATTAAATCAGCCGTTTTATGTGCTATAAAAATCAGAATCGACCACGTTGTAACATGAAGTCTCGCACCGTGACATTACCGTTTCCGTTCATTGAAGCTGAACGCATTATTATAGAAGTCTTTCTTAGAAAATAAAATGTCAATTTTCCTTCATTGCGATTACTATATTGCAAATTACAAATGTATCTACGTCAATACCGTCAGAGGATGCATCTCTTTTGTGGCTATTTTATTTCTCAGCTGAATCTTAGAGATTATTTTCTATCATCTTGTTCTTTCTTGTCTCATTTCGTAGATATCCTAGCAATTGGAGACTGCAAATACTTTATGCGAATCCACGCGATTCGGGGTTGTATCAGTGCCAAGTCGCCACGCATCCGCCGCTAGTTAAGAAAATCAACGTCGTTGTTACGGGTGAGTGAAATTGAATCAATTTGTTTAATTTAAAATTTATTATTTTCTTTTGGAAAATGATAAGTCGTTTTTTAATTTTTATAATTGTCTAATATTTCCAACAACAAAATGTTTACACAATTCTAATTTATATAGTATATCTTATACATTTAAAGTCAGATTTAATGCGCTCATCCATCAAAGGATCAATATTGAGGAATTTTTTTTGCCTATTGTTGCTAGAAATAATAATAATTTATAATAACTAATAGAAACAATTTGTCTCCACCGAATAAACTCAAAGGAACATTTCAGTTTTGTTCTAGTTACTGAAACAACAATTTATTTCCACAACTATTGTATTCGCCAGACCAATAAAAGCTGCATTCTGTAAAGCACATGATGCGCATGATATGTTATTGAAGCAACAGAAGTTCTAGAAACAGAATGTTATTGCCTATATATGCTGCTTCTATACGTAAACAACTTATATTTTTTGGCGATAATGAGCATACAGAACATCGAAAAACATACTAGAACTTTTTTTAGAAACAGGCAACTTTTATAGAAACAAAAATGTTGCTCTGTGTTCCTTTGATGGATATGCACTTTTACAAACTTTATAAAACCGTAACAACGCTGCAATGTGCAAAAAGAAATAAATTACAGATATGCGTAATCAGATATTTTTATATCGTAATTTTTTAATTTTTACATTATAATACTTTAATAAAATAATTAATCAGGTTATATTTTTAATTTTTGGATTAGAAGAATTTAATTTTCTAATCAATTAAATTGATAAATATTCAGAACAATAAATTCCGATTGTATTAAAATTCTTTAATTGCGATGAAAGAAATAGCAATTTATAATTGTAATAGCAATAATAACAACAATAAATACATTTTTAATATAAATTATGTAATAAACTTAATCTACAAGTTTAATAAATTTAAAAACTTTAATAACGACCCAATGTCATAGAAGACAAGGGTTGGACACGTGAAACCTTCTACTTCAGCATTAGCCGCTACCTGTTGGAATACTAACTTGAAATATTCATTGCTTCATCTATGGTGCATAGTAAGCTCAACCTCGTACAAGCTTAATTAATCCAAGCAGAATTCGCACTCAGGTCGCGCAAAGTTCACACGTGCAAAACGTTTCGCGCATGTGAACTAAAAATTCGACCCAAAAAGAGGGTAAATTGAAGGATTGTTTGCTTGCATCTCTTTTCGCAACCCTGCCGCAAGAGAATCCTATTCGGATATAAAATCGTTCAATGCCAAAGAGAAACGAAGGAGGCCAGTTGGATCGTATGTTAAACCAAGAAAAGGACAGATGAGGGGAACGCAGATGAGGGAAAGGGAAGGAGAACAAAACGTGGGAGCGTATGAAGTCGGTATTGCATCGCTCGTCGTTACCCTCAATCCCATTACGTCGCCGATTCGGTGCAATGGAAACCCGCATTTCTCGGGATAAAGCGCCTCAGCGTGGCTGGTAATCTGATCCGATCCAGAGGGGAATCGGCAGGCAAGAGTGAACAAAAGCTGTTCCTCCAGAAACGAAGTAGGACAGAACAAACCCGGATAGAGCGACGTTGTTACATACCTTCTCTTCACTGCTCAAATCAAAACTCTTCTTACATCTATCATTGTAATACTTGCAATCCTGTGGTGATCAGTATTTTTTCGGCTATCGATCTTGCCCTTTTCGTGAATGAATGAGCGATTTACATACGTCGTTTTATGGCAAAGTTGTAACAATGATATTAACGAAAAATTTTTTTCAAATTGATAAAGGGAAAAATCATGGAAAAGTCTTAATGAAAAAATACTGCTTCCATGATTTAAGGTCAATCGCGGACATTTATTGTGTTTAGTTCGATAGGAAACCGTCTGCACCGTTTTACGATAGATCTTCATTTTTATGTCAGTTTGCGAAATCGAGTTTGCAAAAAATAATTTACAATTCTCGACTATAAATAAAAAAACAAGGTGATTTAAATTCTGAGGAGGATATAAATATCCTTTCTCTCATAACTTTGTAATATTATATTAATTAAACTATTTTGTGTAACTTGTTGCCATATTCTAAAAAAATCTGCACATGTTTTGTATATTTATTTGCTGTCTATCAAAATGAATTTACAAATTCTTAAAATGTCTATGATATACTGCGTTCCCGAATTGTAGCGTTTATAATTAAATTAAAGATATTAATTTGTTACAAAAAAAAGTTCTTTGATTTTTAATTAATTATAATATAAATATTATTAACATTTCAATGTTTAACTAATTGCTAATTTTTTGTCAATCTAAATTGAAATCATATAAAGAAGATGTGACAGCAAATTTAAATCATTTCTCTGTTTTCTCATCTTACTTCATAAAATATATTTTCGCAAGCTCACACATTATTCGACGTGAATGTGTACAATGATTATTTATTTATTTAAATGGGTTTCCCAGAGAACTTTGTGTGTATCTATTAATATATTTCTTTCATTTCCATCACGCGAAATGCATAAATCAGACATCGTTGCATTGCCAACGACATGAAAAAAAGTAATAAAATAGATTAAAGAAAAAAGAAAAAAATAGGCGCAAAATTTGCGTGTCACAATCTGGTTTCGTTGCAACTGCAATGGGTCGTAGAGCAACGAACGGAATAAACTTTCGGAAATTCGGATGCACTGCACAGTACCATTTCATTATGTGCCGTAGCGCGATCCCAGCCCGTGCATTTCCGCTTCCGTGTGTGAGGATGAAATTACTTTGCCGCATGATTCTTCTCATACGGTCCTTTCCGCTCTTTTGCTAAAATACACCAAAACTCGTCGGCCTTTTGTCCGTTTCTCTCAATCCTCCCGCGAGCTTCATTATTTCACATAACTAGCTCGACATTGTAAAATATTGCAACACAGAGTTTTAATCCGTTGTATCTCAAGATTAAACATGGACTACCAAAGAAGAAAGTCAGCTTTTGAAGGATTTCCTTCAAAAAGAACATAGTATTTTCGACAAGCAAATTATACAAGATTTTCAAGACATTTTATGTAATATTAAACTCTTATCTATAATTTGTGAATAATAACTTAGGAAAGTATTACTTTGAGCTTTCGATATTCTCGTCAGCGTTCTACAATATATAAATTAAATGTCTAAAAATGAAATACGCGATGAACAAAACTCTAATCCATTACATCCCAAAATTAAACAAAACACTATGGAGTAACAGAGACTAGTCTAAGGGCCATCACACACAAAATGACATAAGCTGCATAAACATAGCATAAGACCGCTGATCAGTGAACATCTTATGCAAATCAATCGACGTCTTTTTGTTAGACGATCATTGATCTTATGCAGCTTATGTCATTTTGTGTGTGGTAGCTCTAAGAGTTTTATAAGAGCAGAATATTTTCATGTATTATGAATATCACGTATTAAGAAGGAAAAATAAAGAGACAATGTTTTTTGTTAATAATACTTGCAAATGAACAAAAATATCTAAAGAATATATAAGATGATTTTAATAAACATCGAAAATGTTTCTTCTTCTATTTATCTTATTTTTCTAATACAGTTTTTTTATTTTTATATCTATCGTTTTTATTTCGCTGAAATATTCGAACTGATTGTAATCAAGTTAATGAAGATATGAATATACTTTTATAAGATTACGCAATGATTTCTGCGAAATTACTCTTTCACTTGCCTGTTATTTTTAATATTTATTTGTTTTTTGTGTCTTATTTTTACAATAAATGATTTACAATAAATGATAGAATTAGTTAGTATTTGCCGACTTATATGTATATTGAAATATCTTGTTTGTTTAAAATAATGACAAAAATAGGATTTGTTTCTCGCTGTTGACTTGAAAAGTGGAATCAGGAGACAAATCCAGCGATATAGTTACTTTGTGCAGCGTGAATCAGCTTTCGCACAAGTTAGTTTTAGCGCGGAAATGTGATCTGTTTTTACAGCTGGCTAAATAAGCTGTGACTGCAAGGTCCTGCGACGCGCGAAATGGTTCTTATTAAGGAGCACGCAAACAAAGACGAATAAAGAGAGCAAACATATTTCTCCTGATTCTGACCTTATTTATTGTGCAGGCAAAGAAATTTAGGGGTGGAAAAATTAACAAATGGAACCATAAATAAAGTGGAAATATTGATAATAAAATGCATTAATTTTTTTAAATTCTATAGCACAACTATTGTCGATTGAATTTCAGAATATATTCAATCACTAATCGTTTTATGAATTATTATAAAATTTTTTTAACAGGAGAATGTGTTTTTGTATTTGTAAAAACAATTGTGTTAAAAACAGTATAAAATGGAAATTTTATAAAAAGGAAATTTTAAAATAATTTTTTAATTTTTTTATAAGCGACTCCTAAACAATCAAATTATGAAATATTTGACAATATTATTGATAGTTTGAAAGTAATATTGAGGATTTGTGTAGTATATGTGTCAATCAAAAATTCTTTGAAATATATTGTTCAACCCGTAAAATATTGATCTGTCTGTTGTGGGTACATTGCTCAATACGTGCCAATTTATAACGATTGATTTTTAGCTATATAAATAAAATACGTTACCAAAATTAATGGTGAATAATAAAGCTGAATGGTCACTTTTGATTACATTTATCTTTGAAAAAACTAATAAAAAAATGTACTTTTTTTCACATAGAACGATAGCTGTTCAGATAAAGAAGTGCTGTCCATTCTAGAAAGGTATAGAATTCGTCTTCAGTAAATTCGTCTTCAGTAAATCTTATTGTTAGCTTGCTTGGTGTGAGGTCAACTGATTCTTATTACAAATATTTTGTCGAATGCAATTGATATCCATATCACTAATAACAGTTAGATAAAGTCAAAATCGAAATTACATTAAACTCAAAATATTAAACTCATAACTAAATTATTGCCAATTTGATTATATAAAATTATATTGAATTTCTAGAAGAAGTATCAATAATATTGTAAAATATAATTGTACAATAATTGATCGTCTTCAGATCATTTAAAATTTGAAATTTATTAGTCCCAAAATAATTTTTTGATTTTTTATTGATATTGTAAGAAATCTTTGGAGATATTTCTCTTTGTAATTGTTTGAATAGAAATAAAACTTAATGAAGATACACACACACACACACACACACACACACACACACATATACATAACGATATATATAAGCTGTTTTGGAGAACGCGTTATCAGTATTATTGTGTCATTCTAGCTTTGTTGAATGATAGAGATAGAATGACACAATAATACTGATAGTGTGCTCCACGAATGCAGCCATAAAATACTCAGCCGAAAAAATACTCATAGAACAATTAAAGAGTTCGATGCAAAAATTGTCAACACCATTTTTGGCAAATATGACTTTTTGATTAGATTTAACGTATCGAATATTCCGCATTTTTGATGTAACAAAAGGACAACTTTGACAGCTTCGAAAAAAGTGATTTTTACATATTTCATATATTTTTGTTAAAATATTTTCTAAAATATAATGAAAAAACAATTTTAACTATGCTGTATTAATGCTGTAGGATAAAAGGTGGTATAATTTCGAACTTGGAATGATTCTAAAGGAAATTTGAATGCAATTTTCAAAGTTCAAGTTCGATTTTTCTTTTTGATTCCTTTTAACATTCTCCACATAATAAGACCAAGGTTACCAAGTTCGAGATTGAATTTCGAAAATTGGATTATTTTATTTCATTTAGAATTATATCAGGTATTCGAAATTGTATTATCTTACCCTATTAATGTTATATTAATGCTATATTAAGTATAAGTTAAAAAAATATAGCTAATTTTTTTGCATTGAGCTTTTCAGGTGCGCTGCACTTTAATGCAAAGCATTTGAACATTTTATTTTAAAGAGAATAGAGATATCGCGAACGCGTGAGATACGAAAAAAGCAATCATCGGTATAAAAAAGGATAATTTTTTTCTTGTTGAGCTCTGATGATTTTAATGACAGGAATATTTTTCATTTTTTATATATAGTACAAATAGTATCATATTTGACTAGCTTTGATATAAAAAGTTATGTTTTTATGTTTTGAACGGTTCTATTAAATATATATTACAATCATATATTATAATCTATGTTAAAATTGTTTTTGATACTTTAGTTGCTTTTGAGCAATGAACATTTATATTGCGACATAATTATAGAATTTATTATTATTGAAAATTCCAAGATTTTGTTAAATTAAGTAAGGAAATATAAATAATATACAATAAATAAAAATATATAATATATAATAAATAAAAATATATAATATATAATAATTAAATAATATATAATAAATATATGAAAATAAACGATGAAATTTATTTTTTATTTAATTTCAAATTAATTTTGTTTAAATTAGCTTGTACAATCTTTATAGTATTGCAAATTTTGAAACTTTTTGAATAGAAATTGAAGAATTTTTTTTTCTCATTAGAAAATTAGGAGGCAATTTCAAATACGCTAATATACTTAATATACGCATAATATACTTAAGATTGATGAGAGCTTTATAAAGTATTTTATATATTGACGGATCTTCTAAAGAAATTTATAAATAAAATAATCAAAATACACGTTAGAGTCAAATTTTATACTTTATAAAACTACTAGTTTACATAGCCAAAATATTTTTAAATTGAATAAACGTAAAGATACATACATAAATCGTAAAATTACATCATGTTTAATATCCATCGATCATCAATATTAAAGTAAATTAATATTCATTTATATATAGATGAATATTAATTTATATGTGCATATTAATATATGCATGCATGTGTGTGTGTGTGTGTGTGTGTGTGTGTGTGTGTGTGTGTGTGTGTGTGTGTGTGTGTGTGTGTGTGTGTGTGTGTGTGTGTGTGTGTGTGTGTGTGTATGTGTGTGTGTG
>Ga0157364_1001962_pt1 | contig 18452 bp, 12 predicted proteins | sample AttsexASBM2_FD_111476 | JGI IMG/M metagenome (GOLD analysis project Ga0157364, IMG submission 111476) | Fungus gardens microbial communities from leaf cutter ant in Ribeirão Preto, State of São Paulo, Brazil - Atta sexdens ASBM2 | ecosystem: Host-associated > Fungi > Mycelium > Unclassified ...
AAAAGATTAGAGTATATAAAGATATAATTTATTTTTTAATCGTATTTGCTATTTGCTGACATATATTGATTTCATTAAAATAAAAAAGAATAAAAAAACATTCGTGCATTAGTGATTTCGCTTCTGAGTATTTCGATTCTAAAAGATTCGAACCGGAAGTCTGAAGAGGTTTTTTTCGATGCCTTATCCACGATAATAACTTCTTATGATGAATATAGGGATGACCGACCGGTTGGCCATCTCCTTCGGTCAAAAGTTCTTCGTCGACAGACGAGGGTGCGGAGGGGGAGAGTAGAGAGAGGGATAAAGGGGTCCGGAGGAGCTTCTCGTGAGGACTGAGTACACAGTAGCAGACTTCTCATATAATGCGATATAATCACCTGGCATGACTACACACTATCTGATCCACATGCACACGAGAATCCAGTACGCGCGCGGGCGCGCACGTGCATATGAACAGAAATCACTGGTAGAGCCTACATTTGAATCCCAGGTGATCATTACTCACTGCTCCTGATATTACTTCAATTCAATCAGTGTCTCGCCGGCGCGATGGCTACCACAGGTAGGCGCGCTTACACACGGCGCGGCGCGCCGATATTTATATTCAAACATATCGTAAACGCGCGCACACCTACGATCACCTACGCGCGCGGATCGCGGTATATTACACGCGTGTATAAGCGCGAATGATGAATAGATTCGGCCGTCGATGGAATGCGGTTCTGCGCATTCGACGATTATTGGTCGATTTTTCCGAACCGGCTCGGCACGAAGCTGAGCCGCGATGATTACGAGCGATTCGGCGATCTGTGAGACTTACCGTGATGAAATGCTGTATATTTACATACACGATCCAGCCGTGGCTATGCCGTTTTAAGGCGCTTTCTCCGAAGATTCGTTTTCCCGAAGATGCATAAGCGCCGTGACGGTGAAGTGCCAGCGAGACAGTGGATAGCAGCGGCTTGCATCCCGCAGGCATCGCCAAGGACGGCGGATTCCCCATGCGCCGTTTCTCCCTCACCATAAGAGAAGATGAAGAAAAGGAGGAGTAGGCGGAGTGCGCAGCGTACGTGGGTATCCGAGTTGAAGGGATACCCTATACTATCGTAGTAGATAATTCAGCGCGTATCTCGGTAGCCACTTGCGTCCCTGCGGCGGCACGTTGCGTCGGCTATCACAAAGACAAACCTCTGATGCGGTATACCGGAGCGTTCCGCATCGCACACAATCATCCCACATGTCGTGTAGGAGCACGCAAGACAACTACTGCGCGAACTACTGGGAGAGAAAGAGAGAAAGACAGCCGAGTGGTATAGAATGACAAGAAAGAATAAGTGGAAGAAAGGACGCAACAGGGGAGGTAGAAAAGATGAGTGAGAGAGAGTGAGAATGAGAGAGAGCGAGAGAGAGAGAGAGAGAGAGAGAGAAAGAGAGAGAGGAGACGAGGTAGCAAAGTCGAACAACAAGAGTCGAGATTGCTGACGGCCCGCGAGAGGTTGGCGCCATCGCGTGATTACCAATTTGGAATTACCCACTCGCGATGCCGAGGGATGATGCGAAGGAGGAGGACGGATTATCGAGGAAAGGACGCGATCTCGTCCTGGACTTTATATCCCCTGTGTGCTTGCTTTCATGGCGAAACGAAGTGCATTATTATAGCTATTAACGTACGACGATCCATCAAATGAGAATTTGCGATTGTTCTAACCGATGGCAAATTTCATTCGCAAGATCTAATTCTAAAGAATTCGATTTAATTTCACAGAATTTGAACTGACTTAAGGTTGTTATAAAGTGGCTAGCCGTGAGTTGATTATCGATGAATGAATTGCGAAGAGTTTTCTCGGGGGGCGAGCCTGGATAAAATCAATAGATAACTGAAGAAGGAAGCTCGCGGCAGTCAAGATGGTGAAGGTGAAATAGAGTCCACGGATTACGAGGTCACGAGAGATCCTTCCGCGTGCATCCGCGGTAAGTCGCCGTCTCGCGATGCTGCAACTGGCTGGATTCGCGTCCCAGACATATTGCACCGTGCTCCTGGGCAACGTTAATCGATGTTCCCTCTGTCAGTGACGAATGGACGTAATCGGTAGAACCGAAACGGACCGTGTGAATTCCCCGTCGAGCACAAAACCGACCTGCCGTCCTCCCACTCCCGCTATCTCCGTCGTACAATCCCTTTACCTCTTTGTCTCGCGTCTCGGTCCGTCACATAGAAACAGAAAGCAATCATGCTCGTGGACCATAACAGTCGATCTATTAGAAGTACTCGGAATCATTAGGCGTACATTCGCTTCATATGTTCAAAAGTATTTGACAATATTTGTTAAATATTACTATGCTTGCGAAAATGTGTTTTTTTTTTCTTTCAATAGAAAGTAAATTATTAAACTTTATTCATTAACGTATTGCATTCGGCGTCTTCAGATATCTGAGATTTATTCGCCGCGACCGGACAACAATAAATTCTGCGGTAAGGACTACAGCTAGCGTATTATAAGCGGTCAAATAATCAAAATTACAAGGTTTGCCTGATGATTCTCTCAGACATCACCAGAAATAATCTCGACTCCGCTCGACGATGCTGATTTTCATTCGTTGTGATTGGTAAAGTAAACACGCTGAAAATTCGTTTGAACGAATTTTTCTACGATTCTCAATCCTAAGATTAATATGCATTGTGATAAAACATTGTAGCAAGATAACACTTGGCGTTGACATTTAGGGAAATAAAATATAAATTTAGCAGTTTTTTTTTAATATTTATCTATCAAAGTTTAAAATTTTCAAATGATAATTACCTTTTAATCATTTTAACTGATTTTAGCTTTTTGATACTTAAATTGCTATTTTCATTTAAATCATTTTCTATAATACACGTTTATTGTATGAAAATCCGCGTGGGGTAAATTAAATCGCTTATACATTCGCAGAACAAAATGTCAGATGTAACGAGTGCAAATGAGATTCGATAGCAACACAATTTTAGCTGTCCTATATATTCTCTCTTAATAATCTCTTTAAGATCGACCAGACAAATTATCGAGATATATACAACAGAGTGCCTGAAGCTGCGTGGGTAGAGAAATCAAGTTATTATGTCGCTTCGGGATCTTCAGTACACGATGTCTTCGTTGCTCTCTTTCTACTTCTGCTTCAAATTTTTTTTCTTTTCGAATCGAGCACGAAGCGAACGACAACGGCAGATTGTTCCTGTCATTCCGACCAGGCGACAGTTCCCGGCGATCATCCGGGGATACCGTGAATGGGCGATGCAATTTCCTCAGACGTCTTCCAGAGACTATACCACTGGAAAAACTCCGTGGAATCTCCGAGCGACGCGCGCTCGGCTTGGCGGATAATTGAATTTTAATTTTGTGATTTCTGTCGCGGTGTAGACCGAATCAATTCACGAGATATCGGATCTCGGTCATGTTCGTCACAGCTTTTTAACATCTGAATCTTATTTGTCAGAATTAAAACGCAGATTAAAAGCGTTGCTCTCAAATCATTAATTGTATTAATCGTTTTTTTTTTTTATGCAATCACATATTTTATAAATGTTTAATGTTTATTGCAAGCTATAATTTTCTTTTTTTGGAATCAAAGATATTGAACAAGCTAATGAGCTGTTCTCCATTAGAGTTAACTTAGTGGTCCCTGGTGATCGTTGTGTTTGTATTTCGTTACGTTTAATCGCGCCCAGGGAAAAACAGGAGAAGAATAATGCGTATTATGATATTTGTTCGTACGCCGCTCGGAGAAGTCCCTGGGGTAAGCAGCTTCTGGGAACGGGTTCGACCTTGAATTTATCTGCGCAAATCTGTATAGCGGGATGAATAATTATTGAATGCGTGTAACATAAATGTGATACGTTACACGGGAACTGGTTATGTACGTAAATGCTGGTATTGGTTTAAGGTGTATTCACACTGGATATATGATTTCTTTTAAATTTCTACATTGAAAAAAATATAGTCAATTTTAATAAATATTTAATTGAATACTGCCAACTAAATATTTATTAAATATAAAGATACACTTATTTGATACAAGAAATGTTAATTTGATTTATTTAACAATTATTTTTTTTTATTGAACAAATATTTACTTACTGTAAATAAATGTTTAGTTGGCAATATTGAACTAAATATTTATTAAAATTAACTATATTTTTTCTCAGTGTATAAATGAATATTCAGCTATTATAATATGTCACATTATAATTTTTAAATTGCATGATAATTCTTGAATTAATTTTAAAGAGGAAATTACGCTGAAATTTGTTGTTTATTTTATTATTAAATTGACAATCAATATAATTCAAGCTTAATATTTCAGCTTGGGATTGCGTCTTAAGTCCGACAAATCAAATTAGCGCGTAGTTTATACAATTGAAAAAGTGTATTTGCAAAAATTTTTAAATGAATATTAAGTACCATATCTTTAACTGAAAATAGGATTTTTAAAAATTGATTATTGTTTATATTATATATTTTTATCTATATGTATTCTATTATAACTCTGTTAACTTCTATGCTAATAAACTTATAAAAATATTTATTTGTTTACATGATACACACAAGAAAAAAAAAAGAAATCTAAGAAAACGCGCTTCTCCAGATATGTCGTGTCGAAATATTTAAGGAAAGCCGTGGAGGGTGAGTAAGCGATAAGCAAAAGGGTGGACGACAAAGTTTGGCGGTTCGTATATCGGAGGATTTTAATCAACCGCTGATCTGGTGGTGGGTTCCGACGGAATTAGCCTTAGCCGAGGAGATGGTGCTGAGACGCCACGGGGGTTCGACACGTACAACAACCGCTCGTGGGACGCGCAGGGTGTGCATATACAAGACGTGCAAGGTGTAGATTTCTACCTGGCTCGGCAGCAATTCCCTCTAACTCCTCCCCCTCTCTCCTCTTACCACCCCCTTCGACGCGCTTCAGCTCCTTTTCGAATTCGCCGATTTTATGGGCCACCTTCGACGTTTAATGAAGGAACTTTACGAGGCGGGATTTTGTTTTAAAGAGTGTAGCGGCCTCGTCGATAATTTTCGCATAACGACGAGACATCATCGTTTCCCATTTTGGATGCACAAGGGAATTTCAGATAGGATACTTGTCGCGATCATTTTTGTTTATGTCAAGCTAATAAAAGCCACAGAAACGACACCATAACGCGTGTTGGCATTTAAGCATCAGAAAGAATTCTTGAGCACAAAAAGAAAAAGAAGATGTAATATCGATCAGATAACAAAAATAAGTTCACATCTAAATGAATAATTAGAAACATCGTTTAGAGATAAGCTTTGATCGGTAACATAAATAAAGAATGTAAACAGGGGTACTTTAAAACGTTTGATCTACCTGAATACATAGACGATTTTATTAGCAGTATTCCACTCGTACCATTACCTTCCCTCAATCACTAATTACCTTGATTCCATGAGATCGAGGCTTTTCCGGAGTTTACCGTGCAGTAATAGCCTTTCTATTAATAATTCCATGGCGATTTAATTAAAATTCAATTAATCAGCCGTGAGCGGCCGCTTTCGGTCTGCTACCACCCCCGCGACGTAAGTTGCGAAATGAAATTTTAATCTGTTCCGTATTAGTTATGGATTTATGTTTGTTACGACGTGTTTGTTATTCAGCCGTTCGTCGAATACACACGGATACCTGAGATCGTTTCTATCGTGGAGGCAAAGAGGCGGACGAGGAAGAAGAGTGCAGAGAATCCAAAGATAAAGAAGAGGGAAAGAGAGGAGAAAAGAGACGCCGGGATACATCCCACCCGCTGACGCCACCCGTAGTATCGAGCGGACAAACAAATTGTCTTGTTTTAAAGGCAGCGAGAACAAAACGAGCATGGAGGAGCCTGCTCGCTTACCCGGCACGGTTACCGGCTTCTCCACCGTTCATGGTGGCTCTGCTGATATTTAATACACAATTCTTTACTGCATATTCATCGTATTGGTGCGGAAACCACGGGGGCGCAGCGAGTCGTGTTCTTGGGTAGGTAGACTTACATGGTGTCCGCGGCCGTAAATATATCCCCGCATCGATATTTTAACGCCGAAGCGAGACCAGCAGAATGAAAAAAAGGAAACGATCGACGGAGGTCAGGCGAACGCTTGAGTCCCCTGCGCAAGCATTAGGTGAATGCTTATCCTTGAACGGTGCCTCTCGCGATCGATATTATCGTGCCTCTTTGTAATAAGGCGACGCTATAATCGATGATATAAAACGTAAAACATGGAAAACTGTACGTTCAGAATAAGTTTAGAGGTTGTTCGTTAACATATTCTGAAATCATGGAAATATATTTGGCGTAATATTATAGCAAAAGCGAAAGTACTGTAAGACAAAGTAGAATATATAAGTAAGAATAACTAACAGTCAACGTCACGACGAACAAAGATTGTAATATCATTCACACGAAGAAAATACTTCATTAGCTTTTCATCTTTAATATTTCCGAGTCTCATTTTTATGTTTGATTTTAATGTTTTAAAAAAATCTCGTCAATTAACTGTCTCAATAATTCCAAGTACTTTACTTATAAATTCCCATAAAGTTGTCATTTATCATGAATGAGTGAACTCGAAGCGGGAATGGCTTCTATTTAGCAGCTGTCCATAGGTAAGTGCCCCTTCTTAACAATGCGCACGATAACGGTAGACGAAGTCGACTATCTTCCCCTCGTCCCTTACGAATCACGATGTTCGGTTGGGTGGAGGTGTTCCGGCGGTGGTGATAACACAGCTCGATCCATCACTGCCTGAAACGATGGTCGAAGGTGGTCGGGTAGTCGAAGAGTGGTAGTCGAAGGGTGGTTTAAGGCGGTTTAAGGCGGACGAATGTATAACGCGTGCGTGAAACTGGACGCAAGCGTCTGCTTAAGTTGCCGTGCCTCCTTAGGATGTATAGGTCATCATATCTACAGGATGTCTGTAAATTGCCGTACAAATCCTGCAGCAATGATATTTCATGTGGGAAAAAGTAAGACAACCTTTTTTTCCTAGCAGAGTTTTGATCGCACGATAGTTCTTCCATGACGATTTACTTATACGTATCTGTAATTAAATGTCAGTTTAAAATCCATTTTACATTGAAACAGAATAAATTTTTTTTGTTATTTATAAATACATTTAAAGTTTCGCGTTTAATTTTTAATAGTTTTCTTTCTGAAGTAAGAAATATCACTGTATGAAATTTGTGTAGTATGTAATTTAGTAACACCCTGTAGAATATAAATGTGTATATCTTATGCAAGTAACGAGCATTAATATTGTATAAGTAACGCAGTGAGATATATCGTAGTAATCGATATCTCGTGTATGGCCTCGACCTGAAGTCAAAAACCGATTCAACATTTGATAATCTTTATGGCGCAATATAACGCTTCTTAAGATCGAACATAATCGCTTTTAAGAATCGAAAAGGTAAAACTAAATACATAATTTTCATATAAAATGAGAAAATCATTATATTACTTTAAAAAGTAGGTGTGTATATTATCTTATAAAATAATATCTTATTATCATTATTATTATTGAAATGATTATATATAATACTTTCTATATAACAAATAAAAACATATTTCTATATATGTGCGACACATAAATGCTGATATCTGTTAAAGTAGATTCACAGCACAAAGATTAATTCACATCTATGATTTTCACGCCGGATATCTCATAAGGTGTGCATAATTAGGATGACTAAGAAAAACCGAACGGGAGTCGGACGTATATCTCGACAAGGCTTTTTAACGTGTAGGCGAAACGGCATGCAAACCAGGCCATTTCTATTCGCGAAATTATTTTTTACGAGCGCATGATTCATTAGACAGGGAAAGAGAAGGAGAAAGGAAAGTATCGCCGATCTTCCGTGATCGCGCAACGCGATCCTTGATCACGTATTATCGTGTATGTGACAGTACGTGCACGACAAATCCGTGCAATAACCTCGCGCCTCGGCGTGGTGTAAAATGTGCAAATGTAGGTAACTGACATGAATCGGTACGCAAACCAGTTGAATTACAACATATCGCCGGTTATAAAGTACGAAGAGAGACATTGCGATGTGGGGTTAAAGTTAACGAGTAGCGACGGTCACCGGTAAGTAAACGAAGACCAGTAAAGTCAGAAGGAGAAGAGAGAAAGTGCAGAGGGTACTGAGGGGATGGCCACTGAGAAGGGGGAACAAACCCTTTGGGATAATATCTCCGAGCCACGCAACTTTTAATATCGAAGGGTGTTTTCTCACCTTCAGCATAACATTAAGTTGCTGATTTAAAATTTAAAGGTCATGGATTTCGAAGCCCATCTAGAACTGATATGCTAATGATGTCATATACAGCTGCGTATAACCAGGCTGATAACTCAGCTGCGGTTCGTGGAATGCTTTCAGTCTTCTCGACTGCTGTATGCGAATTTAAATTAACGACCGTTGACTTCGCGAAACGGGATAAATTGGCAAATAGATAAATATGTAATATATACCGAACTAAAGTGACTTATTTCGTAGTTACCTAGACGTGCCTTATCTACAACTTACATAAATTGCAACGTACATCAAATTAGTAGACGTTTATAACAAAGTCAAAAAGGAAATCAAGGTGTATGTAGATTATAATAATCTAAGTCACAAATATGTAAGTTAATTAACGTTATTAAAAATTTATATGTTATTTTTTAATCAATTTACACAATAAGATACGATATAAATCAAAAGTACGTAACAGCACTGACAGCAGCTTGTAGCAAATGAATCATCAAAGATGTAAATACAAAAAGAGTTAAGAGTCATAAATGACTATTCGATTACAGATTGGCTTAGATTGGTGGCATTAATGTTCGATTTCGTTTAAATTAAAAACAGCACAAAAGTTCACACGATAAATGCAATAACCTATAAAAATCGACATTCTCGATAAAGTATAGTGGTGCTATCAGCCGATTTTCCTCTCCGTCTCCCATTCGCTTTCCTTCCAGTCTTCGCGACTGTTTCTCGTCCCGTCGTTGCATGCGGCGCAGCTAATTTCAAATAAAGTTTATGCACTCCAAACGTATATGCCACGACATCTACGCCTATTAATAGCGACGGCTATGAGTGTACGTCGCGGATCGGCTGTACAAACAAACGGACTAGTAACCCCGACCCCGTATGTTAGTCTTGCAGAAGTACGTGAAAATAAACCAGACACTCCAGTCGTAACGCGATTTGGATTGTCTATTAACGTCCGACGAGAAACGTGTAATTCGTCGCCGAGTGTTTTCGAAGTAACTCGAGCGAGCCACGAGAAAAGTGATTATGGTAAAGGCGCGGTGAAAAGATCACTTTGCAGAGAATGGTAATAATCATAAATTGACGTGTCTGTTCGTTGAAATTTGATAGATAGAAGAGAAATTGTTATATATACTCGATAATTTAAAGAATGAAAATTAATTTAAAAAATAAAAAATGCAACTGGAATTTTTTAAATGGATTACGATCTCATCTATCTGATTAAAAATTTATTTAAGTATAATGGCATCTAAGTATGATAAGAATTTAATAAACATTGCCACATTTTCACATAATTTAAAAATCTTGCATATAAAATCTTGCTTCGAAAGAACGTATATCTTAGCTATTTATAAAAGCTTCGCCTACTTGATTCGTTTAGATGAATTTTATCATACTTGCAATAGTCTCTTTTCATTTTGCGTTAAATAAAAGAACTCTACCCGAAAGTAAAATGCGATCTTATTATCGTTAAATTTGTCACCACGCACGCGTGAATCCTTTCAGCCAACTACAGCGACCAACGATTGATTTACATGGAGTGACTACGCGAATTTATGGTGCTTATTTGTATGCAGGAGGCGATAATTAAAAATCTGATGCTCGGGTCAAGGCCCTCAGGGCTACGGTGGTAGAAAAAAATGCATAAAAAAGAAAAAAATCGAAAGAGAGAGAAGGGAAAAAAGGAAAGACGCACCGATAGAAGGGGGAACAAGTCCTGGGCCAATTAGGCGCGATCGAAGGGCACCGGTAATTACGAACCCCCCGGTGACTGCATATACACCGATGCGATGGGATATTCGTTTCCGTGTGCCACTTTAAATCAGATATCGCACGGATAATGACATCGTGTGTATGCCTGAGGAATCTTTGTACCTTTCTTGTCACGAAGGAGAAATAAATGGGATAAGACAATGTTAATGATTGAAATCGTGGTAATTATTAATTAGCACAAAGAAAGCCTCGACAGTCACAACAAGAATATTTCAAACATTGCTACTGAGAATAAATATTTCAAGAATATTAAATAACAATTCAGGATCAGGACATTATAATTTCCTCGTGAATGCAAATTTGCATTACATTCAGAGGCAATGTTCAACGGTGACATTTCTGTATTATACATTTATTATTTCGGCAGGAATATTAAATATGAATGTTAGCGTATACACACACATGCAAAAAAATGAATTAATTTGATATGCACATAGATTCGGAACAAGCGAACGTATTTCTCGTGGAAAATGCTTTTCACTGAGATGACTATACATGCGTGTCAATTAGTTAAAGGTACGTACATGTGTACCGCCGTGGAGTCTGCCACTCCTAAAATTCATCAACTATTTAATTCTAATTTCCTTCCCTCTGGGAACTTACGTTTTCCTCTTCTCCTTCCGCCTCGTTCTGGCTGCCGAGAAGAAGGTGTGGGTGAATCATAAGGGTAGTGCCCTTCCTGCTATTCCTTCGTGTTACTCTCTATTCAAGATAGAATACAGGATACGCATTTCCCTCTCGTCAATCTTTGACTCCGACTGAGAAACACACTCGACTTATTTCATTCATGCTCAAAATTTCGCGACGTGAGTCTGATTGTATGATTCATTTCTTTTGTACAAAAATAATAATCAGATGATTTTTTGCTGCTGTCGCATTATATATTTAAATATATAAATATCTGTAATCCATATTGCCTTTCGTACGTTAGAAAAATTACGTGTCAAATAAATTTTTTTTTCGCCCTCCAAGTAAAATTCGATTTATCAAATCCTCGTGTATACACAAGAATGCACGTAAACACACTTTCTCAACTATTCTCCGATATACATAACTCTTGGACCCATTGCTGCACTTTAGGTACATGCACAAGACTATGCACCCCGTCTATAATAAAGTAGCGGTATGCTTCGTGATATACCGTATATATGTATAACGTCGGGCAATCCGTCGTGGCACGGAAACCGAGCTGTAAGTAATTAGGAGCCGGGTGTGGATTGAGCTAAGGCAAATATCACGGACCCGCTCGCGTATTCGCGAATACATGCACGAATGCATTTTGGCGGCGCGGACGCGGCGTATGGACCGAGCTCAGACTGCATATTTACATGTGTACACATAAGTAGGTACACGTGTACACGTATAAGTGCCCGGGAACGCATAATTGCATACATATATTCGGCTTGACTTAATCGTCGACCGGAGCATTATACAACTAATTCCATCCATGTATCGCGCTATAGAGAGTATTCGTTGACAAATACGGAATATTCCTTTGGCGTCATGTATATCGCATTTTATGCGCATTGAAATTAATTTGCAAATTCATAAAAGAAGAAAATTTCTGTGCATCAAATATAAAATATACCAAATATATCAAAATATTCTTAGCTTTTACAATATATATATATATATACTCTACTCTTTGAGGGACGAATTCAGTCAAGCACGTCACGCGAACATCTGCGCGCATTTCGTATACGTCTCTCTATGTCTCTCTGTATGTATTAAATATTAGCCTATCCCAGTTTCCTTTTTCTCTTCTCCCATTCGACTTCGCCTACAGTCGACAGTCATGCTCGCATTATCGATATTAAAGGAAGATACCCGTCTAGAGCGTACCTGACCGTGTCGCGTCGAGAGGATTAATTAACTCGAGCGCACGACATCGGGAGTGGAAACGTGGCTTTTGTTCCCTTTCTCCGTCCATTCTGATGGTTACTCGCTGGGTTCCGTTCTACCGCGGCGGTGGCGGTGTGTCTCGTGAAATTCTGTCGCGATTTTCAGAACGACAAACGTACCGCACTGGTTCGATATTCAAGAGCCAGCCCGTCCGCGCGCGAGGACCGCTTCGCGTGAAAGAGGTCGGCGAATAAACCGGAGAAGATAGAGGCAGATTTATTGTTCCCGGGAACAAAGTCTCTTAAGAGCATCCTAAAATATTGCGATACTCGTTTCCTGCGAATGGTCCGGGAACCGAAATACCCATAAGGGATATCGTTTTACGGTGCTGCGTACGTTTCTACATTTGCCTGATAGGATCGCTGCGTCGAATGAGTTTGATGAGCATCTCTATCTGTTTCGGCTCTAAAAATACTGAGATGAATGATACATTTTTTCTTACTTCGTAAACATAAAAGATTATTTTAAGTACGTAATATTAATATTATTTATGTTGCCTAATATTTTGTTATATTTGTTTAAAAAAACTTTAAATGATCAGTCTATGAGTATTCAAATGTAAAATTAGCATTCATTCGATAAATTATGGATACATATGTGTAGGAATATTTAATTATCTTGAGTACCTGCCGACATGTCGCGCTGACAGATAAAAATAATGAAAGAGAACAAATTGAAATGTCGCGGGAAAGAAAATTAGATGGGGACTGGGCCGAGATTTGTGCGCAAACCGCGTTGTTTTCAGGAGAACGGAAGATGGACCAATCGAGATAATGAGATAGCGATGTGCTGCCGATTCTCCGAGGGTTTGAGTGTGACTAGTTCCCCGAGCGAGCGAAGATAAAGAGTGGAGCGAATAGAGGGAAACAGCGGATGGGAAAGAGAGGATACCAGCGGTGGAAACTGGAGAGAACGTGGCGGGCAAAGGCAGAAGGGCGACTCAAAGAGGACTCTGGACGGAGGATGCGGGAGGGAGAGAATACCAGAGGCATTATCCTTTAATCAAATACATTACACAGAATTTATCGCGGCCCGTGAATTAATTAAATGCCGAAGGATAAATTCTCGCCGCTCTAAAGCTGAGTGCCTACATGAAATTTAACATTCAATAAAATAAATCGCGCCCGTCCTCCTTCCTCCCGCCTTCACGAATCGTTCGCCCGCACTTCTCGTCCCTGTTGAAACCTCGGCTACCCTTCTACGCCATGCTTCTACGTACGTCTTTCTCTCGGCATCCCCCGGTTATTATATCGCTCGGTAAATCATTATATCGGCGAGAAACATGGAAATTCATTAGAATATACGGCCGTCAATTATAAACCGTACTTCCACATATATTCGGTAGCCTTTTCTCTCTCCCGGGAAAGATTTTCTCGCATTTATAAATGAGATCAAAATTGATAATGTGTTTTATGTTATCACGTTTATCATATTTTTTTTTTATTTAAACGACAACTTTTTAAATTCACGTAATGCGAGATGCATAGAATAAGAAAAATATTTTGACTCATTGCAAAGTATCACGAAAGATGTAAAAATCGCCTATATCATGCAGTCGTGCTATAAAAGGTGTTAAATCCGTTGAGTTATATAGGAACAGTAAGATATTTAAATCAACACGAAAAAAGGGGAAATATATGCGTACGACAAGTATAGTCTTATGGCGCGCGTACACGTAGCTCTGCAGTAACTTTGCGGAAGCGCTGCTACGACACGTAGACTTGCATTGTCAGTTGAACGACTTTTGCGTGTGACCGGCCAGTTCTGCCGGTCAAGTTTACAATTGCACGACAGAAAAAAAACGAGATGGTTGCAGTTAGTTAAGAGAATATGGCAGAGAATATAGCAGCACGAACAGACTGCGATCAACGCCTGCACTGTTTTTCCTGACTCCTTCTTTAAAATCATAACTACTTCGTGACTTCAAACGACCTATATATATATATATACATATATTCTACTGGGAAGGGATGCAGAAACATATATATTTAATTTTTATCGCATTGCCTGCTTCCTGCCAGTTTATTGCAACAATTGCCGATGTAAGAATAAATATCGGAATTTATGCAAATAGTAGATAGCTATGAAGTATTAATATAAATATTAACTTTCGTTTACAAATTAAAAAAAAAGAAAATTTTATTTTAATGTACATTAATTTCAAAATATTCATATATTATTCTATCGACTTCGATATATATGAGCTTACTTAATTTTATGAGCATACACACATCCGGAGTTCTAAGGTCAAATTATCAGCATGGCTCGCGTGCTACGCGGGTCGACAAAACAATCAGCTTCGTGTAGCACTACGCGGAAGGTGGAATAGAGGGTGGTCCGACGTAGCGGCAGTTGTTGCTGAGAGGAAGGGTAAAGGAGGGTGCGGAAGGCGGAAAGAGAACGCTGGTGGGCGACGTTACTCGTCGGGGGTTGCCACTGCGAGGGCATGAAAACACCGACTCCTACATCCATCATTGTTCCTCGGCTGAAGACTGATAGGGCGCCATTATCTTCGAACTCATTACGATCCCCTATTGATAAAGGTACGATTACGCCGCGGGGTTAATCCGGGCTGGCCCCGACCTCCAATTCGGAAATTGGAATTTCTGGCTTTGCCAGGAGGACGTCAGGTCGCTTGAGAAATCCTCGTGCCGAGCTTTGAGCGTCGAGTTATATCGACTACCTTTGCCTTCGCGCGATTTCGATCTTTTCTTTAGATACTGCCCCTTTTTTATGTTCCTCTGTAAATCATGGCTCGGAACGCGATGCATACCGTAATTACGTGGTTGCCGATTAGAAAATGCAGATTGGAGAAATGCGAGTGCTTAAAATAGTTCTTTTAAATAACTGACCACTGCCTATTATGATTTCAGATCCCGTACGTGATTTTAGTGCTATTTGTGAGTTCTGTTTTCCAAAGCTCCAATTTAAAAGTCAAATCTTTCGAAATCGTTGAAAAGGCAAAGAAAAATATTAGCGTATAATATTAGCGTATAATAACATGCCTTCTTGCATCACTCATGGTTTTATGTAAGATTGCTTTTTCTTTTGAAAAAGATCTATTTTTACTTCTATAAAAATTTATCCCAAGGACGAGATGTTTTCTTAAAAAAAAAATCTACAATTGTCAAAAATCTAATTAAAAATTAAAACTATTGGCATTAAATTTCTTTTAATAATTTTCTATATATAACTCTTTATCTTCTTTATATGTAACTTGATTGCAAATAAACGATGTGCAAGAATTTTCTTGTCTTCGGATTAATTTCGTGATCGGATCTCGGTTACTTTCGTGACGACTTTCGATTTCTTCCACAGCTTGTTCTTTTTCTTTTCTTTATTTCATAGCTTGCCCTTTCGTTCGTTCGCTTCTTCTTTTCGGTTGGAATCGAGTTTCGCCCCGCGATGCGCATTTGACGGTGCCTCTATTAAGTTTATGACACGACTTCGAGTAGGTTCCGATGTTTGAGAGATAACAACCGCGGGCTTTACGACGTCGTCGCCGGGTGAAGGAATAACGGGCGATGTGAATAAAAATTAACGATAATCTCCCGGCATTCCTTTAATTTTATGCCCACTTTTCTACGAATAAAGACGGTTCCGGCTTATATGTTCTCTCAATTTACATTATTCGTTCCGATACTTTTAGTGACAAAGTTTCATTGGTCGTACAACGAATGTACATTACTTACATGTTTATAGCTTAATTTAAGCTATAAACGAAAAATTACGTTTGTAATTTTTCTCAGAAATGCAATTTTTTTCAAAAATTGTATTTAATGATAATATTATACATTAAATTATTAAAATATTTTTAAAAATAATTGTTAAGAGAATCTCTTTTTTTTAAATCTGTTATTTATATTTTTTTATTTTCCTATTTATTGAAATATATTTTATTTTATCTATTTTATTTCCAATAAATACTATTTTATCTTCACAATAAAATTTTAAAAATTTACAACTGTTGTATTAAAATTTAAATGAATACTAACATGTATCAACAATATTCTGACAAATACATTGTTTCGTTACGATTCACCTTCGTGCGTTCATATCAAAGTATAAGCTCTGCTGTGGAATAATTTCCGTTTGATGGGCAGACAGTCAAACCACTATTCTTTTTTTACTTCTGTGAAATCAGTTCCTTCGAAAGCAGAAAACGAACGCAGAAAGTTGCTGCTCTCATTCAACAGCAATCACAAGGTGTCCACGTGCAACGAATTGAAGATTCGAAGCAAACGATTGCACGACAGGAAATTACGGCGCCCCGATCGGACAGCTAAACGCACGCAACCCTTCGAGGCTCTAAGGGGCGATCCTTGCGGAGTGTGGTCTCGACAGTTTCGGATGCAAGTCGATTAGATTTCTCTCTTCTTTGCGGTTTGCCTGCACCTGTGATTCACAAATGTCACCCGTGTGAGTCTATCGATAAGACAACAGTTCGATTAAAAAGAGTTGTACACTCACAGAATCGCAAGCAATTATATTGCTCTTACATTTTTAAATAAAATTATTAAAAATGTATCTTCAATTTCAACAATTATCTTTAACTAAGTAATTAATTACACAAATAAATATAAATCGCGCATTGGACATACGTAATATATACAATATTTTGTCCTCACATTTAAAAATATTTGTACCTGATATTCAGCTTGCATTATTATTAATCCTCAGTACATACAAGGGATTAGCGTAATCTCACCCGATTTTCATAGTTCAGGCATTAGAACACGTTTTGAGCAATGGCTAGGGGGGGATGGAGGGAGGAACTTAAGTACCACCTCTACAATTCTCTTGCTTGGTGACCTTCTAATACGCCATTAGCTATGTAATTGTACGATGTAAAGTGCGTATTGGTTACTCTAACCTCTTGTGTATACAACGTCAGAAAATCCGGATTTACTGCAAAGTTGAAATGATTAATTGGATTATTTATGATTATTTTAATCATGACTACACATCATAAAAAAATGATTTAAGCCAATTTTATTGTGTTCTTAATATCAGAAAAAGACTTCTTCTTCTTCCTCGTTAATGGCTCTCGTGGCAAATACGATAAATACTAAATATAATACTAAATTGTTAATATTTACCATTAGGAAAAACATTAGGATCACTTTTTTTATTTATTTCTATCAAAATTCAAAGATTTTCGGTTTATGATTAGTTTCCATAAAACTGAAAAAAATCACTCATTTTCACTTTATAAAAAAAAATATCATTTTTGGGACAAATCGCAAAAACGCTTATATAGTTTCAATTCATTAGCTGTTGATTCATCACTAATAAAATCTTTTTTCATTTATTTTTGACAAAAAGATGAGATTTAAAAAAAAATTTGTTTTTTTCCCTCTTCACTCATTGCAAAATATCTTTTGTGCTACAACATTTTAGACTTTCTAACTCTAAAATTCTTTTTTTTCTCAGTCTTCAAACGATAGATTAAAAAAAAAATTAATTAAAATCGATGCACAATCTGAGATACAAGCAAAAGAAAAACGTTGGGTTACAAATACTTGGATGTGGGTAGATAGGGACTTAGAAAAGTGGGTACTGAAGATATTCAGAATATCGTAATTATAAGAATTACTCTGATCAATCTCGATAGAATATCTTTCACGAATATTTTACTCTAAATAAGCAGCAAAGAGATCAAATTTGGCTGCAGAAACCAATATTACGATACTGACGAAACGCGATGAAGCAGGTGGTGTCTGCACATTGCACCTTTGCAAAAACTCGGAAAAGGATCCGTGAAATACACAATATAGCCTACGGGCACACATAACGTCCCCGTAGTGTTGGTTCGTAATCCCCGACTTAGACCGTGATAAAATCTCAATTTATAAGTGTCCCACGGCCGCAATATCGAAGACCGAAGGCCAGATAGGCCATTCTTACCGGGGGTGTACGGTATCAGGGACGTTGGTATTACTCGCGAGCACGCGACTACTTAGCATGCAAATGCATGAAAGCAATAAACTACTCAATACACTGCGGGGAATTTACCACGATCGATTTAGCAGGGCTCCTAAGCTCCCGTCGTCGTCTTGCGGCCTATGCTGCGTATGTATATTCCCAATTTAAACGTATGCGCGTGTGCAGTCACGTTATTCCACGCGATAGCGTAAATCGTCGTTCTTAGCGGCGCGTTGCCGTTGCAACTACAAGTTCATAACGTTCGAATTCGCAATGGCGTCATGCACGATACACCCTTTGATCAAGACAATGCCCTTCGATTTTCGATACATAGAATTAACGTTGTATATCTTATGCAACGATCGACACGAAATTACAATAAACATAAAACGGATCCATAGATATACAAGAGTTCGACAGTAACGAGCGAAGAATTAATTTTCAAAAATAAATATGTAACAGGAAAAATCTTTCTCACAAGGAATAATCTCTCATTTCGAATAAAATTATATTAGCTGACTTGCTACACACAATTTCATCTCACGCTAATATCAAAC
>Ga0157364_1001963_pt1 | contig 18451 bp, 11 predicted proteins | sample AttsexASBM2_FD_111476 | JGI IMG/M metagenome (GOLD analysis project Ga0157364, IMG submission 111476) | Fungus gardens microbial communities from leaf cutter ant in Ribeirão Preto, State of São Paulo, Brazil - Atta sexdens ASBM2 | ecosystem: Host-associated > Fungi > Mycelium > Unclassified ...
AGCTCAGAGAAAAAAAAAAAGGAGGGGGAGAGCACAAAGGCGAGCAGGGGGGGGGGGCGGGGGGGGGGGGGGGGGGGGGGGGGGGGGGGGGGGGGGGGGGGGGGGGGGGGGAAGAAGAGGAGGCGGATGAGCGCTCGCCGAGAGGAATACCGAACTTCTTTTCTCGCAAAAGCGCGCGTATATCGATCGCTGGCGTGGCTCCGGCCAGGAACACGGCGACGCGACGGCCAGGAACATCTCGCTGTCCGCACTGCTCCGTTTTGTGTGTGTGTGTGTGTGTGTGTGTGTGTGTGTGTGTGTGCGCGTGCGTGCGTGCGTGCGCGCGCGCGCGCGTGGGTATATGTGTGCTTGTGTGTCGTCCGATGAATTGTTAACCGTTCCGTCGTTGTGACCGTGACCGATATATTCCGGAGACGCGGCGCGGTTACGCGCGCTCGGTGGCGCGGCGGACGCGCCCGGTGCATTGTCGATAAGGGTAATTAGAGCGACGCGGCGTGCGCGCGTTAAGAAAAAAAAGTTACATCTCATGGCGTTTTTTTTTAATTTATTTCCGCCCATTACATTATTATTAATCTCGGTGATCCCGATCCTTGGTCGTACGCCTTTTCCGCTATTTCGCGAAAGAGGAGCGAGAAAGAATAAGCTACCAGTGGAAGAGAATGGAAGGAGAGACGGTGAACTGTGGGAAACCGGCCGACGCCGCGCCGGTCGATTGTATTTTTTACGCGTCGTTGTGCCGCCCCGCGTAATGCATAATGCGCTAACGAGGGATGCAATATTATATTACCCCCGGCTGGTACGTGCAAGGGTGTGTACGTGTTAACACATAAACGGGGACGCTTCGCGGAAACGCTGCTGCATCGCGTCGCGGCAAAAATCGATGCGACGCCGCGCCGAGTCGAGTCGAATGCGCCGTGCCGCGCTGCGGTTCCGTCGCCGGCGCTTCGTCGAACGGAGCGTCGTCAAAGGCTAACATCATTGACGTAGTTCCTTCGAAGGGGTCGGGCCCACTCGTCGTCCTCGCTCTCTCTTTCTCTCTGTCTCTCTTTCTCTCGAGTGGAAAGGAGCAGTTCTCAGAAAAGTCTCGCCGCATATGACGACGCGGCACCGCACGGCACGGCGCGGCGTGCCGCGTCGCGTCGCCGTGCGTCGAGCCTGCGCACGCTAGGACGCGCAATGCGACACGCGATAGAACGGGACGGCGAAACGGTACGACCGCGGTAATCTCGTTACGGAACGAAGGAGTCAGAGGAGAGGAGAGAAAGGAGAGAGAGAGGGAGAACGGGGGCGTCGAGAGTCGGGGACGCTTGGTACCGGGGTGAGTTTTCTTTAGATAGGTAGGTGGTTGGGCAGGCAGACAGGCAGGTAAGCGAGTAGAGCAGGTGGAGGCAGGGAATTTAATAGGAAAGCTGCAGTAAAGAATGTTAATTTTACCTTAATGGCATCGGTCTCTCGCACGGTCACGCTATCGCCCGTTAAAAATTGATATTCCTCGCGTCCTTGCGCGAAAGATGGTGAGGGACGGGGATGGGTGGGAGGAATGAGGAGTGGCGGCTCGCCGACAAGGGATAGAGAGGGAAAATGGAATTCCGTTTGTTGCGCAATATATCCCAATACCTGGGCACGATAAGAGAAAGAGAGAAAAAAAAGGGGAAACGAGCGGTAATTTCTAGGATATTCGTTTGCAATTCGCTCGGTGATAAAGGTCTTTTCCGCGTGGCGAATATTCAAACTCGATGGAACAGTACCATCAAAATTTCGAATTGTTTCAATCTCCGGTTAAAAGCGACGTTCAATCGAGTGAGATGGGATGTGGGAGGCTTCATATTTTGGATGTTTAATGTGAATAAAAAGGAAGAGAGAAACAAAAATAGAGAGAGAGAGAAAGAGAGAGAAAGATAAAGAAAACAGAAGGCTGCATGATATACACAGAGAGAAAGATACACAATACACACATATGCATTTGTATACTGTGCGCTTATAGTACTCTTTATTTAAAGAATACTTGCAATGTGGGTTAGTATGAGGCAAAGGAAAATGGATATAGCTTGATATAGCTTTAAACGTATAAATGCGGAGGAGAGCTTGAATATAAAGCGACGTCTCGCCGTATTCAACTCGGAGCGACATGTAATATGCATCTCCATTACGTATTTAAACATTCGTCTTCCGCGCGTCCTGCGTAATTTAAATTCGCGCCCCGGGACCGTCGTCTCTCTCTCTCTCTCTCTCTCTCTCTGATTCGACGCGCGTATCGCTACTATTAATTAAAATACAATCACGCAAGCTTATAATAATTAATGCGAAATTCGCATTACGAATTACTGCAAACGTAGTTACGGCACGATACTATTGTTTTTATTATCCGATCTCATTCGATTTTCCAGAAATGAGAAACTTGACGTCCAGTAAGATCGAGAGGAAAAAACCGAGACACGCGCGCAGTGGAAGACATTAGAATATTTTTTTAGGCTCTCGCTCACTTTAGTTTCCGTAGTTTTACTACCAGCCGGAAAATTACCGTACCTCGATCTTAATGACTTCCCGGCTGATGTAATTTGAAATTAGAGAAGGAAACGCGAGCGGCTGTGTGCCGTGCCTCTGCATACGCGTCAATACATGCCGACCCTCCCGGCGAAGGCGATCCACAAGGCGTTTTCTCTGAGCTCCCTGCGCGAAACCAGGCCATGCATGTATAACATTATTATATCGATTACACAAAAGAAAATAGCTTATACCTCTTAACGATAACGCGACTGTCATTCGTGCGTTCTATATATGCAGCCGTTATTACGCGTCGCGCGTGTAAAACGTATGTACGTGTTCGCTGACGACCGAAGGAGAGGGAAAGAGAGGGAAGATTCCTTTACTCGTCTATCAGAGACAGAGCGAAAGAGAGAAAAGACAAAAAAAAGGAGTAGATAAAGGGGAAAACGAAGATCATACACGTTACAATAAAATCTCGTCCTTATCGATTTCTATAAAAATAAATTACTACATTTTTAGAGGCATTACATCAGACTTTTCCGATCCGAACCCGCCTATCCGTCCGTGCATCCGCTTTTACACGTATATACATATATATGTATATATATATATATATATATATATATACACACGTACCTACAATTTCGCATATACGTACAATATGTGCTTGCGCATCGCGCGCAAATTGGGCCATCACGTATGCGCACTGCCGTGCGCATTGCCGTAAATGCGCGACATTCTATCGTCCGAAAATGCGACAATCTTACAGATAATTTCTGAAATAATGATAAAGTACATAAATGAAATAATAATTCTGAAAGAAAACGCGCTGTCAACATATATTTGGAAGCGCAGAAAATTTTACGTTCTTTAGACGTTGACTCCTACATGTTGCCCGAGTAGAAATATATGAATACATAAAATGGCACTCGCCGCTGTGCACAAGTTCGTATCGGATAAGAGTATTTGAAATTTATCGTATCCACAATGCGGCGAGACATGCGACACCACTGCGGTAGACATAGCTTTGAATTAAAGTGGGATTACTTTACCGCGTAAAAGATCCTTCTACGAAATGGTCACGTTTCGCGAATTTATCTGACATTTTGGAGGTAAGACTTTATTCGAATTTATTACATCGATTGTAACTATTTTGTACAATTAAAGTATCTCTTCTTTTTTTTCTTTTAACAATGAGTTTATACAATAGTACAACGTGTCCAGGTACTATTGACGGGAAGGCGAGGAAATGCCCGCGGAAATTACGAACGCGCATATAGAGAAAAAGTAAACCGTGATCATCGAATCTTATTTCTTTAATTCACTCGAAGGTCACCGGTATCGACAGAATCGGCAAAATAGGATTTGTCGTTTCGACCTCCAACGCTGTTGCCATACAGTCGCTGGCAGCCTCCACCTCGCCCAGTGATTCCAACACCATTCCCAAATTGTACCTGAAATATAACACTCTTTGTACCGTCTATAATTTATAACATTAAATAATAACATATTAGGTGTAGTAAAAAGAAATCCATTATTTTTCCATTCAATTTCATGCAAAAATAATGGATTTCTTTTTACTACACCTAATATATTATATAAAGAAACAAATACTAATATCAGAAAGTACAAAATCGATAAGTTATGCGCATCAAATCATTTGTATCTTGATATTCGATTTATCGCGATGATTCTTACGATAACTCATTATCCAATTAGTACAGATATGTTATCGTTGTGAAATCATTATATAAATAATAAATGATCATTGGCTCGTGCCATAAAGATAAATCATCACGATAATCCTATATGATACAATCATACCAAGTTTGATGTGAATTCGGATCGATTTTCGCGGCATCCCTCAAGGTTTTCTCAGCCAGTCTCTGACTACCCAAATAGTGATAAACAAGACCCTGCAAATAGATCAGATAGAAATAGTATTAGATTTATAAGTATATAAAAAGTATATATAAGTTTATAAAATCATACAAAAAATATATATATAATGTTTTTCAGAATTAGTACATGCAACGCAATATTTATTACCAGGTGTTGTAAACTCTTTATGTGAGAAGGATTAATTGAAACAGCGTTTTGATAACATTGCTTCGCTTCCGTATACTCCAATTTGTACTCGTGCAGAAGGCCACGCTATAAAAAAAATAATTATACTTGATTATCATACAATACTGTATAACAATGAATCATCATTAATTTGAATCATCAAACGCAAAGATAATGATGAAAAGATTCAAACTATACCGTGTACATAATGTGATGACTCAATGGAAAGATATTGGTAGCTTCTTGGAGGGATAGAACAGCGCCGTTCGGTTGGTCCAGAATAAGGAAAACCTCGGTAAGCAGGAGCCAGATCTGCAATTGCAGTAGCCATGCTCTCTGCGGCCCTGGCTTCGGTGTGAACGAGCTAATTGATGAGGCAACCTCAGAAAGAGCTTGCTCGACTTTTGAAGCGGCTAATGATTGCGCATGCAGGGAACCTATCGGAAATGGTCGCCTTTTGTCAGATTAATTGATTTCAGAGATTCTTGTGTGGAGAGCCTATCATATTTTATATTAAAATTATTAATTAAATTTCTGTTTAACAAAATGTTGGGATGTTATTGGGAAACGCGATAAATGATTTAATCCGTTTATAAAATGACACATAATCCGTTTGTTATTTCTATTTAATGTTATCCAATGTTATCTACATTACGTGTACGATGTATATAACTCACTAGAATCTTTATCGGACATTTCCGACGTGTAAAGTTGAAAGACGCTTCTAGTCTCGCTGCGCTTTTCGCTCTGTTGCTCATTACAATTGACGTTCGTCTGATCCTCATAAAGACTTTTCCATAGATGTAGCATGTGGCTGATGGTGTATAATGCATCGACACCACCAATGCTTCGCAATTCGAGATGCGCTTTCACATAGAGGAAATTCAAGTTGTCCGGATATTCCTCTAGTACGCTGTTTATCACATGTAATGCCTCAGAATATTGCTTATGCGCCGACAGGAGTAATGCGAATAAATGCAATGATGGAATGTGTTCTGCTCGTAGATTCAGCGCAATTTTCACATGTACGATGGCGTCGGTTATTTGTCTGTTTATCGCATATTCATGAGCCAAGTAATACTCGGCTAGATGATCGTTGGGATCGCACTGTTGCGCCCTATTCGAGAATACATGATCTTTTATTAATTAATTAAGAAAAAAAGCGAGAATGCCGTTTCTTAATTGTTGTTGAGCTACCTACTTTTGAAAGCAGTCCATCGCGGTGTTTGTGTGACTCACTTTGTCCTGCTTCACGATTGTGTTCATAGAGAGCATGCTATGGCCGATTCCAATGTACAAGTGGCATCTAGATTGCATCCCTTGTGGACTCGCCATCTCTCGCTGCAGAGCCTTTTGGCTCCATTCGATACCTTCATTTATCTGCTCAAAATCATCAGCGTGGGAATATGCTTTTATTTTTTAATATAGATAATATAAAGATAATATAAAGATAGATGAAAAATATAGTTTACCATATTTAACTGTTCATAACATAGCCTCGCTGCCAATAGACAGGGCATTACTTTCTGAGGCGACAGCCTGGCGACTACTTTCAAAACTCTATACGCATGCATGTACCTCCCCATGCTTATTAAACATAGCGCGTACTGCGTCCATATGTGTACTTCCTCGTGAGAGAACTTCATTGCTCTTTCGAAAGACTAAAATATTAAATATCGAGTATATATTTATCATTAAAACAATAGTAGACAATAAAATGGCGATAGGATTTTTCAACAAGAGAGAAAAAATTTCAACCTCATGTAAAAGTTCCACTTGACTCCATCTGACGACAACAACTGTAAGTAGATCGTAAATAGCAGTGGCATTCTCAAACGCGTGTATCCTGGCTTCCTTGAATTCAGGCGATTGACTGAGAACGGCGTCTCTTACCGCCATCGCCTCGCTGATCAACAATAGCAGAATCGACTCCTCGTATTCGTTCCTGGGGACGAACATATTTGGTCCCGCATACTTCTTTGGTTTCCACGGCGAATCCGACAGATTGGCGCCTGAGTAATGATTTACCCGTCTATTACTCATGGCTGCTGCAATATTAATATGAATGAATTTTTCTTCTTCGGAATATTCCGCTATATTTATGCGGACATATATTTGTTATCATACCCATTGTGTCAGTTTGTTCGTCTGGTGGTTTGTAATCAGTACCGCTTATGCCACGTAATAACACTTCCGCCAATTGTCTGGTCAGAGTTACTCGCAAACTCTGAGTAGTTGTAGATTCAACAGCAGATAAAATTTCCCTGTTATAAAATTGAAATAGATTATAAGCTATCCATGGAAAAATTATATTTGGTAATAATTTTATATATATATATATATATATATATATATATATATATATCATTATAATAAATATTTTTCTTAAAATTAATATTATCACAACAAGTATCTATAAGTATATATTTTTGTTAATTAATAAGTTATAAGAAAGTTTCTTATACAAGAAATGGAGTTATGTAATTAGTACATACCTATAACGATTAACAGCGGCTTGTATGTTGCCGGTTTGAATATACAATATTGGCGCTCTCTGTAGCGCAGTTTCCAAAATGGGACCGATATGCTTTGTAGAAACTGGAGTTGGTGTAGAATATGTACCTATAAAAAAAAAAGAAACGTTAAAATGTTAAAGGCTATATTTTTTTATCTTTTAATTAAACTTTGCCAATTACCTGTATTATTCGTATTTACAGTAGAAATACCATTTTGTTGCTGCATAACAATTTTGTCTTGCTCCTGCAGATACACCAGCGTCAAGTCGCCAGAAATCTCGTAACACTTGATTATCTGTTCTTGCCATTCTGTAATCTTGTATTTCGATTTAGAGTGTGGTGGTAGCCTTTCCAGACAAAGACCTAACATGAATAACAGTTTATAATATCGTTATCAAACAGGGAATACTAACATGTTTATGACAATGCTAAGAAAAAAAAATTAAATTTAATAAAATACAAAATAAAATTAAAATTTTCAATCTTAGTGGGCAAAAACGTGTGACAAAATACTTTACAAAACTTGTTATAACTTCATTCCTTGTGAATAATAACGATCTTCATATTGTGCTTGTCCCAAACTCATCGCAACTAAATCTAGTTGTATTCGATAGAAACAAGTACATGAAATTAAATACCAAAAGAAGCAAAAGCATAGAACTTTTGTTTATCCCGCGCGCGGTTAAGAAATTTTTTTTAAATTCTATATATTAAAAATTTTATATATTAAAAAATACATAAATGAGATAACATGCTGATGTATAGTCTTAAATTTATAAAAGCATTTACAAGCAAGCATTTCTATATATGGATATTATTAAAGAGTGCAATATACATATATTGCATAAATGTGCAATAACTAAATAAATTTCTAAATAAATACAAGCAAAACGAAGCAAACAAGCATACAAACCTTTGATCGCATACGATTCTGCTATAATGCGCAGTCTTCGGCAGGATAAATGTTTGTCAGTGTCTAAAGTAAACGATCTTTCTTTCTCTAAATCATACACAAGCCATAATAAATGAATATACTGGATAATAAGAAATTTATGAATTAAATAAATGTGTCTAATCAATTTGTTACTAAAATTAGTGCATGGATACGCTAAGAACGGGAAGACAATATATATGCAGTAGAATTGTCGAAGTATACAGTTTCAATTTATGCTATCTATTATGAAATGCCTATGTTCAATGCAAATCTTACACATAAAACGATATATATGTATATACATATATATATATATATATATATATATATATATAAAATCTAATCACATAACTATCAAACAAAAAACTACTGTTAAGAAAGAAAACACAGAAAACTATAAAGCAAGCTGTTATGTGTACCTTTTTAAATATTGCACTAAAATGTACTACTATCATCAGAAAAAAGAAACCATAATAGTTGTCAATTGCAAACCTTTAATTGCATATGATTCTGCTATAATACGTAAACTTCGACAAGGTAATTGCTTTTCTGTGAGTGTATCTAGTTCAGCTTGTTGATAGTGATGAATCGCATCCTCGTACATTCCCATCGCATAGTGAAGTTTTCCAAGTAGCAGATGAGCATCCAGAACAACTAACGCCTGAAATGGTATTATTAGAAGCAAACTAATCAGACACAATTGACTCTTATTTTCTATCAGACACACTATTCTTTCATGATATTACAGTACCTGTTTATCCTTTTCATTAGCAGCTAATAACAAGTATTTCCGTGTTTCAGTCAGTCCATTTCGTGCCTTGACAATATTAGCATCTATCGGTGGAGTTTGCTCCAAAAAACTCTCCAATCTTGCTTCTCCGCTTAAGAAATTCGCCAGACATTCTGTCGAGCAAAATCAAGTTGCTATAGAATCCTGTCTGTATTTATATACAAACTACATATGCAAATATTTAATCAAATAGAACTTATTGAATATTTAGTATCGCTTCAAAAAAATATTCGGCAACGATCGGCAATATTTCATTAATTTTCTGACAACATGTCTAATCAATGTATTATTATATAAACATTATTTTCTCTCTGCGTGTTTGCTACGCGAAATAGTAATTATGGGATAAAAAATGGCATAAATGGTACTACAAAATATTGCAGGAATAAATCGAGAATACATATAACTCGATATATAATTAAAGAGCGTGACATTTCGTTCACGAAGACTGCAAATTATCCTTGATCTTTACGTGACGTGACATCTTTTTTCCTTCCCTCTGTCTGTCTCTCTCTTTCTCTTGTAGAAAATAGCGGGACATTGTTGCTGTAAGCAACATATGTGAGAGAGACATCCATGATCAGACCAGATCAGACCAGATCAGACGGTGGAGAAGGACAGAGAGCGGCGGAGGGAGGGAGGGAAGGGAGAGGAGGGAAGAAGGAAAAACATTTACCGTTGCTGGGGTACTGCACTTTTAGATGTTCCGCGAGTTGTATAACCTTCTTCCAGTTGCCGTCCTCGCGATTCCGATCGATTTCGGACTCTATGCGGAGGGTGTGACTCTTCTTGCTCGTCATCGCGAATCACGGATCTCGGGTCCGAGTCACCTGGCGGTCCAGATCTCAATCGGTGCCGGGCAGCAGCGGCAACGCGAACACAGCGATGTATCGATCATCAGCAGCACTTCCTTGCGCGGAATCAACGCGGCCAGTCATGGCAGCCCAGCGGTGGCGAGGATCCGTCCGCTCTGAACGTAGCCGACGAACGCGCGTTCGCTCGCGGACACGTGCGCGTGACAAACTGTCACAAACGTCACGAAACCCCGTTCCCCGCGGACCGATTCGGATCGGAGCGGATTTGCATGGCCGCGTGAAGTGCGACTTTGATCGATGACCAATCACGTACGTTTACGTCACGTGCGACGCATGCGTTCCTCCGTTTAGATCCATAATTGGCTGTTTTGTGGCGCTTCTTTCGAAAAACGCAAAAATAATTCGATAAAGATTAATCCTTCTTCTATCAATTTAAAATAATTCACAGATATATTTCATCTTTTATTTTATCATACATTTCATCTTTAACAAATATTACATCTTTTATTTTATTTAAAAATTACAAATACGTTATAAATATATAAAATATATAGGATACTTTTTAAATATAAATATAATTATTCTTGAGCTAGTATATTGAATAATTTTTTGTAACGTTCCTTCCACTTCGCTCGTATATCAGCTATGTTATGCTATATAAAAATAAAAAATGTATACGTTAGTCACTTAAAAGAATGTATCTAAAGTTAAATGTATGAGAAGTATTATGAACCTGTAATATATGTACACCTCGTTGCGTGAGTACAATCAGTTCTTTTATTCCATCGTTTGTTATGTCCATGTAGCTTATAGAGTGCACAGGAGCGTCAAATAGCTTTCTGGTGCCTAATTCCCATGTGTCACCTGTTAACGCGAAGATCAGGACCTCCTGACCGTAAGTACCAAGCAAGATCTCGTTTTGACCATCCATATTTATGTCCGCTATACAACAGCACAGAATACAATCCGACGATTCGCTGCCGCTTAATATTACATCTTGTTTCATTCCATATTGCAAGATATCTCTGTTGAAAGACAAACACTTGCATTTTGATCGAAAAAAAATCTATTAATTTATAAACTACTTACTTAAAGACAATAGCATTATTTGTACTTGAAATAACAATATTTAATTTTGGGACGTCATCCTTCGAGATAAATTCCTTGGCTGAAATTTTTTTATAATTTTTATTTTAAAATATGCTATATGCATAAATGATACATTTAAATATTTACAATTGATATTTGCAAAGGCTGGTTTAATAATTGTGTTGCTATGTGGGAATATTATCACACTTGGTACAGGTTTGTCATATCTTAACAACCAGCTTCGAGAAACTTGCATGTCATCCACGTTTACGATGGCAACTTTGACTAGACCGCACTCACAGCCAACGGCGGTGACTCGCCTGCATGCATAAGATTGTATATCAAATCGAGATAAAAGAATGAAATTCGAATTTTGTTTTAATTATACGAACCGCTTATAATTGTCATAATAATAAATATTAATCCATAGCGCGATTGCTTGGATATCATGCAGCTCCGGGAAATTTTTTTCAATAGAGGACTCGCTGTAAACGTGACTTAATTTATCTTCCCTTATGATATGAATCCTATAATCGCTCCCAGATATTAGCCAAACTACCTGCAAATTTTAAGTTATGCTATAAAGCAGAAATTATGATAATTAGGTCTGTTCTTTGTAGCTAAACTAGTGTACTCATTGTATTTAAAATGAAATATATTATAGTCAAAGTATTAACTTTAATAAATATACTTCTAGTTAACGTATACATTAATGTACTACAACAGACTATAGTAAGTATACATTTACTGACTTAACACTTTGACTGTGACATAAAAATATATATAAAATAATAAATATAATAAAAATAATAAATATAATAATAAATATATATAAAATATTAATAAATATATATATAATATATTTGGCAAGAGCCAAATAGAAAGATTTCAGCTGCTTTTCTTTTAAGTTGACACAAGTGTTATTCTTTGTTATTCATTGAATGCAGAAAAGGATAAAATATCATTTGTGCCAACTGTGTCTCCTAAAAGGAAAACAATTTTAGTCCAGTGCAGAAGCAAAGAAAAGGCTTCTGGTAATGTGATTCATTGGCAGTTTAAACTTGCTAATGTACCTCTTGTACAGAATTTTGTTGTGGTAAAACGGTATGATACAAATGGTAAGGAGTATACGACAGTTCCACCATGAGACAATTCTGCGCTATGGCTTCGATCGAGCTACTTTCATCTCCTTCGCCGTCTACTGCACCCTCTGTGTATATGTTCAAGTACCTTTCTATTGTGTCTGTACTAGTCTTCATGATTGTTATGCCTATCACAAAACTATCCCCAGTATCGGACTTGTTGTAAGCATCGATGGAAATAATCTCTGCACCACCTAAGATAAAAAATAAATTTGTTCATGCTACTGATTAAAGAACTTATAAAAGAAGATACAGAATGGTGTATGAAATGTTATATTTAATTATCTAATTCTATCTAATTATTTAAATCTATCAAACTTTAAGTAATAAATCCTGTATTAGTTCTGTATTAATTTCATTAAAAGTAAATGTTTTATATATAAACCAAATGGTATGGATACATTTCGTGCGCTACCTTGTACAATCCTTAAATAAAATAGTTTACATACTGGGAATATATGTGAACAATAATTCCTTCACCATAGGTCTTAGAAATTCAGGTGTTTGATGGTACTCGCAGGAATATATTTTTCTTTTTAAAGATGCCACTAATAATTTGTTGGAACTATTGGGCGAGCACAGTTTGGTCATGGAATAAATATTTCCCTGGGATGCTAAAGGAAACCAGTGTGCGTCTATGAGATTGCTCATCATTGTAAATCGTCAGGAAGGCTGAAACTAAAGCAAGATAAGTATATGAAATAATTACAGAGGCTTTTAACACTATCTTATATCTATTTCTATTATAATGTAATTTAATTTTAATCTTGGTTCAACTAACTCATCTTTTTCTATTTCTCAGAATTAAAGGCTCAGTTATATCAATGTATGATGAACATTAATTTTGATTTAACTTATCTTCAAAATTATAAAATGAGCAAGTTATTAATATATATAAATCGAGATTAAAATTAATTTCACATTAGGATCAGGTCTTAAGTACTTGATGTTTTAAAATATTAATATAACTATAATTGTGACATCTTAAGACTGTATTTAAGATGGTTTTAAATACAAGAACCGATTATAAATATCGATTAGAGTAATTTCTCCGACGGATAGACATTCATAGAAAAAAAGAGAAAAAAAATAAACAAACCTCTATCGCAAACTTATGCCAAATCGAGGTTATATTTATTTCAATCGACTAACACATGTAGAGGAGTTCGCTTTCATCTCTAACGTCGGTCTAGCATCGATCCTGCATCAATCCTTTGCAGTTTCAATTTCCATCGACTGCAATCTCATCGTCGATCCGAGAAATCTTGAATACATTTGCGCGCGCGAGCGCATCGCGCGATACAGCTGAGAAAGTAGGCGAGATTTAAAGAAAGAGATAAAGACAAGAGAAAAGTCATGCCTTCTTCTTATTCGGCAACGTAGAAATTGCCGCGTGCGCGGATTTTCGCAATCGCTTTCGTAATAGCCTTGAGGGAGCCGTGGACTGCCGTGGACGATGACGCGATATGTGAAAGTGGGTGTGCCCGTCGCAGCGACTCGGTGTGCTCACAGTGTGACAGTAGTGCTCAAAGTGTTCGCACAGCTCGGATTAGTATCGGTTGTGTCTGCCTCTGCGCTGCGTGTCCGAGTATTTCGAGTTTTTCCACCAACAGGAGCTAGAGACCGGTAAGGAGAGCGATAGTGTTCCCCAATTCAGTCATATAACTCGATAACGTGTCCACGTATTCTCGTATTCTCTTTTTATTCCTTATCCTTATCGGGTGTTGCTCGGAACCGACAATGCGATCAATGCGGTCGATGATGGATCACCAATTAAGAACTCCAAAGTACTTAATCCCAAGGGAACTCCAGGGAACTTCGATTAATTAATTTTTTATCGATTGATGTTTACTCGGTCAATGTAGATTTAATCTTGCCTTGATGAAGATAAAAATTGGAGCTAAGTCAAATGTAAGTCAAATGTAGAAAAAGCATAAATACCTCTTTTATTTTTCATTGTCTCAATTTTCGCCTCTTGAAAACTTCATTTTATGTCATTGTTATATTCTTTACTTATTCCAATTTTTATTTTTATCAGGATGGTTGAGGAAGATAAGAAAATAAGTTAAATTGAAATTATAAAGTTAATCTATATTGGCCTATTAACTGTTTTATTTGTCTTAAATAACAAGAATGATACATATTTTAACGACATATGTAACAAGTACAGGGAACTTGGGCCCATTTCTATTAATGTATAGGCTTTAATCTTGGTTTAAATTATTCTTTTTTTTTACATATCTTTTTTTATATATCTTTTTTTAATTCTTAGAAGCAGAGAAGAAATTAAAAGGCCGAATAAGTTAAACCGAAATTAAAAAAAAATAGCTAAATTGATCAAGAATTTTCAGTAAGAGATATAAATGACACACAGTGTAGCACAGTGAATAATTATATCTTTATTGTTTTCTAATGTTAAATAAAGACGAAATGATCATTAATGTATTTTTCAGTTATTTATTCGTACATGACACAAGAATGTGAAAGTGCCTTCTTTATTATTCACTGAATATCAAGAAAGATAAAATAGTGTTTGTGTCGACTTATTTCACTAAAATGGAAATTCAAATACCTTGCGTCTCGTGCTGGAAAGCACCACAAGTTAATTGGAGTTTGGTCGAAACATAATGACAAGTTCTCGACCGCACCGGCTTCTGATCGTTAGACGATCGTGAGTCGCAGTCACGCCGACTCACGTGAAACGTCAAAAAACGATAGCTGCCGAGTTGGTGAGTCGATGACGCATCCGTTTATTTATCGTTGACATGAAATCTGTTTCGCCAGGTATAATCATCTAGCTACAAGTAGCCCCGCGAAATTTCCTGCTGACTGTCACGGGAAAAGAAGAAAACCAAGATGTCGCAACAACAATATTATCCGTTCAAGGTATATAATCCTCCGAAAAAAATGGTCAAGGTCATTGCTGTCAGTGGCTGCGATAATTAGTAGCATCGGTCTATATATCCGAAACACCGATCCATTGGCGTCGATCATCCGTATTTTTAACATCAGCCTAGTTTCTAAAGCGATTCACGTTCCACTAAAGTATGACTAATCGCGCGCAAAAGTCAAGTAGAATCTTCCTTATTATTAAATTGATTATTATAAGAATCTTGAATAAGAAGGAAAACTATAAATCTTCTTTCGAAAAAATATAAATGCTTATCAATCATTAGTAATTGTTAATTCATAACTTTTTTTGAAGATTTATATTGATTCTTTGAATATATAATATCTGAATTATAATCATGGTTTTATAGAGCGCGATATTTCATTTTTAAATATGATTCTTTTTGTAAATAACATATTTTTATAAATTATTTATATAATTGTATAAGCTTGTGAAAAGATTACTTTGATCAAATTTCGATTAACTTAATTCAATCAAAACTTTAAAGTCGCTCTAAACAGATTCCTTCAATTCTGTCGGAGATTCTGCAAAACTTGATTATTAATTTAATTTATTATGTTTTAGTGCACTCCAACTGTGTATCCCGCTGAACCGTTCGATCCAAATGCGGACGCTACTATCTTACGTAAAGCGATGAAGGGATTCGGCACTGATGAAAAGGCGATCATCGATGTACTTACAAAAAGAGGCATTGTACAGAGACTGGAGATCGCGGAGACTTTCAAGACCATGTATGGAAAGGATTTGATCAGCGATTTAAAAAGCGAGCTAACTGGAAAACTTGAGGATGTCATTGTTGCCCTTATGACCCCACTGCCACATTATTATGCTAAGGAGCTGCACGATGCGATCAGCGGTATGGGTACCGATGAGGAGGCGATTGTCGAGATTCTGTGTACTCTCAGCAATTATGGCGTCCGTACGATCGCCACATTTTATGAAAATTGTAAGATTTTTGTTAGCTCAATTTATTATGTACTTTTATTATGTATTTTAAATAATTAGATTTTCTTAATTAAAAAAATATTTCTTAATTAATCAAAAAATGATTCTCTGAATAGTATATGGCAAAGCGCTTGAGCACGATCTGAAGGACGATACATCGGGCCATTTCAAGAGATTGCTAGTATCTCTTGTGCAGGGAAACAGAGACGAAAATCAGGGAATTGATCATGCCCAAGCAATTGCCGATGCCCAAGCATTGTACGAAGCTGGTATGTTACGAAATTTTTTTTTATTTATTTTTTTATTTATTTTGATTCTACTAATTAAAAAAAAATCAAAATGTTTGTCACTTTGTATTTCATGATGTTATATTTTATATTAAATATTTTATTTTTAATCTTGATACAGGTGAAAAACAATGGGGAACAGACGAATCTCAATTCAACGCGATCTTGGTATCTCGCAGTTATCAGCAGCTGCGACAAACATTTATCGAGTATGAGAAAATATCTGGGCATGACATAGAGGCTGCCATAAAGAAAGAATTTTCTGGCAGTATCGAGAAAGGCTTGCTTGGAATAGGTAAAGTTTCCAAATAAAATATAAACGCACTAATTACATATCTATTCCGACTGTCATGAGTATGCCAATTAACATTCTTATTTATGAGTCACTACAGCTACTAATTTCATAATGTAACTAGCCTTTATGTTTCATATTACTTTATAAACACGCGTATTTCAGAATTAATTGATATGATTATATGAATCAAGATAAACTTGCTCGATTATATTTCCCTTTTCATTATACTTAGACGAAACTAATTGTGTCTTTCAGTGTGAAATATGAGCAAGTGGTTGACATAGCAGTTCGATACAAGGAAATTATATGTCCCTTGAATGCAACGAAGTATCAATAATCTCCATAGCATAATATGATATCACGAATCGAAATTTTCATGAATACTTGACAACCCAAATTTACGTTCGCTTTCTGCGAACTTTCATTAAACGATCGAAAAATTTTCACAGGGTCGAGGCAAGTTACCGCAGCAAGATTTTACATGGCTTTTGTTCACCTATAGAAATATTCATACAATTGCTATGATAATTCTTAGAATTGGACACATTTTGGATACGAATACATATAGATCCCTGACAACTTTTAGCGTAAAATGTGTAGGCATACCCCCTAATTTTTTAGTCTATTCTCCTTCATTTATATATAATAATCCAATTATTAGATTCTTTTTAATTCAGATTAATAGTAATATTTGCGATTTTAATATGAAAGGAAAAGATATCTCCATTATTGTGTAATAATTATTAAAGAAAAACATAATTTGAGTTGGTTCATAAAATGCATGTGAAAATGGTATGAATACCTATATGATATTGAATCCTGTACATGTTATATATTCTCTAACAATGTTGCATGACAACTATTACAAGCATATGTAATACATATAACATATAAAAATATTTGTTACTATATAGATTTTCTGCATAAATGTAGTATAATCTGTATAAGATCCTGATTATAAACATAGTATAACTTTACAGCATGAAAAGAGAATGCTCCCAGTTAGTTTACTCGTATTTACCCACATATTTTTCATTAATATATAATTAATGTACATATTCTATACGAATTATTTTAATTTTTGATTGACAGTCAAATGCGTGAAGTCAAAAGTTGGATTTTTCGCTGAACGTCTATACGCCAGTATGCACGGCATAGGTACAAAGGATCGAACACTAATTCGTATCATTGTGTCTCGAAGTGAAATCGATTTGGGAGATATTAAAAAGGCATTCGAGGAACGCTACGGAAAGTCACTGGAAAGCTGGATAGCTGTATGTACTCCAAATTACATACTTCCAAAGAATTCATTCTATTATTTAAATTATATTTTGCAATAAATTACTAATGAGTATAAATATATATATTACAGGGAGACACATCGGGAGATTACAAGAAAGCTCTTCTCTCCTTGGTTTCCACATAATTTTGAAAAAGTTATTAAAGGTTCAAGGTACACACTTGCCTATTGATGCATAATCTATAAAAAAAAACAACTTTATATATACTTGCACTGGATTCTAGTTTAATATTTGCTTATTATACTAATGAATAATTTTTAAAAGTACTTTGCTGCATTTTTAAATATTATTTTTATAATACTTTTTTGAAATCTTTACTGTATTACTTGTTATTAGTAGGCCAGTAAAATTTCTCGACGCTCTGCGTTTCAATCTCGTTTATATATACATATACAAATTATATTTAATTAAATTATATTTTATATATTATTTTTATCAAAGGATTTACATAAAGAATCTCATCGTAAGAATGAGAAATAATTGAGAAATCAAATAAAAATAAAATCAAAAACATTCTATATATTGTTTATTTATTTCCCTGTTTTTTTCATATAAACAGAAAACAAAATACATACATACCGGTGTATAAGCTTAAATCCGCTGTTTGCTCATAGGTGGCATTAGTGAGCGTACAAAGCTATCCTGGGCACACAACACACTTTTTTTTATGTGTTTGACATCTGTCAACATTAACCAATGCACATCAACAATTCAACAATTTCATACAGCAACATGCATTTTTTCTTTTGTATCATGTCTAGTTTTTTGCTAAAAAAAAAGCATATGCGGGAAGCTTTGCTTTTCTGTTTCAATTTGAAGAAATCGGCTGCCGAATCGCATCGAATGCTTGTGGAGGCCTATGGCGACAATGC
>Ga0157364_1001964_pt1 | contig 18450 bp, 11 predicted proteins | sample AttsexASBM2_FD_111476 | JGI IMG/M metagenome (GOLD analysis project Ga0157364, IMG submission 111476) | Fungus gardens microbial communities from leaf cutter ant in Ribeirão Preto, State of São Paulo, Brazil - Atta sexdens ASBM2 | ecosystem: Host-associated > Fungi > Mycelium > Unclassified ...
AAAAATTGGATCGATTCGTGGATAGCCTCAAAAGATGACCAGTTTTTTCGACGCGGGATTCGTACGCTACCCGAAAGATGGGAGAAAGTAGTGGCTAGCGATGGACAATACTTTGAATCGTAAATGTATAACCAGTTTTTTACAATAAAGCCTCGAATTTCGGAAAAAATTTTCGGCGGAAGCAAAGTTGTACACTTAATATAACAATTACATAACATTAGAATTATTTATATTATAGTCATATAACGTTTCAACATGTTATGTAACTATTCTATACTTTTTCTGTAACTATGCAACATTTATATAACGTTTATTACATTGTTATATTTATTGTATATAACTGTAATTTGCAGTGAGTGAGAAATTACAACTAACATGTACATTAAATGTAATCAATACGTTATATTATCTCTTACATTCCATTTTGTTACAGCACACAATATAACAGTTATATAACTGTGTTTGCTGGGAAGTTACTAGTTACCGATTTAAAAGTAACATTACAATTACCGTTATTTGAGAAAGTAACTTTTCATTATGCGTGGTCTACAATGGCAGTATTAGTAATGGATGAGGCTGTAAGAAATTGACCAATCATAGTCGATTATTCTTCTTACATTCAACTGTGATTGGTCAATTTGTACCCTTATAAACTCATCTACTACTGTCACTATCATTGTAGACCACGCATTACTTCGTTACTTTTTTAAAATCGACGATCGTCATTACAATGGACCGATTTAGGGGGGGCTTTCTAGTCTCAATGAGTGGCTGTCCAACCATATCATGTCCAATCGTGTGCAAAATAAGACAACTGTAAAATTTGTTACCATTATCAAAAAAAATGTAACTTCGTTACTGTTACCAAAGAAAAAAGTAACACAGTTATCAGTAAAGTTACCAAAAAAGTAATTTGTAACTATATCTTATTACAAATAACGAATTATTTCCATTCCTAGCCAATAACAATGTTTAAATGATCGTAACTCTGCGAAAAGAAATCGTAGAGACCTCGATCATCCAACATTGTTCTTGTCTTAGAAAGCTTTTTTAAACGACTCCATTTAAGATTTTCCGATTCTCCTTTTCCCCCGTTCCACCTCAGAAGAGGAGACTTTGGAGGAGACTTTTAGTTGAAAACAAATTTCTTTATGTTGAAATTACGGCTAAAATACTGGATGAATCACATTTTAAGTGCGATATTTGTAATCAGAGAAGGCTCCTGAAGACTCGTACAGAGCGATTTTTTTAGAAAAAAGGAAAAATAAAAATTTCTATCACTCGATATGTAGTTAAGGTGTATATAATAATATAATTTGATTATTAAAAAAATTTTCAAGAATCAATTTGCAAAATTCGGTTCTGTACGCGCTTTTTTCATAAAAAAAGAAATCAAAAAGGTGTTATGACATAATATTACTTCTTGGAGATAAAATATCAGCATAAAAATATATATCTATACCATAAATGAAGAGCATACGATTTTATTCATTAAAATGTTTTTAAGAATGAAATTGCAAAATTTGATTATTTAAGAGGATCCTAAAGTGAAGTCCGAAAAAAAAAACTCTGATGAGATTGTTGTTTCATCGATAATATCGACATACCTTATACTATATCAATATCGTACTCACACATACGTACAAATTTTATAATTAATTAATCTTTCGTATTAAGTATCTAACTTAATTTTAAATACTCATGATATTGATTATTCAAAATCTTTGTTCAAAATTGATTGTTGTAAAAATCTCTGATCCAAACCAAGATTATTTTGTATTTACGAAGTAAAACTCGTATATAAAACTCGTATATAAACATTATTATGAGTCGACGTTAAAAATCGGTAACAAAACTGTAATTTTCCAATTTTTTTTCGTTTTTGGCGTAAAATCAACCGATTTGAACTACATTATCATTTATATTTTTATTATGGAGAAGCTTTTGTAAAGGCAGTTAAAAATACTTATTTGGAAAAATTGATAAAACAGATTCACTTTAGGATCCTCTTAAGGAAATGCTGAAGCCGCCTGTATTACCGATAAAACTAGCATTTTTGATGTTTTTGTTCCTGTTGAATTTCTTCGTAATGGTTTCACAAAATAAAAACTCCTTTTCTACGATTAAAATGTACATGCTAATGTACTTGTCGCTGGTGTATTTTGTGTTCAAAATTGGAAAAAATAAAAAATTACAGATTTCTTTATTCATCTTATCTTCAGCATCTTGGTCGCCATATTGAGATAAAAATGGATTAAAAAATCTGTAATTTTTTTTTTCTAGCTTTGAACATCAGCGACAAGTACTTTAGCGTGTAAATTTTAATCATGGAAAAGAAATTTTTATTCTGTGAAACCATTACAAAGAAATTCGATAAGAACAAAAACACTGGTTTTATTGATAATATAGACTCCAGCATTCACTGAATAAACTTCATAATTCATAAAATATAAGCCAAAACAAGTTTCATGGCAAAATATTTCTTCCACGAGACAATATGGTAGAGTCTGATAGAGTGCAGATAACTGCACGACAAATGAAGTGTAAATGAGTTGGCTTGTCATTCCTGTCGACTCGTAAGGTGGAGTGCTTTCGAGATTAAATGATAGATTTTATGATCCTATTGTATTTCTGTGAATTTCAATTCTATATCTCGAAACATTCAGAAATTATTTAGGTGATTCGGTACTTTTGGTACAGTATATTACAAGATATTCTTTTATAAACAATATTATTGTGTTATTTTGAACAATACTCAATAATATACGTACTTGTATAAGTGTATCTCTTTCTAGTAATTGCGCTCTGCAAATATCTAAATCTTCTTTCAATCGCTGACTGACCCGTTTTAATTGTTCAACATCTCGATTTTTTTCTCTTAATTCTCTACGTAATTGTGAAGTGGTTTCCTCTAATTCTTCCAATTTATCTTTTAACAAATCAACTTGGTAGGCATAAGATGATTTTTCATTGTCTAATTGAGCATTAGCTATCATAGCCTTTCTAAATTTTTCTTCAAATTCTTTTAATTCCAGCTAATAGAAATATATAAAAAAGATAGTGTATTAATTATCATTGAAAATTAAATAATAAAACAAAAAAGGTTTGTATAAATATACCCTAATATCTCTGCTTAATCCTGCATCTTCCAATGAATCTTCTGAAGATCTACGACTCGATTGGAAATTATTGGAATTTGTAAGAAGTCGCGATGTACGTACTGGATCTGGAGTTACTCTCATGGTTCTATTTATATCAACTACAATCACGTATTATATATGTATATGTACAATGATTCAGATATGACAAACTTTGAGAGATGGTAGACCTTATCAAATGTAATAATTTTATCAAATAACAGATTCATTAATGTTGTATTATGACTAAGTGATATTTTTTAATGCCCGCAAAAGATACACGTTAATGTTATTTATATTTTTGTATTTATTTTTTTGCTATATACAAGTAGCTGTTTGAAGCAATGGTCTTCAATCTAAATTACACACATTTTACTTGCAAAGCATTAATTGTCGAACTCTTTTGGAAATGAATATTTGATGAAATCTTCCTTCTTCCTTGTTTTTTTGAAGTTTATCACAAATATTATGAATTACTATACTGTGTATACACGGAAAAAGTGGATCTAAATGTAGCACTATTTATCACTTCATTAATTTCAATACATCACCAAATTCTCTGTAAAGTGATACGTGTGTTTTGCACATTTATAAACAAAAATGTAAGTAAAAAACATGTTTATTTGCTTAAATAAATCTATATTCATTACAAACTAGCTTTTTTATTTATTACTTTCCGAATAATTGATAATTTGGGTGGTGCAATTAATTAGCAAGTGTGGACAAATTTCAAAATAGCATTGAGCATATATCTGATATCACTGTTAATTTTGTGTGCATATTTCGTTTATTTCCAGGGAGCACACAGACACTGTTCGACTATTAGTTCTGTTTCTTCAAAAACTACAGTTTAAAAAGTTTTTATATAAATAATGTATAAATATAATATATGCGATCGCTGAAAATATTTGTAATAGAAGATGGAATCATTTCTATGCAAAACACACGTATCACATTCATCCTTTACAGGGAGATCAACGAATTTGCAGGTATTGAAATTAATGAGTAGTGTAAATTGTAAATTATTGCAAAAATATCAAAATATAAGTACAAAATTCAAAATGATGATTTTTTTTAAACTACCTGCACATATGTCATAAACCCTATCAGCATTCTCTTCTGCCTCTTTTTGTTGTCTTTCTAATTCACGCATTCGTATTTCCCTGGCTTCTGCTCTTGCCTGTCTCCTAGCAGCCAGTCTTGCTTCTGCCTGAAAATATATATATATATACAGAAAAAAAATCTATTATAAGAAATATATTTACATTATTGGTCCATTTTCAATAACCATACTATAAAGTTTTGTATAGAATATCTATTAGAATAATTAACAAAGTAAAAATATATAAATATATGGACTTGTTTATTATGAATTTCTGATATGACATTTAGTTTTTATTTTATAGAAAGATAAATTATTTATGTATAATTGCTATGTAAATCAAGCTTAATATTTAGAGTAAATAAATAGTACAGTCATCGAGATACTATTAAAGGTCGGCGTTTATGGAAATTCGCGTGCCTGTTAAAATTTAAATGATTAAGAATAAGAAAGAATAGTAATTCGATATTAATGTTATGATTTATTAATTTCGTAGACATATGTTTAAAACTTAATAATATTCGATTTTTATTTTTGAAAACTATAATGATATCATTCGAGTTTGATTATCAACAGAGATGATAACTGCAGAGAAAAAATTGTAATTTTTCGGCAATATATAAGATATTACAGCATTAAAAGTATGCATACTTATTTACACAACATTTATACATATAATAAAAAATTAAACGATTTTAAAAATACATTATCAAAATATTTATGTTATTAATATATTAATAATTATAAATTTTTATTAATTGTCGGTAACATTATCATTCTTCAATTATTCTCGGGCCGCTCGGACTCCATTGATAGTTACAAAAATTTGCTCAAGGTCTTTAATAGTTATTATATATTATTATAGTATCTCGTTGACAGTTAAATGCAACAGATAATTTAAGATATAAAAATTTCTATATACAGGATGAGTCTAATAAAAAGTTCATCACGTTTTTCTCGAAAACGATTAGAGATAAGATACCTATTATCAAAATTGTAGAATGAGTAGAGGAAAACATACTTTGATGACTTTGAGTAACCTTAAATGTCCTTGGTTTTCATACTATCAATAAAAAAATTTTTTTTAATGAAAAAGATTTTTTTGCTTGTTTTGTCGATGGTACTCAATGAGCAGAATAATTTTTAATTAGAATATTTTTGAAAATTCAAATGTTATCGGGATATAAGTCGAATATAGAATATAGAATATCAGACTGTCCACGATAGAAATGTTAGCCAATATTCAATGTCACGCATACTCAGGAAAAATAAGTTCCATTTATATCGTATACATATCGGTATTCCAAGAATTCTCACAGAATAATTTTAATACAAGGATCGAGTTCTGTACATGGGCTCAAAATAAATTACAAGATCCTAACTTTTTTCGATTTGTGTTGTGATGAAGCAACATTTAATGATGGAATCATTAACAGGCACAATTTGTATTATTGAGTGAGAACTGTGGAGTATTATATATTTGAGCAGGAATTATTGGAATTCTGTTAATTGAATCATTCTTTTTTTATGAATTTCTAACAACGGAGAGATTTGTTCATTTTCTTAGAAATGATTTTTCAAATTTAGTGGAACATATTCTGCTAAGAGATAGGACTCGAATGCGGCTTCAGATAGATGGTGCATCACTCTACTTTGGTATAAATGCGAAGCTTAACAGAATATTCCTAAACAAATGGTAGAAGTAGTCCTGCGTTATTTCCTGCGAGATCATCCAATTTAACATGTTTAGACTATTATCTTTGGGAAAGAGTGAAGGAGCTTACTTTCAATGTCCCACTTCGGAAAAACATGAAAAAAAAAAATAAAAAATATTTTTTGCAAAATAACGAGTTAGAAGAAGTTTAAGCAAACTTTTCATAAAGATTACAGGCATGTCTGGATCAACATTGCGAACATTTTGAACGTTTATTGCAATAATAAAAATTTTATTTCAAACTTTCAGTTTGATTTATTTTGGTTCCGATAGTAGTTGAATTTTTTAAGATATTCTGATGCAAAATTATTCAGTTCATCGAGTACCATCGATAGAACCAAAAATCTTCTTCCTATTAAAAAAAAATTTTTTTATTGATAGTATGAAAACCAAGAACATTTACATTTAGTTACTCAAGATCATCAAAGTATGTTCCATTACTTATCCTATAATTTTGATAATAATCTTCCTCCTATCTCGAAAAAAACGTAATAAACTTTTTATCAGACTGTATATTTGTTGCATAATTTTATATTTTGTAGGGTTCTAAATGATACATTTCATGGTAATATGAATACGACTTTAAATACCGTTGTCGGAGTTACGTAAAGATCATTTTGAAATTTTTTAATGGAAATCATTTTTTATTACATATTTTTGTAGCTGGCGTCAAGAGCTTTTTAAAATGCTTTTTGAAATTATTTTTCATTAAAATCCAAGTTATAAAACTTGAAAATTACAATACCATCGACATTAGCATTCCACAAGGTGTCCGACTAATAACTAAAATAAATATAATTATAAATGTAGTTTATAGTCATGATCTCGACAATATAAGTCAAGGTCAAGGCCACTGGATGTTTCTTCTAGGCTTGGTTTTTCATTATTTGGTTAATTTATGGTTAAGCTTAACCTGATATTTTATCCAAAAATTTAATGAAAAACCTTATTTACACTAACTATATTTACACTAAAAATTCATTTTTACATAAATAAATAAAAATAAGAGAAACAATCTTCAATGATCTCGGCATATGTTGTCAAGACTACGAATATTCAAATGGTTCTAATTGTCAATCTGAATATTCAGAAAAATGCTGATGGCAACGATACTGTAACTTTTATAAGTCTCTATAATTTGAAAAGTTCTTAATGAAATATAATTTCATAATAATGTTTTAAAAAGCTCTTAAGTTCGAAAAAATCCATTTTCTTTAGATTTTTCTGAACTTACAGAATAAGCTTGTTTTAGTGTCATGTCTGAACATATGTGCTTTAAAACTCAATACCCGGAGCGGGATTAAAAATCGAAATATTCCACTTCAAAGTTGAAGCGTTAAAAAAAATATGTGTGTATATATATATATATACACACACACACATAGAATCTCTATCTAAAGCTTATTCGAAAGTAGTCTTTTTATTCACTGTAAAAAAGTTTTTTTTTAACAATTTTTTGAAACAATGAGATATAAAACTTGATATACAAGGAATAATATGAAATTTGTCTGAATATGGTTTCCAGTATTAATTTTTAAGAAATCATTAAGTAACACAGTAAGTAAAGTCGCTATTTTTTCGACCGGCGGCAGTAGCGAAGACGAGAGGCATTTTATATTGTACAAAAAAACTTATATAAATACATTAACACTTATGGAATAATATTATTATTACATAATATGGAATAATACACTTATACTATATAAAAGTGAAATAAATTTTTATAAAAATTTTCATAATGATAAAAAATTTTCACTAATGTGCTCATTAGGTTGGGCACAACTGCAGTCGGAGAATGTCCTTATAGAATATGTAATAAAAAAAAATGATAGATCTCGTTAAAAAATTTCAAGATGATCTTTACGTGATCTTGACAAACGCTATTCAAGATCATAGTCATAGTACCATGCACCATTTAGAACTTTTATCTAAAATATACCTACAACTTTTGTCTAAAATATTTTTCAAGAAATTAGCTTGGTACGGTCATTCTGTTATAACCTGTTTATATTTTATATATGTAAATTAATAAATATAATAATAAAATAAAATGTAGAATGCTATAAAAGTCTGATAATGTAATATATGTTATAAAAAAAATGTAACTTGCTTACAAAATATTGTCTCAAAAACGTAAAATAAATATTGTATGAAAATACATATATAAAAACATAAGAAATATTTGCCAATAGTTATAAATACATCACCTATATATATATATATATATATATATATATATACACATATATATATATATATATATATATACAAGTTCATTATCTTAAGTTAATTAAAATATATACATATATATGCTGCTGAATTTAGTATAACTTATATTCTTAAAGTAAGAAATGTATATTACAGTAAGATAATATAAGTATAAGCTTGTAAGAATATAAATTATACCTTTATTATATATGTAATAAAAAAATAGAGTAATTGCATTATTTTTAATAATTAAATGATATTTGTACAAATTATATATTGTACTAATTATATTACCTAATTTTCTAATATCTTGTTCATGATCAATTTTTTTCAATACTTTACTATTTTATCATAAAGATCGTACCTCCTTAGCTATTTGATCAAGTGCTTGGTCTTCTGCAGAATGCCGTGTAGCAGTTCGCCTTCGTCCAGCTATAGCTGATTCCATTTTGAATTTCTTTTCTTACAAATTTTGTTTCAATTGTAACGATTTTAACTAAGAAAATCCACATCCAACACACTGGTAAATGATTTGCTAAGAACAAATTTATTTTATACAGATAAATAAGCTAAAAATAAAATTATTAATAGAAAAATTGTGACGAAATTGTGCTAAATTTAATCATGATGTCTTTGACTTGTAATTTTGATTCTATTCATTTGTTTACAATCATTTATTAATTACATTTGATAGCCAATTTTATTCAACAACAGCCACATCTCAATTGTGAATTTTGACAGATCAACTTAATTTTAAGAAATAATTAAAATATAATTTAATTTCTATGATGATAAAAACTTATTCAAGTTTAGACATATCAAAATTTTTTAAAATATTTATATATTGGAACAATAAAAGTTTCTCAAAGACTTCTATTGCTGATGGACGAATTTTAATTCCATGTGGAGAGTTAATATGCATATCTTTACATTTTCTTCATATCTTGGCAAATTTTTAGACATTCTCTCTCTCTCTCTCTCTCTCTCCCCCCCCTCCCTCCCCTATATTGAAACATATTAACTATTGATAATTTAATTTGTTTTAGTTGATAATTTTTGTAATTGATTTCCTCCTGTGTTTTCTTCAAACTGCATTTTATACCATATAATTATACCTTACAGTCAATAGTTGCTTTCCACACAAGTGAAACTGAGTCTGAAGTGAGCTGAGTATTTCATACTCAGATTAATGACGTCATTATTTGCTTAGTTTGGTAAAAAGTTATCACATGACACAGATTTAAACCTGACTTTTAAAGTGAAGACACGAGATACATTCAAGCACACGATCTTGTACAGATTATAAGCAAAAACTCAATTAAATCATTTGTCAGAATATAAAAGGAATGCGCATTCATCTAAGGTGATGTCACAAGCGAGAATTATCTGAGAATCGGTGTAAATGGAAAGCAACTAATATATAGTATTTGAAGGACAGAAACTCAATAACAATAATAGCTATGTTCCAAAATTTACCGCCAGTACTGAAAATCTATAAAATGTGTGATATAAACTATAGATTTTCAATATTGGCAGTAAATTTTTTTTTTGGAACACAGCCACTATATGATCCCCCTTCTCTTTCTCCTTCTCTCTCTCTCTCTCTCTCTCTCTCTCTCTCTTTCTATTATAGATAGAACTTTTTTAACTTGACTACATTTACATTACAATGTATGTATAATGCAACGACAACATAGCTATTATGAAACTCATTGAAACTACATAAAAGGATGAGGTAAGCAGCATATAAAAATCTTTTATGATATCATGTACTGCAAATATCATAAACACACACACACACACACACACACACACATTCGCGCGCGCGCGCGCGCACACACACAAGTTTCATTATGATTCACATTCCACTCATTCATGCAGGATTTGCAGATGAACACTTACGATTAGGACATGTCATTCGGTGAACAGACAAATATCTTTCTTAAACTGAGTCACATGCAAAGTTAGGCACTATAAATAAAATCAGCGAAAATCGAATAATTGATCATTACGATGTCGATACAAAATTATTGGAGGAATCTGTCTTGGATGGTATCGAGTCTACTTTCCCGAGTAAATTTCCGATCCGCAAAGGCACGTCACAGTATCATGAGTCTACTTCAATCTACAATCAACGATTACAAGCATTACAGGCATATTAAAGGATTTCAATTTCTAGATCATGTAGGATCGTTCGAGATTCCGGCGGTTCACTCAGGCGTAAGATTCGGCAAACACAGTGTGCAACATCGCACTCCAGCTTAGCGAAAGATACATTTTTTCGATTATTCTCGTACTCCACTTTGGACTACTCTGCACTACAAGGACAACAATGTATGTACGCGAAACAGTCAAAGGCAACTACGCGAAAATCTGAGAAGTACCAAGAAACTGAAGAAGTATAGTGCGCCACGCCGAACCGGCCGAATCCTGAACCAACAATTCGGCTCATGGGAGTCATGCGTTCTACTAGAGAGAAACCTGAGAGAAGCTACGCCTGCCTTTTTCCTGTTATCGTCGAAATCGCTCGTACACTAACGCCAATATATCCATTTTCAGTTTGGGAACTACGTGACTACATACATTTTCTAACACTATTGATAAAATCGTATCGTCGAAAGTAGATGTGGTTCGTCTCTGTACTAAATCCTCAGGAGGCTTATTACGATTCTTGAGAAACAGGTATCAATTCTCTAACTTTCATCATGGTACAATTGGAGTTCGTTCGGCAAGAAATTTCTTGTGAAATTGATCATGAATTTATTACTCTTGAAAACTGTTTAGTAAAAAATTCATTATTAAATCATGTTTGTAGTCATCGTAAAAAAAGATTTTAGAATTTGGATATTTTCAAATTTCATTGAGTTGAATCTTTAAACATTGTTGGTTTTATTATTTTATTATTTATTATTTAATAAATAAGTATTTGGCAATAAATTCTTTATGTAGTGATAAAGTAAGGTCGTATTAATAACAAAATACGGGATATGTTAAATTGCTTAATTAGAAGTTAGATTTGAGGAACGCAAAACCGTAAAGTGTGAAAATCGTAATACGAGATATCCAAGGTATTTCTAAGGCTGCGTTCAGATTCCCCACCCGAGTGCACCCAGAAAGTGTTTAGATTTCTTTTGCCTTTATTGGGCGCTTAGGTGGAATGTTAAGATTCCTACTCTATCCACCCGGGAGGATGGAAAAACCATCCGATTTCTTGAGCTGGGTGGAATGGGTAGTAGTGACGCATTAAAGACTTCCTGTCCCTGCATGTTTGACATGTATCAATATGAAAATTTAAATTTCAGATTATATTTACGTGTTATAAACAATATAAATCATAACTCAAAGGAGGCAAAGTATTAAATCATTTGTTAAGTTTTACAGGTAGGGATTTAAGATATTGATAAGATATTTCTTATATTTTATATCTTTTATCATTATTATATATATTCTAGTTATATATAATTATATTAATTATATATGTAATTTATTATATTATATTAAATCTGATATATATTTACATTATTTGCTGTACCGATGCTTGTAAGACATTCTCTTATTTTAGCCATTTAATAAATGCGTTTTTGATATAAATATAAAAATATATATTCAGAGGGTACCAGAGTTAGCGCAGAGGTCGGCACATACATATTCCTCATGAAAAAGTAAATAGCATTGAAAATATTAATAGCAAAATCTTAAAGCATCAATAATTTTCAAACGGTGAGCATTTGAAAATAATCAATCACAGGGCATGAAATTCGCGCCGTCAAAAGCGACGCAACTAAGCGGTCGGTCGTGCGAACGCTTTGACGGACGTATCGGTGCCGAACGAGTATTACAAAGTGAAATTTCTATATTAACTACTGTATTTTTAAATTGAGTCCGATTGAATTGATGAGAAGTAATGCCAATTGCAAATCGATAATCAATAAATAAATTTATAAATAAAATCAATATTAATTAAATGATCCAAATAATGTTAAAAACATCAATTGACAGATATTTGCAAAACTTCTTTTTTTGTATAAGTAATATTAGAAAAAGAATTTATATTTGAAATACGCATTTGATATAAATAAATATTTCATATTTAGAAAATGAAATTTCGAATTATAGGAGAGAAAGGGGAAATAATATAGTGAAGAAATCGAAGTTAGCAAATAATAAGCTGTAAATATCTGTTAATTGATGTTGTTAATGTTATTTGTTTAGATAATAATTCATTTAATTAATATTGGTTTTATTTATAAATTTATTTATTTATCGAATTTGCAATTGACATTACTTCTTATCAATTAAATTGGACTCAATTTAAGAATAGGCAGTAGAATAGTTAATATAGAAATTTCACAAAATTTTGTAATACTCGTTCGGCACCGTTGAGCGATACGTCCGTCAAAGTGTTCGCGCAGCCGACCGCTCTGTGGTTGGTTATTTTCAAATGCTCACCGTTTACTATTGATTATATTGCCTTAAGATTTTGCTATTAACATTTTCGATTTACTTTTTCATAAGGAATGTGCCGGCCCCTACGTTAACTCTGGTACAGTTCCTGTATAACAATATATACAATATTGTATAACAATATAATATAATATTAATAAAATAAAATAAAATAAATAAAATAAACAAATAAATAAAATAAATAAATAAAATAAATAAAATAATAAAAATTAAAAAAAAAATTAAAAATAAAATAATATTAATACAATAAAATAAAATAAAATATAATATAATATAAAAATATAATATAACTTTTATGTTTATTAAAAACGCATTTATTTTGTATAAAAACATTTTTCAAATAATCGAGGTAATACAAAATACCCGAAATGAAACGGCACATGTCCGACCTGTCGAGTGATCTCACGAATTAGGTTAGGTGACATGCTCCTAAATCGTGTCACTGAACATTGGAGCATGAATGCAATTGCTCCAACCGCCACCCTATCTGTGATCCAAGTGCTCTCTGTGTTAATTTGGAGCATGCGACGCGAACAAATCTATAGTGAAAATCGTTGATAAAGTATAAATGTTATTGTATAATAAAAAGGACAACTGGAATGAACATCGAGTGCTTATTTCTGTGATGCTTGATTTCAATTACCTGAAAACGAGTTTCAGGTATAATATATCGCATATTTATTTTTCGCGCCTATGTTTGTTTGTATTTAAGAAATTTTAAATAAAGTTTTTTAATTGCAATACTAATATACTTTTTACTTACTTTATCGATTTCTCGGAGCATCTCATATTAGAAGCACAATTTTTTGACTTTACGATTTGCTCACTTTTTTTCCTTAACAGCACAAACATCGATATGTCGACGTAAGTTGATTTTGTACAAACATCCTTCTAATATCGACTTTAGGATGTCTTAGGACTCTAAAATTTACATTCATAAAGTTTCAATGTGGAATCATTTCATTCTTGTTGTTTAACTACAAATATTAACTATAGTTAAAGGATAAATGTTGTTCATGAGTGTTGTGGGCATGAATCGGATCACAGCCTAGAATAGATTTAAAGTCGGCTTACAGTCGTCTTTAAAGTGGGACATTGTATGACTTAGAGACGTCTCCAAGTCTAAATTCCTATAGTTACCTAGGCTACGTTCCAAAACTTCCTCTTCGAGGAAAATTTTACTCGAAATGTATAGTACAAATTACGTATATTATAGCATATAGAGATAAAAGAAGAAATTTCTTCTCTTCGGAGAGGAAATTTTGGAACGTAGCCCTAGTTAGTTTCTGTATTGCTAGTGAATTTGCTCATTTTTATAATTTTCGTTTTGTCTAAAGAATCGTAAAGCCGGTTTTACATTAATTGCAAGTCGATCGCAAGTTTGTTGCGATAACCAATATAAAGTGTTGATTTCAAAATGCAAACTTCAGATTGGTTGTCACAACAAATTTGCGATCGGCTTGCAACTAATGTAGAACCGGCTTAATAAGCCCTCAGGCGGTCAATGTGTATCTTGAAATGAGATGAAACTTACAAAAATGAACAAATTCACCAGAATATTCATAATTTAATTGGTCAATATCTAGTAATTATTGCTATTGTAACTTGCTAGTATTGATTTCTTTAATCTACAAAACTTGCGCTTGATTATCCGTACTGACTCTCATTAGCCCTGTTGTTGCTTACTTTTGTATTTTAAATAAACAATACGGAAAATATAAGAACTTGCAATTTGCGAGCAAGTTCCTCCTAAATATTCAATTTATCTTTATATACTGAGAAAAAAAATGTTGTTCAACTACACACATTTAGTTGTTTGCAGTTTTAGTTAATTCAACAAATTTTATTTAATCGGATTTAATTGTAGTCTGCTTAACATTGAACAATTAAGCAGATTATGGTTAAATTCAGGTAAATAAATTACGTGCAAAACAAGCAGGAATCAAAAGAAGAAGAGCTTAAATGCAATAAAATTTGTTCTTCGAACAGGAGGAGAAATTGATTTATAGGCCAGGAATCGTTGATTAAATTAAGTTTCAAAATATTATTAATAAAAAGTTATCATAAAGTAAAACTTCAAACGCGTTTTTCTCGAATTCATATTTTTCAAACTGGCGGGAAATGTACGATCAAATGGCTTCAATCAATCATCCAATCATCCAACATGAAGCTTTTTCCTACGAAAAAGAGATAATTTTTATGGGACCATGAACTTAAAAATATCATAAATTTTCCAAAATAATTATTTCTTTGAACAGGTTGAAAGTGAAAAAAGTTAATGGGCTGCCATTCTGTAAATTTTAAAATTTTTCAAATAAAATAGATTCATGGCCCCACAAATATAATACATTTTAATAATTGATTTATTTGTCTCAGATAAATCATTGACAATCGAGATTTCCCGCCAATTTGCCACGTACGCGCTGTACGCTCTGATGTACCCGTAGGCTACCGCAATTTTTTACATTTTTAAAAATAAAAATTTTTTTTTGTATGTTGAAATATAAAAAAACATAATGAAAAAAGCATTATTTTGATATTCTTTCCTAAAAAAATTAGTAAAGAATGCATAAATTTTGAACCTCTAAATTAGAACCTTCCCTTAATTGTTCAATGTTAAGCAGACTAGTTAATTCGATTAAATAAAATTTGTTGAATTACCAAATCTGCAAATAACTAAATGTGTGTAGTTAGATGAATTATTATATAGTAAAATAAATTATTTTTTCTCAGTGTATAAAGATAAACTGAATATTTGGGAGGGTAACTTGCTCGCAAATTGCGGATTCTTATATTTTCTGAATTATTGTTTATTGATAATACAAAAATAACCAACAAATAACAAGGCTAATGAGAAAATCAGCGCGAATAATCAAGCGCAAGTTTTATAGAGTTTTAGATTAAAGAAACCTATAAAACACTTATGCTTGATTATCGGCGCTAATTCTCATTAGCCTTGTTATTTTAATATACTTTTAGAACATCACAAGAATAGAACCTTGAGAAACTGAGAAAAAAAATAAATTTTACCTATATTCGCTCCATAAAATCGACGCGCATACGGAGAATACGCGCGCACCCGCTGGAAGGTTAAAATTAGTGACAATTAAAAATTAATGAAAATTAAATTTACAATAAAAATTAATAAAAATTAAACGTTAATAAAAAAAAACAGTTAAATTATGGATAGTAATATTTTTGCATATAGATGTGTATACTATTTTATATTCTATTTTGATAACTTAAGGCTCCTAAGTAGTTATCACTGTTACATTGAATCATAACGTTAAAAGCGAGAAATGACACGTTAATTTTTATTACATGCTATTTTATAAATAAAGAATTTGGATAAATCAAAATGATGAGATTGTTTTAAAATTTGTAAAAATGGACGAAAACTAATACTTATCCTCCCTAACAATCAGAGTGCATTTCATTTCACGAATAATGCGCATGATGCATCATTTATCAATATTAAGATTTTATTAAGATCGACATGAAATAAAAACATTAAATACTAAGTATAAGCATATTCAAGCTTAACGCTTAAAGCTAGATCTTCTCAATGCCTAAATAAATAATATAACAGTGAATTATCTACATCCTATATATGTACATGCGTATATATCATATTTTTATAGTTATTCAAACTGCGCGCCGAGATTTTTCCGGACTTTATCAAATGCAATTAAACTACTGCAATAATATCACAAGTTAAATTAAATTAACAAATAAATTCTCAATCTTCGATTTGATATCATATTATAAGGATGTTAATGTGCTGAAAACCTTAAATAAATTTATTGCGAAAAATATTACATCGGCCGAGACTTGAACCCGGATTTCTTGTATTCTGTATGAGCGTCCTAAACCATTAGACCACTGAGGCCTCGAGAGTGGTCGGTTATTGACACTTGATTCGCCAATCTTGTGCCACAATAAATGGATTGATTTGTCATTCTCTTGTTTAGTCATGTAAGGTTCTACAATACTTTATATAATAATGAGATACATTGACTCGAATGTAAGCCGAAAGGTCTGATTTCACCGATTTCAATAAATCTCTTTCTCGCAAGAGTTACAATGAAAAAATTTTCATTAGCCATTTTTTATTTATATTTTTGACATTCTCGAGAGTTCTAACTTTTATTTTTGTATTTAAACAATTTTTGTCTCTCGCTATTTTTCTACAAAATTGAGTATTTCAGTTAGTATTTCAGTTAAAAAATTATTGAAAACCAATATTTGATTTTTAGTAATTAATATCTCGTTAATCATTACGAAAATTGCAAAATGGTAGAGAATTTTTCGACTTAGTTTAATTCACTCTATCTATAAAAGAGGTTGGCAAAAACTTACGGGATATTCTAACATTAAAGAAATTAAAGATGATTTGGTATGTTAATATCAGCCTATTCTTTTTAGTTAAACTTCTTGCATGATTCATCTTTTCTCTTTTTCTCTCTAACATGAGAGAAAGGAAGAAAGAACCGTGCAAGAACTTTAGCTAAAAAAAATAGACTTCATAAGCTACAATATTATTTGTGAAATAATATGAATATATTTATTTAAATTTACACAACACAAATAAAGATAAAGTGGGTAGTTGTCAAAAGATCAAACTTATATCTTTAATATCCATTTATATCATATTAAAATTTACATTATATACATATAACAGTGTATATATTATATATATATATATATACATATATATATGTATATATATATATATATACATATATATATATATATATATAAAACATAATATTTCTTTTACATTATATACATAGACATTTTTTCTGTACATGTATTAAGGCATATTTTAACTTATAAGCTGCGAAACAAAAATTTCTTAATTGTTATATTGTTTATAAAATTTCAATTATTATCAAAGTAAATAAAGATTTAAATGTATTTTATTTGAAAATTAAATACAATGCACTTAAAAATTATAACAAAATTCTATAATAGATACTTATGATTGTTTAATGAACAGTTTACAAGAGTATATGCAATTGGTACAAAGATTAATATTACACACTTCTTCAGACAAATATCATTTTGCATATATAATCATTTTGGATAAATGTATATATATATAAAATTTTAATATTATTTAATATTTGTATCGACAAAAATGATTGATATTAAAGTATTTGCAAAAAATTGAAAAAATTGGAACATTAATTTTTTTATACTAAATATTATTTTTTTAATTGCATTATAATGATGAATATATTATTATTAATTATGGCACATTTTTAGAGTAAAATAATGTAAATGTCAAAAAAGGATAATAATGTATCTAGTTCTCATTTTCTTCACTCTCATTTGAAATGTATTACTCTCACATCACAGAGTAGTGCTACTTTTTAGATTTACAATCATATACAGTCATATATATATATATATATATATATATATATATATATATAAAATACAAATTATAGAATTGATACATCAAAACTGCTTTCTTGGAAGAAAGAACTTTACTGCTACCCTATTTCAGTGTACAGAATATTATACTATAATACACGAAATGTACATGAGTTTAGCGCCTTGTTTACATCTTCACAACCACTTTAACACTTGTGTCGTACAGGTATGTCTATGAGACTTAATAAATTTTTTTATTAAGCAATTTAGAACCAATTTAGATTCTTTATATAAGTATAATATAGCAATATTATAATCTGACAATTTTATATTTCTTTATCGAATAGATATAATTTTTCTAGATTACTTCTCATGTGTGTGTGTGTGTGTGTGTGTGTGTGTGTGTGTGTGTGTGTGTGTGTGTGTGTGTGTGTGTGTGTGTGTGT
>Ga0157364_1001965_pt1 | contig 18450 bp, 9 predicted proteins | sample AttsexASBM2_FD_111476 | JGI IMG/M metagenome (GOLD analysis project Ga0157364, IMG submission 111476) | Fungus gardens microbial communities from leaf cutter ant in Ribeirão Preto, State of São Paulo, Brazil - Atta sexdens ASBM2 | ecosystem: Host-associated > Fungi > Mycelium > Unclassified ...
GGCTGACCAGTACTTCCGGTCTTATGAAGAAATAAAAAATTGGATCGATTCGTGGATAGCCTCAAAAGATGACCAGTTTTTTCGACGCGGGATTCGTACGCTACCGAAAGATGGGAGAAAGTAGTGGCCAGTGATGGATAATACTTTGAATCATAAATGTATAACCAGTTTTTTACAATAAAGCCTCGAATTTCGGAAAAAAACGGCGAAAGCAAAGTTGTACACTTAATATTAAAAAACTAAAGATTTTCAAGTGTGTATAATTATTGTTAGTAGCACAATTATATTTGCATGATTAAAACAACTATATTTATAGTTGTTCCAAAAAATGATTATTTATAATTAAATTGTGACAATTGCAATCATTTTTTTCTCTCAATATTCTTTCTGCATTGATTAACATGGAATAGATATAAATGGAAAAGAGAATGAAAAACGTGGAGTAAGGAATGATTTAAAAATATAAGTAAAATAGTGTTATGTCAAGTCTGTTTAAACTGTTATGTATGACATTTCATATTGCGAGTATACCTCGCGTGCGAGAGTCGCTCAGTTATACTTTCGAATATGAGCTCTTGAAACGACAATTTAATTGCAATATGCTGTGCAGGCGCGCATTTAATGAATGCAACGAATGCGTTTTCACTTTTCCAGTGCTTTCACTCTCACAAGTGAGCCACTTTTTCCAATACCAAACACGTGTATCCCGCAATGCCATGGAACTTACTAGAGTTTATAAATCAATTTTGTAAATGCGAAACGTATTAACAAAATATTCTCCAAAGAAAGATCTTTTTATACTCTTTAAACTTAATAATGATATGATATACAGCATTATGCTAATTATTTTCCTCCAGTGTTAAAAAAAACATGTTTTAGTAATAAGACGCAGCCCCTTTAATTATATCAAGTATGCATTATCTGTGTTAATGATTTCGCGGATGACAGTCGGATGAAATTTCAATCGAGCAAGAAAAACAACATTGATAAAGCGTAATTAACCGTAGAATGAATTTATCATAATGACTTTCTTTTCCCTTCTGCAACAGTCAATAACCTCTGCCGATTTTTATATATATGCTTTATTAGAAATACAAGTTAAGCTTAACTCTACTATAATTTTATATAGAGCTATACTCTACTATAATATAATAATAATCAATAGTAATAATATAAATAAATAAGTAAATGAAAAAATAATGAACGAGTTTAACTAAATATAAATCATTTTTTAAGATAGTACTTCATTTCTTTTACCCTGAGATTCATTTCAATATTATATTTTTGTGACACAAGTCGATTACTCATAGTCCCGTTAAAACTCGTTGATATCAGCTGAAGTAGCTCTGACTAATCCGAATCAATCCGACCCACTTACCTCAAATCGCGTATTTCTTTTAGGTAAGTCCCACGTTTCATAAAAGACCTGTAAAATTTTATGCTCTGTTATGTATGATAATATTTCATACGTTTTCGAGGTTCGATAACCTCCGCGAATCTTGCTTTTGTGTATACATGTTATTCGTTTATTCAATCAAAAGCTAAGAAATGCCATAGCGTTTATTTGAATTATCTCATGAGGATAAAAACAGAAAAAAAAAACATTTAAAAACCCTAGACTATTTTTTAATTAATAAACCATATAAATTTTAAGTAAATTTTCAATTGTATACGATATGCTTGTTGTCGATACATATCCAATATTGAAAGGTTTACAAGTCATGAGAAATGATAAAAGTGGTGAAATTTTGATTTAAAAAAGAGGATCAAAAGATAATACTTTTTTTTTTAATCTGCTTTCCGCAGTTTAAAGATTACTGTTATCCACAGTCATCCTTTCGATTCGAAACATATCTGACTTTAGGGTCGACGAACGCCGCGGGATTTTCTCTTGTCTTCGCGGTGACGAGGCCGAGGTGACCATACGGTATTTCCTTTCGGTCAGGCAAGAGCGCGGGAGTGAACGCGAGCGCGCGTTTATTGTTAGAGAGGAGGAAGAAGTGGTTGGAGAAGAAGGAAGAAGGAGATGGAGAAGGAGGAACGTGGAAAGAGCAGATGAAGGAGGAGAGTATAACTGTACCATCTTTCCCGAGGCTTGCTAACTCCTTCCAGGGTTCACGAACCTTGTCGACCGAACCAAATTCGAAGGTCATTGCTCCAGTTTCAGCTACCTCGTGGAATCCCTATAACGTCGTTCGCGAATTCGAAAGTAATCAATTACTTCTCAGATTACATTGAACATCAAATTTTATTTGTCAAGTAATAAATGTTTCTTTTAGAATTTTTTACACTGAAAAAGGCTATGTTCTTTAGAAAATTCCATCATTTTTTATTGTAGAAACTCCGCTTTAAATTTCTGATGTAATAATTTTTAATATATGTAAAACATGTACAGCTATATGTAATACATAAGTTCTTTTTATTCTCTTTATGTACAATTTTAAATAATATATTAAAATAATAACACTTCCTTGGTAATAATTAATGTCAAAAAATTATACTAATTTAAGATTACCGCTTCTTAAAATCCCAATAGTGATTCTTAAGCTCATTTTGTGGTTGTAAGAATTGACTAATCACAATTAAATATTTTTCTCATGTTTGATTGTAATTGATTAATTCTTACAACTATAACTATTTACACAATTATACTACTTATGTTTACGCAATTGTAGAATGGGCTTTATGTATTTTACTCTTATAAAAGAAAAAAGTTGTAAAGTTGTTTATAGAATTTAAAAAAAAATAAAGTTTGTAATTTCAAAAACTATGAAGGATGAAACTTTCTTAACTTTATTCTTTTATATAAAAATATATAAGAATCACCATTCAGTTAAGAATCCTTTTGTAAATTAATATTATTAGCTAAATTTGCAATAATTTAACAAATTTCGTTTAAAATTAAAATTAAAAATTTAAAAAAAATATTTATCGAACTGATCGAAATATTTAGCGAACTGAAAAATTCAATAATAAATTCGTATAAGAGCTAAATAAGATAAGCACGATAAAAGAATATATTATTACAAATTACAAAAATCTTCCAACAACATTTCGGTGATTTCGGTTCTCAACGGAACCATCTTCAGTGGATATATAACTTACATTAACAAATTTCATTTATATTATATATTATATATGTAAAATATAATTCATGTATATAAGCCTTCTTTTATAATTTTTGTTATGCAAAGGATATCAAGAAAGTTTTTGTTCAGACTATACAAAGAGCGAATACAATTCATACGAGACTAAAAGTCAATTGCACCAATGGCCTCTATTATTAACCCTAATTAGTGATTTCGTATATTTTTTTTAGATTCACTTTGACCGTAGCATGCACGAGAAGAAAATTCAGTTAATTACGGTCAACGCTAATCAACCTTAATGAAACTGGCCCTAAATCTCGTTTATTTAGGTGGCTTAGCCATACACCAATGTGTCGACCAATATACGACGTAAGCACAGTCCTTGATAGAAATAGTCGTGGTGATGCGATAAAGAGCTAGAAGTAATTCGAGCCGACGTTTTGTTAAAACGATAAGGCTCATGTTGAGAGCTTCGCGTTAAGCGACCCTGAAAGTTCAAGAACATCGAGGTGAATGACCGCTCTCCTAAATGATTTCACCATCCATTGTCGCTATTCCCTTCGAGGTCAATAGTATTAAAAAATATAAACTTTGATGAGTCTACATATATAAGCGATAATTAAATAAATCACATAAAATGAAAGATGATTATATAAAACGAGATTGTGTGTTTTTCATGAAGTATTTCTCTTAATATAACTCTTCTTTGAGCCATTTTACACGCAACATTTTTATCGTGTTATGACATAATTCATCATTTTTATTATCTACATTCTTTTTACATTCTTTCTGCATTTTTATATTAGTATTTGAAATTCTAAGAAAGAAAAATACGAGATGATAAAACATTAATTAATTTCTCCCATAAAACATTAATCAAGTATCTCCCATGATATTTCATTTAGGCATGATAAATATGTTAAAAAACTTACTCGATGTAGAGAGAGGGGATGATTTCGCGTTGCGCTTAATTGACGGCTTTCGGTGCCCGGAAACTCGTCATACGGATTACGTCGAATCGGCGACACGGCGCGGGAAGAACCGAGCTGGTCATTGACCGTGCTCCTTAACTGGTATATTTTCGTCATCTTCCCGAAACGCTCGCCAGTCCCGGGGTCTTTACGTTTCGTCGGTCGAGTAAAGCTACGTACGTACGTATATGTGGCGCGGCGCGAACGCGAGCGAAACCGTGTCGGTCGTTGAACCGACGACTGATACACGTAAACCACGGGAACGTTGCAAGGAGAGAGAGTTTATCTGGTGGGAGATGATCATTGGTTTCGTTGCGCGATATCGATCTTGGATCGAGCTCGTTTCTATACGCGCAATAACAGTCATGCTGCACATTTTGAATACTTTTTACAAACTGTAAGAAATTTAACCTTTCGAAACTGTCGGTGGATTTATTAGATCCATTATGCAGTGATTTTTTTGCATAAGATTATTGATGATGAGTAAAAGTAATTCACCTTTCTCTATGAAGTAATATTAAAACAAAAAAATATATTATTGTATTTGAATTTATCCATTAATTCTTAATTCTTGTATCTGTTATTGTAGCATTTTACATAAAAATTTAATTGCTGCACTTCAATTTTCTTTACATCTAAATTTAAATTATTCTTACCAAAATAAACTTAATATTTGCTCTTTTTATGTAAGTTATTTTAGTTTCTTGAAATTAATGTTTTTTAATCATGTATATAAACCTCACAGATCTAATATGAGATCATTAAAATGCTTTGAAAGTCTTCAAAGGAAGATTTCAAACATACAAAGTTATGTGTGTTATATTTATATATTTGGATATCCGGATCATTAAACGAATAAAATTTTTCTAGAATCTTTAATTTTTTAAGTAAAAATATCTTTTCAAATTCCATGTCAGTTATCCTGTAAAAAATTATCTGTCAATTCTTAATTTGTCTCATTATTTAAGATGTTCCTTGCTTTGAATCACAACCACAAGCTGTAGGTCATTGACCGAAGAATTGCACATTCTCACATGCTTGTTTAATTAAGGATTTTACACTGAAGAATAGAAGCATGGATCAAAATTAAAGAAGAAACAAGTAATATTCAATTAAATTTTATCATTGTAATACCTCAAAATCTATAAAATAATCAACGTAATGCGACATTATGATAATGCACAGAAAATATTAATTTTAATTTATTTTATTTCATCTAAACTTTCATGAAAGCATTAGAGACTGTAAAATTATAAGAGTGAAATAATCACAAATAATTATTTTTCTATTTATATCGTTAATTATTATTACTATTCAAACTCGAATGTTATTTATAATTTAATTATAATTTATAAATTTGATTAATTACTCACTTTATAAATTTTTATTGCTTGTCTTTTGTTGCTCCAAGGAAAAGTACTGACAAACTCGTGGCCATTCGGAAGTAACGAGATACAAATAGAATCCCTCACGATTGCAGCGGTATAACAACGGGTAGAGGTGACTGCTCCCGCGTGTATTAGGTCACATTTGCGCCCGCTTCAACTGGTGCTAGTTTGCTCGACGATTACATCGCCTTCACAGGATCGCGGAATCATTGACCTCTTGAGCTCTTGCTATACTATCAAACAAGCATCTACGTGTAATTAACCCTTGTACGGCAAATAGAGAATATATGCGCCACGAGAGTAATAAAATATTTTGTAAATCACAAATATATTTTTATGTAAGAAAATTATCGATCGAAAATTTTCAGTCTAAATTGCTAGTTGATAATTTGCATATATAAAAATATTTTCGTAAATCTAACAGTATTTGCAAAAATAATGCCAATTCTGTCCTAATTAATAATCGTTCATAAAGAATATGTGAAAACTTAATCAACAATTTTTCTAACAAAACATTAACTTCGTACGCTTTTACTTTCTTGTCCATCACATCCGCTTTCTTATTTTCCTTTCACATCTACTTTTCATAGATTGTATCGTCTACTTTGAAAGAACCATCACTGTGAGGCACACTATTCTCTTAATACTTTTTCAAGTTACATATAAAGAGAATCTTAATGATCGACGATTAATGGAAGGCGTACATGTCATAAAATCGATCAAACTTTATCGTAATGATAAATAACAGCGACTTTGATGTTTCTATCCAAAGCATCATAAATATTAATAGAAACATCAAGATATCTATAAGAAATTAATCAAATACATTCAAGAGTTTGCTTCTGAAACTTTCTTTTATACTAAATATGTAATAAGCGACAATATCAATTTTTATTTTAAATTGCTTGTCAGTTTAATAAATGACATTACTACTTTGGTTCTGTTCATGATTACGTTTCAAGAGTGAAAAAATTTCGACTTATAGAATCAGATATGTATAAATTCACATAGAAATATTTAAGCACCAAGATCCACTTTGACCAAGAAAAGGATTTCTTTTATTTAATTATAGATCCAAATTCGTATCGATATTCATAATTGAATATCAATTTTTCATAGCAAAAGTTTCATAGACAAATAAAAATATTTATTAAATACATATTAATAAAAAGTGCTATCACTTTTAAGTCTTACTCTCACCTCTCACTTACCATAGCTCGTATCGAAAGCTAAGTAAGATATGCAAATTATAAATCGTAAAAATAACTATATTCCACTCTTATTCTAATAATCTCACGTGTAAATTTGTTTCGCTATATACGTTCGAATATATTACATGGTTCAATAAACGCGGGAGTGCGGAGATTGACTGTGACATAATTTAAAGAGATCACGTGATACTGTCGGGACCCATTTGTCGATTGAACCGCAACGAACATACGTAATTATACGGTCTGTCGTTCGAAAACGAATTGACAGTTCATTCACCGCTATTTCAATAAAGTCCGTTCTCTTCTCTTACATATCTTATATCGTAAAAACTTTTCATTACTTTAAGATTATAACATCGAATGATGAATCGACATGTCTTATGAAGAAAGGTCATTTAACAATTTAAATCTCCGAGGAGTTACATTTACCTAATGTGATTTTCCTAAAATTACATAATTTATATAATCCCCATTTATTTGACTTCGCGCATGAACGAGAAGGAAATTGGGCGTTGTGATATCGACCTCTGATACTCTTTCGTCGCGACTCGACGTCCACGCCATGCCTGACCAGCGAAGCGCACTTGCGCTGAATAGTGACGAGGCCGTTGACACTTGTCTACGTACGTATATGTGTGTGTGCAGAAATAGCGTCGATGCTTCGATGCACTTACCAGTTCCTACCGTTGCTCGATAGGTACTGGCTTCGCTTGGAGATAGTCAGTGATTTTTAATCTGTACATAATTCTCTACTCTTTAATAATTTTCTATCTTTTTCTATCTTTTTAAAAAAATGTGCGATTTCAATATCTCAATTATTGTTTTTTTTTTTTTTAGATAAAAGTATACACGCTAAAAAAAGTATACACCCATGCGCGATGTCTACATAGTTCCCACTGTGTTAATATTAACATTAATATGGGTTTCAAACCTCCGATGTTTATATATAAATACTATGATAGTGATTTAAAACTCATGGTGTTGAATTCATATCGATGTTAATATTAATACACAATGTATTCAACACAGTGAGAATTATATAAATATCGCATGGTGTTAAATTTACATCGCTATTTTTTTGTAGAATGTATTAGATTTGTAATGTACAATATATTACGAGGAGCTTCAAACAAACCTAAAGAACAATGAAATTGCGCTGTGATCTCTCAAAGCAGCTTCGAAATGCGATGTTAATTACGTAATATGTTTTCGTTTTACGACGGAGCATTGTCCTTGGATAACATTCACGAGCAATTAATAAATACGATCAATGTAAAAATACGCATCACTGAATTCTTAACTAACGCATAAAATAAACGATGACTAACTTCAATTATCGAAAATCATCCAATTATATATCCTTCAACGATAACGATCGCATTATTTTAATCATTAACGAGTGATTCGCCTATAAAGATTGAACAGTTGCGCCGTTAAATCGTTTCCTGCTCTCAAGGACTTTGCAAGTCGATATCGACTACTGTATGTTTATCGTTAACGTTCGAATGTCCGATGCGACGTTTTATCGCGAATGATGTAGAGAAGAGTGTTATGCTGCGAATAACGGATGTATAAAGATATGTGATATGCGCGATCACCTGTCGTCGGCACTATCGCAACGAGGGTGTCGCAATTACCAAACTAAGGTCCCAGCTACGACAATACCAGTTCTCCGCCGCCCGGTATCCGATTTCCTGTTATTCCATGATGGAGTGTCCCCCTGACACCGCATGACACTGACGATCCCGATATCATCCGATCGTCCACGCATATGCTATCGTTTGATATTTTTAGCCTTATCGATCAGAGCCTACGTCGAAAGTGTATGGTAACGAATCGATCGAGTGAAATCTTTTTAAACCTAAGAAAGAAATGTTCTCCTCTCCCCCTCACCTGTAACTTTATTATTATCAGATCATGTCATAAACCGTCCGAGCTGACGGAGACAATAGACTTAATTTTTAAACTTAATTTTTATTTAAAATGTCACAAAAAAGAGTAAGGAGGTTTGTAAAATATTTCATTGCGATCGATGTGTATTTCTTCTTTGCATCCTTGCTGACTGTTGCAACAGGTTAGCACGTTGGAGTCCTTTACAGTTACTCGTCGTGGCTACAGTTCGTTGCATTGTAACGGAACTCCAGTTCTTCCGCAAAAGATCAGTATCCGATCGTAATAATTGCGTAATTGCGCAATTGCGAGACTACAAGAAAGCACCGCTTTGCAAAAAAAAAGTAGAAATCTTTATTTTTCTTTTCTTTTATTTTTTTTTATTCGTTGTCAGCAACAAAGATGTTAAATTTTTAAAGAACGAAAAAGATTTGCATAAAGCTTTGAGTAAAGATTCAAATGCTAAAATCTACTCTAACTACTTTTGACAATATTTTATATATTACATTTACTGTACATGTTTCTAATTTTTCTAATAATTATCATTGGTAATTGTTGGAGACAGAAATAAAAAATGATTTAATTAGTACCATAATTTGTTTCTACTTTTAGTAAAAGTTATTTTTAACAATTTTAAATTAATTTTAATTTCTTATTCTTACAATTGTAATAAGATGTATCCAATATAGTTTTCCTAAATGTTATAATTTTTGCTGAGTCCAACATTGAAAATTGGTAGTTACATACATTCAAAATATATAGGAACATTTCTGAACATTGATTGAAAATATGACATATTCAAATAGATTTTCAATATTCACATGGATGTAGTAAAGATTTAACTATTCATGCGTAACTATCTATCTATAAATAGCAAGTAAGCCATTGGGTGTAGTTATTTTTAGTAGTAATTGCTTAATGCCATTTTTATGATAGGATCTGTACTTTGTAAATCCATAAAGTTACGAGGGTACAAGTGGGTCATCATGTTAAATACTACTGACCACGCTGAAACGCTTCGAGGTGAGGCAACGAAAATGTCCCTTCGAGGGACGAGTCATTTGTGAAAGCGCGCCGGAAGTCATGCCACGTAAACCAGTTGGGAGCGTCAAGGCCTCCGAAATATTTACTCTAAATAGCTGTAATTATCATTTCGATAGGATAAAAGTCCATGACTTTATCATAGAAAAATGTAAGATAGTAAACAAATCGTCAAAAATCATAGTAAAGAATATAAGGCAGTGACATAAGCAGCAAATCTAAAATGTTGATCTGCTTACGTCTTACTGCTTAAATTTTTGCCATAGCCATAAATGACGTACATGGATGCGAGGCAAAATTATCTTCTTCTAATAATTAAACGAACGTCGTTGCGTCGTTTTCCAAGGAATATTCTCGAACAATGAATAGTCATTTTTTTTTAGTGACAGACACGTGGACAGGACACGTGCGTGAAAAAAAACAAGCGCGATTGTTCGTCACCGGCGTCAATGCCTATAAAAAAAACATGCTTACGGTAGATTCATCTTTATGATTAGGGGGTGGATGAAACAACGGTCTCATGTAGAGAGGTAAAGGGAATGAGACGCGAAAGTTGACCTTGCGCGCGCGTGTTTCCAACGATCCAGCTAATAATATAGTCGAGTGTATTCATATTCGGAAACGCTAGATTGCGCGTGTCGGAATCCCCTTTGTCCCTCTTTATTCTTCCTCTTCCACTTTCCTCTTACCTTGGACTTCATACATTTATTCAATTTACTCCCACATTATTTCAATTTTACGGTCAGATAATAAATAAGTAATGACATTCACGTATATGATAAGATAAACAAGTGAGATAAGAGAATATATTTTTACATCTATTATTATTCTAGCAATATCGATGATATTCTCTAATCTATAATAGTTATAATGATCTAAACATGCTGTGCGTTGCCTATACTATATATCAAAATAGATAATGTCTTAATTAAACATCGCGCTGCAGGCTCCTTTTCTTTCACGCGTCTTCGTTCGTTATCCACGGGTCTCTTCTGCTTCGTCAGCTTCTACGTCGTCGCACACGTGCCGCTGCGTTAAGTATTTCGCTAGCAAGGTCAGCGATAGCGACTTTGCTTCCTAGAACCTGGGGGGTATCACTGATAACCAATAGCGCTCGTTCAAGATGACTCGTGACAGTCATGATTTGAGGTACTCGGATTGTCTTTCTTCTCAGGAAAACAGTCCTCAGGAAAACAGGCCTAGACCTGGAATAGTTCTTATGTACGAAGCCAATAATATTTGCAACGAAAATTCAAACGCGAGAGATTATATATCTTGTTCAATTATTACCTCAATGTAAATGAAACACAAACAGATTTTAGAGTAATGTCCATTTTTTTTTCTATCAATATAGATCGACTTTAACCATTTAACTTACACTTTTTTACTTTTTTTCTAATTCTAAAAATTTAGAAAAAGATAAAGGAAGTAAATTAAATCGGAATAAAAGTTAATTTACATTGATTAAAATAAATCTAAGTGTATAATGAAAAGTAACTGATCGCAAACAATAGAGGTTCTTCCAAACACGTAATTCTCACAAGTAATGCAAAAATTTATATGTATATCATCGTCGTACTCCCGATACGCTGCGAGATACCGGGTGCATTATTATTCAAATATAAAAAGAAGGCTGACGCACAGTCGGGAGTTGCACTAATCGTTCGCAGTCGGTCCGATGCGACCGCAGCCTCGACGACCGTCCGATAACGAGGAAAGATTATGCTCAAGGACAAGGTCGCGCCGCGCCGCGTCGCTCCGCTCCGCTCCGCTCCGCTCTTTGCCTCGCCACACGTCTCGCCATGTTCGCTCCGACTCTGCTTCCAAATGACACGAGACATTGCGACAAATCCGCGAAGCGGAGATATATACGCGTGCACGTAGCAACACTAGTAACATGCTGCGCACATGCGTGACGATACAACATTGATGTGTGCGCCATCGTCCTTGTGACGCTGCCGCCATCGCCACCACCGCCGCCGCCGCCGTGAGATTGTCAACAAGAACAAACTGTTAATCAGAATTCCGAAGTACGTTGGTGTACACAGGCTCTTAGATGTGCCAAATTCTGCTATGATATTTATTAAACGTCTAATCGACTGATAGAAGATTAATAAAAAAAAGAACAGCAAATTGGTTTTAAAAACAAAATAAAGATCATATGAAAATTTCATCAAAACTTTTGCAAATTATTTAATATGATTATTTAGATTACCGTTTAAATCGCGCAATTATTAAAATATCGGTCCGATGTTATAGAAGGTAAATACATCCGAAAATAGAAGCGATTTTCATTGGGTTATCTCGCCATCCAGGCCTCACAATTTGTTTCCTACTTAATATATCTCTAATTTTAAGCGACTATGTAAGCTCACATATGACAGCTAACTTGCAGAGAGTAACCTTATACTAGCTATGTGTAAGATTAGTGTAAACTAGCCGCAACACGTAACCATGTCTCCCTCGCAACAGTGAGTCGATCTCCCCGAAAACTAAAACTGTCGCAAGGACGTAGACCAAAGACGTTGGACTGTTTTAAAGCGTTTGTACGACGTATTCGGCCGCTCTCGACCTTCGACGTGATTTCTGGTCAAAAAGATCGAACATAAGCCGGCTAGTATCTATACATAATGCTGACATAATATCTATATGCGATCCTCTGATTGTATGGCGTTCTTTGAAAAGTTAAATAAAATTCAACAAAAAGAGTTTTTGAGAAGAACAAAATAAGGTAAAACAGAAAATTCACTTAAAATGTGAAATAAACTTTTCAAGATTCATTAAAAAAAAAAAAAATGAATTAAAAGCTAAAAACTAAAATACAATAGTCAGTGATATCAGAAATGGAACAATTGGAGATGGTTTATAATGAAACATTCGGTTTCATTATTATTACAAACCTTGTTTGGCAAAGTTTCGCAAACAACATTATGCAAGACACTGTACGAAGTTTATTTAAGACTCGAATCGGTCTTTCTATATGTTCTCTCTGATTCCGATTATACTTCATAAATTTCGAAACTTTATAATATCTGGAAAATAATATAATGTTTAAATTTTAATTCTGCTATAATATATGATAAACATTTTGTCTAATCATTCAATTCAATTAAAAAAATCATTTAAAAATTAATTTTACAATTTTGTTATATAAAGCAATGTATACATACTCTTACATAATCTTTTCTCATAATCGCATTTGTAAAATTATTAGAAAATAACATTATATAATCGATGCTGTGCATTTGAATCTTTCAGGAAAAAAAGCTAGTTTATAAATAAAAATAATTTATAAATGATTAAATAATAACTGTATACGGAGATATAAAAAGAGATTAATTTGCTGGATTAAAATAAAACTCTTCACGATATTCGCCAATATTACGAAAGTGTCAATTGCGTCGCTCGAGGTAAAGATCACTCGAATCTGTACTTGAACTCATCTCGCTGAGTCACTCAGCGCATTATCATCAGACTTGATAACGATGAACACACGGCAAGATAACCTTCCTTGTGCTAGCGAAACGCAATCAGACGAAAATTCCGACTTCTGCTCAGATAGGCACCTGTTCAGAAGTGCATAATACATTCAATGTAATTCAGCAGCGAGTGTACATATCGATTACTAACATGATAAAGCTGTATATGTATAATAATTATTATGATATTAGATATCGCACAGAAGATTTTCTTATTAAAAGAAATTATAGCCTTGATATTTAACGCCAAATACAAATTTTATTTTATTGAACGAAAAAGATATTAAAAATATAAAGATTTGAAAAAAACAATGCACACATAGTAACTACAATTCTCTTACAGCAGACTTGGTACTAAGTCATTGTGTAAAACATTAACACGTGGAGTCTGCGTAATAAACATTACAAATGACGTTACAGATAAATAATTTATAACATCTCCTTCTTCCCCTATAGATTAAAGATCAAAGACTGCGTATTTCTCAATGACAGATATGTATTCGGCATGAAATCAACATGCAAGATTTTCCATTGCCTTTATCGAAGAGAGACATTAATGCGGAAAAAATTAGTTTTTCCGCATTAGTCACTTGTGCAAATTTGTTTAAAACGGCGTTTCGACTCATCGTTATTTTATTGTCATGTGTATGTATGTATGTACATTATATGTGTGCGTACATACACGCTCTATTCGCTCCTCTTCTCCTCTCCTTTCCTCATACTCGTTATAGGAAGGTTCCACCGCGCGACGAAGCCGACGAGTGTCGGTGGCACGTAGTGCTGTTCGATGCGACGTCGTACAAGGACAAGGTCACGTGGTCACGGGCGGCCGGAGCGGACACGTTGTATAGATATATATCGACTACTAGTCGTGATCCCCTCTTCACATCCATCGTCATCATCGCTGCCTCTTGTCACTACTACTACTACTACTACTACTAACTACCAGAGAAGGCATTTTTATATCACGACGTGAATGATACATCGCCAAATGTGTGCGACCACGCGCACGTCATTAAACCTACGTCGCGGTCTCGTGGATTTTCAGGGTCACGGTTCGCAACACGGTAGCGAAACAAAGGATGAGATGTCTTGTCTCGACCCTTTTAACCGTTATTAATACTAACCAAGATAGAGCGATATACTCTACTGCTACGAGCCTTTCAGAATTTTTCAGGTGATTCTTCCATTAGCACAATCATTATGTATCTTTAAAGCTAAATATCTGAATGAAGCAATAACACTGATCTAAATCTCTCAATTTCTAAAAATACTGCATTTTCGTTTTATTATATATGTATATTTTGATTGTGTCTTAATTGATTTTACTCTGGTGAAAATTTTATTCTGAAATTTCTCATCCCATAATTTTTAAATTTTTTAGATTTTGTAACATTTTATCAGAAATTATACTTACAAAAAATCCTAAAAATCTTACGATATTTCATAATAACATATATGAAAAATTCTGAGAAAAGATGTAGATTTTCTGAGAAATGTTCCAATTCGTATAAAAAATGAGAAAGTTATAAAATTATAGAGAAATTATTTTGAAAAATTGTATAGAAATTCTAAAAAAATTATATGAAAAATTTTGAGAAAAATTTCACCAGGGTAATTTTTTGTTTGAAATTTAATTTGTTCCAACATTTACTCATGTGTTTTTATTCATGTGATATGTTTCTTTTGATACTTTAAGCAGACACGAAATTACGTAATATTTTACGAAAAGCGATCTGGTTACTAGATATTGAAAAATTATCTACAAACAAATTTCGCGTTTACATGATATGTAGTAGAAGGTCAGAGTCTATATTAGAGTGCCAACAGAAATTATGAGAAATTAGACTAAAATATTTCGGTATACGAAGATTTCATAGTAAATTGAACAGAGACAACCATATAAATTATTGACTTATTGCCAAGCGGGAGGTACAAAATTGTATACATTGTTTTAGAAACTATTCTACGTCGCGTTTCTACGATGCTTGCTTATACAAATTCAAAATTATCAGCTTAGTGGTGCCATGCAGAAAATATATCAAGGTGGAAAATATATTACATAATGTTTGGATTATTTATTTTCATATTATATCTCTGTCGCCACTTGTTGACGTAACATGAAGAAGCATGTTCAATACTGATGTGAGACATAAGTCTTTGCTTGTTTGTCAGTTCAATAAAACCGGAAATTTATATCAGTGATACAAAGTCAAGTTTGGGTTAGAATAGACCCCGGAAACGGCCGATAAAAGACAAGGCACGCATACTTCTATCCTTGACTCGCCTTATCGCAAGGTCAGCGTTTCGGAAACAAACTTAGTGGAAGAGGTCAATGTGGCATGTCGCAACATTTCGTCACATGGATTATGATATACAAGTACAAGATTACTGTCCGGATTGGAAAAAACTACGTGATGGAAACTATATTCTAAAATATTTTTATAAATGTAATTATAAGAGAAGTTTTATACAATCGATTAAAAATATCAAACTTATTGACAAAATTCCAAAAATTATTGTTATCTGAATTGTACAAAAATAAATATAAAGTCACATTTATTATTAATATTTAATAAAACTAAAAGCTATTAATCTCTCGATGTGGTGGACAGATAAAAAATAATAAATTATGTCTACCGCGCAAATTTTTGCGAAATAAACTTCTCCTACGAATTGAATCTTAATCCCCTTTTTACTTGAGTTATACCTTACTTGCTAATTATGTAAAACGTTAACCAAACGCAGCTTTTTGCAATTCTGGCGCAACTCTGCGCGAGAAATTGCAATCTCACCTCAGCTGGCAATGCCAGCCAACGACCTTGGCCTTGCCCGAATAAGACGCGGCCTTGGCGGTCGATCGATGCGACTATCAGCCAGTGCAGCGAGAGGGGAACTGAATCTGAACTGGTTCTCACGTATTCCCGGTTTAGATCACATCGCGTGCATCAATTACGACGATCAGTCGCGGCTCAGTCGCGTTTAAAAACTGTGTCACGCGTTATTGTCGTCTTTTGAGCTTTGATCCTTGGATTCGATTCTTCACGTAAATCGCGCGCGCAATAACTTCGCTTATTACTGCCCTCGTAGCATATTGCGCAGCTTTGCTATGGATTCCAGCGCAGCGAACACCATTTCAATCATAAACAAAAAAGTTTAAATTCAAGATAACAATATATATTTCTCGAAACATTACTCTTTATCGATGAAACGATAATAAACATATTACTGTTGAGAAACATAATAAACATATTATGATATGTAATAATATATAGTTACAAATTATAAATAATTATTTAATTAAAATAAGGAGACAGGATGATATTTATTCTTTAATCCAAAATCTTTCAAAATATAACAGTGATAAGTATAACTTAATATCGAGCTTGGCTCTTCATCTGTGGTTTAAATTGCTGATTCGGCGGGAATATGAAAAAAATGCGAGAATCGGCGTACAATCTTGAAGAAGATCCGACAGGCATGCGCACCCTCGACCTTGGCACGAGGAAATAACGTCTCTCCGCAGCGCTGTCGAAAGATTGCATAATGTTACGCGAGACACGATGATATATATGTAATTCCGTTTCGCCTCTCTTTTCTTATTCTTCCATATTCACACTCGTCGCGCATCTTTTGCGCAGACAAGAATCTCGCGCCACTTGACAAACACATAACAATTTTTCTTTTCAGTCCAATAGGAGTGAATAATCTCATCGCGATGAATTAAAGAAGCACTGTTTCGTTCTTGCCGCGGAAACGTTGACTTTGAGGAATTAATTAATGCTTTCAGTTTTATAAATTCGTATTATTTCTCGCGCAAGTCAATGATATTGTAACAATATGTAAAGAAACATGCAAAAAGACTTCTTTTTGTTTCTTTCTCCCTTCTCTCCCTCCTCCCCCTCTCTCTCTGTCTCTCTCAAAAAGTTAAAAATATATTTATATAGAATACAGAATATTTAGACTATATTGTAGAATACAGAAAAAAACTCAGAAAAAAATTTACTTTTGTTATTTGTGTTTAAAAAGATAAAAAAACAAAATGTAGAAAAAAGTGTTACACATTGTTTCTGTCGTTGTTATTGACTTTCAGCATCTGTTAGACTAATTTCAATTTATCTTCAATAATATCTACGCGTTGTACATCGCGTGTTACAAAAACACGCGTTATTAGGAACGCGCGTTAATTACTTCCGTCCTGACGATCATTCGATCACGGACATTCGTTATAAATGCGACCTTAGATGAAGCCTTGGTTTTACGTTAAATTTCAAGCTCGCCGCTTTAAACAGCTGGACTTTGCCACGCATACGATGTTTAACTACATAAGAAATACACACGTGCAAGATATACATAAATTATGACCCGAAGTAAATTCAATATTAACAATTTTAATTCGGTTAAAAAATTGTATAATAACTGTATATTTGTTGTACAAAGATTGTTTGAGGATTGTCCAATGGCATTAGCGCGATCGAGCTGAGTCTAGTGAGATATCATCAGTTTGTTTGTCGAACGACCTCGCTCGTACATTCGCGGTCACTTGACGTCAGTTGATGCAAATCGAGTGCCGACTTATCGATTCCATCTCACGTCATCACACGATAGATCACCGGACAATGCAATTTACTGCAAATAGATGTTACCGTAAAAGACCATTATACTATTGAGAATCACTTTGCTGGAACGTAATCATTCGTAATGTACAATCAGTGCTAATCACTTGTTATATCATAAAGTACAATTACAAAAGATATATTTACAAAATATTAGAATAATAAAAATAGTTTTGTTTATGAAGTTAAATAAATTTTAAAAATATATTAGTATCGATAATGTTTCATGATTGTATTTCGTAAACTAATCCATTATAAATAACGCAATAACCTAAAATGTGTTACAAATTCTCATCTTAGTTTGTAGCTTTTATAAATTATAATATCTAATAAAATTAATGTCATGACGGATGAAATATAAAGCTGAATAACTGCCTACTGTAGAAAATTTATTCTTGGCAAAAGTGCCACTGTGTTGTATCTTTTCAAAGCAGCATACATTAGATTCTAACTTAAGACTTGTTCAGCTACGTTAAAATGCTAAATTCGATCTAGTTCACGAACGGAGGGACTTTCCTATACGCAAGGTTTCTCTATGCAAGTTCGAACTCATAACAAATAGGTTATCGCTTGAGGTCACAATGACAGTAATGTCTGTAGTTGAAGAGTCAAGGATCTGAAACCTTGCAAAGTTTGCTTCAAGTTATGTCTATATCGCGTTGTTGGCATGATTGGCATAATATGGATGCAGCAATATGGCACAAATAAGTATGTTAAAATTAGAATCTGCTAATTAAAAAAAATTTTTAATTAAATCTAAATGTA
>Ga0157364_1001966_pt1 | contig 18448 bp, 8 predicted proteins | sample AttsexASBM2_FD_111476 | JGI IMG/M metagenome (GOLD analysis project Ga0157364, IMG submission 111476) | Fungus gardens microbial communities from leaf cutter ant in Ribeirão Preto, State of São Paulo, Brazil - Atta sexdens ASBM2 | ecosystem: Host-associated > Fungi > Mycelium > Unclassified ...
CTATCTTTATTAACAAATTTTAATGATTAAGGATTAATTTCTCTTATAAAGAAGTAATAAGAATTTAATAAAGAAATATAAAAAAAATATATAATTGTCTTTCTGTATAAATGATGCTATTAGTTTAGATCCTGCAAAATCTTGCTTTAAGAAACTAACAAGCTATAAGAAATTGATTACAGTCGATTATTTTTTTCGTATTCAACTGTGATTGATCAAGTTCTTACAGCTTTATAGCTTTTTAAAGCAAGGTTATAAAGCGGATCATAAAGCAAGGTGGACCTATAGATTAATAGCTTATTGTAGACTGTGTATAAGACTTTTTACTCCCTAAAGTTATGACTTTTCTTAATCCTCCAAATCCTAATATATTTATTTGTTTAAGCTCTTGTTATAAAAAAATTCAAAAAAATGTATCTACTTGATAAAAAAAAGATAAAAATTTAGTCGCATTAAATTACAATTTTAATTTTTCACGAAATTATTTTAGAAATCTAACTAACCGAAGTCATAGAATTGTACGCGATATCCAGACACTTGTTTATCCTGTCGGTGTCCAAACCGACCACGGAACCATAAAAGGCCGTGAGTTCCTTTTTGCTGATCATTCCACTTCCGGAGCTATTTATGGCGAGGAAAAATACTCTGGGCATAACTTTGATCCAGAACGGCATATCATTGTAACTAGCACCGTCCGGCGGTGCAACGATCTGCGCCCACCAGGATAACCAGGCCTCGAGATCGATCTTTTTATCCATTTCCGCGAGCCCTTTCTTATCCTGAAGTACCAATCCGGCGAATCCGTTTTCGATTTCCAGAAGCCTTAGGTACTCCGGACCATTCCATGACCAATCAGCAAATCTTCTCAAACGCTTTCCGAAAAAAAATAGTATTTCTTTTGTATAGATGCCTCAATAGTTATAGATTTTATATTTTGTATAAATATGTAATTATAAATTTAAAGTAATGAAATATTTTTTTATACACATATCGCGGTTCTAATTAATAAAACATTTCTAGTGCGTTATTTTACTAAAGACTCTTATTCTTTTTTTCATAGAAATATAGAAGAGAAAATTTAAAAACCTGAATTTTTAAATATTATACTTTATTTTATAAAAATGAATGGGAAATGAAATTTTTGAAAGCAAAGTGTACCTCGGAGAATAACGAAAAGTCCTTCCTATTGATGTAACCATCTTTATCATGATCTAAGAGGTATGTAAAAAAATGAGAAAATTTATCACGTTGAATGGGGGCTAAAGCCTCCGAACCCCCACTTTTACTGAATTCAATGGCGGATAAACTGTCGTCACTTGGAAAGCGGCTCACCCAGGTCGCTATAAAACACGATAGTTAATCATATAATTAATTTAATTTTGATGATCAATATCCTCATCGTGAGAATAATAGAAAATAACAATAATAAATGAATTAATAATTTAAGTATAATATTATTATTAATAAATAAATCAACTAGATATTAATAATACTGTAATTATTTGTTAAATAACAAAATAAATTAACATTATTAAATAAATTAATACATTTGTAATATAATTTCGACAAATATAACTTTTATATATAATGCAAAATGAGATTTGCTTCTATTATATCAAGAACTTTCTATTATATCAAGAACTTTTACTTTTTTTTTAATAGTTAACTTATTATTGTAAATTTTTTTTTCTTAGAAAAAATAAAAATATAAAAAAATAAGAAAAAATGAAACAATTAATTTTTTAATAATACTACTGTAAATTTTGTTAAAATAAAAAATTGAATTTTTGAAAGCGGATTTTGTAAAAAATAACTGCGAGGTTAATTCTCATTTTTATATATTAATGTAAATTAACTCTAATCTCAGTTCAATTTAAGCATATGATGTTTTTTTCCAACTGGATTTATTGCATTTTGGTAAATTACAACCAAAATTGGTCCATACAGAAATGCGCAGAACTTCTAGTAATTTAACTAAACTAAATTTAAACTAAAATGCTAATAATAATTCAACAGAAAAACATACATCTGCAAGCTTTATTCTATACCTTCTAATTTTTAGAACTAGAAAAAGATAAAAAGTGAGTTAAACTAAGATTAGAGTTAATCTACATTAATAGAAATGAGACCTATTCTTTTTATGCCTATTTCTACCAATGCAATTTAACTTTAATCTCAATTCAACTTACTCTTCATCTTTTTCTTATTCTTAAAACTGAAAAGAAAAAGGTGAAGAGTAAATTGAACTGAGATTAAAGTTAAATCTACATTGATAGAAAGGGCAGCTGAATTTCTTGCATGATTCATCTTTTCTCTTTTCTTTTTCAACGTGGAGAGAAAAGGAAGAAAGATGATCAGTGCAAGAACTTTAGTCAAAAGAACGGATTGATGGATATAATAAGTAACGATTAAAATTAACAAATTAAAATCTGACAGACTCACTCCAGACGTGCACGCTCCAACCGGGTTGTTCCAGTTCGGGGGCGACGACGGGCGCGACGGCGAGCTCGTCGATGTTGCTGCTGGTTGTTCTCCATCTTTTCAGAAGGTCCTTGGTCCGATCTCGTGTACGATCGCACGCCTGCCGCCAGTTAGTGATAAATTTGCGAGGTACCTTGAGCGCATTGTTGTCATCTAGGCTGATCTCCTGGCTGCCGAGCGAGCTGCGTTGACTCTTGTCTTGTTCGCCGCCACCACTCGACGTGCCATCATTTTCCGGATAATACATCGGGTCCTTTATGCTACCTGAGCGACTCTCCATGATGAACTACTTAGTCGGACGTTATGCCTTAGATGACGTTACATATATTACAAAGGGGGGATTCACTCTCTCACCTGAAAATAATCAATTCCACCAGTCGCAGAGGTCACCAGGTCGCTCGATATTGCGACCGCGCCGTTTCGTCGCCGCGGAATCTTCCGTGGGGATGTAATCAGGTACAACGGCTAATGTGTAGACGCATAAAGCTTTCTCGCATGACACTATATCTCTTATGTACTATTTATTTATTTATTTATTTTTAATCTATATATACATTGATTGAACGTATTTCAATCAGAAAGGATTGATCGATCGATGGATGTTGATCGATGCTGAATTTCTTGGATATATCAACATCGATTCGATGTTGATTGATCAATCATTTCTGACATATTCTTTTGTTTCATTTAAAATTGTATTGTAAAAAAAAAATAAAATTTATTGTAATTAGGAAAAATATGTTATATTATAGGAATGCTATGATTGCTCTTTGAATAATTTTGTTTTGTAAGAAAATTAAATGAAGCGGATAAAATCGAAATTACCATCAAATGGATCAGAAAATGAAAGATGTAAAAGAAATTATCCTAATAAATTTTTTATAAGTAACTTTTTAAGAATATTCTTAAGATATGTAAAATCTATGTATAAAATTAGTTGTTTATAAATTATCTGATGAATTAGTAATAAATAATTGATAATTAATTATAGGTATATTTTATGACACTTAAAATTCGGGATGTATCGAATATTCGAAAAATATCCAGTATTCAATATTATTTGATACTTTTTTATTATCCGATCGAATAACCAAATATTATTAGTATCTAACAAGCTGAAATTTTATGTTGAAAGTTTTATACTTTATTGATACAGAATTCTATACATTTTAGTTGAACTTCTTGCAAATTCGCATATTGCAGTTATGGCGATTTATGACGATATAGATTGTCACCGAAAAATACTGAAATGTTATTATTCATCATAAAAAATTTATTAATATTAAAAATATAATAACGTGATTTATATATAACGTATATACAACGTGTGATAATAATATATGATAAATAAAAATATTAATGGAAATATCATCTCTTTCCTGAATCAGATACAAGCAAGATATAAGTAAGAAATAAAAACGTAAAAAAGAGAAGTTAAAAATAAATTTAGATTAAAGATTACAGGAAAATTGTGAAGAAAAAAAAGTAAAATCTGTATAAAAATATTTTTTTTTGCTAATAATTATGCAAATTAATGGACACCTAGATAGCGCAACCGATCCATTAAAACTTGTAAAGTATTCATGAATAAAAGCACTTTTTTTATAAATTAGTAGTTCAAATTGGACTAATTTAATCCAAGCAGAGCAACAAGTCATTATATCAAAATGATTCCAAAATCATTAAAAATGATTTCAATCAATTCCGATTCATTTAAATGTCATTTTGACGTTATCGTGACTTGTCGTTTTGCTTTGGAATAAAAAAAAAAAATATATATATATATACAGAAAAATATATACAAATATGAATTTGTACACAATACATGTTTACAAATATGCATATAAATAATATATAAATAATAATTTATTTTTATAAATAATGATTTATTGTTATACAAAATTAAGAAATAGAAAAAAAAAATAAAATCTGAAAAAGCTCACAATTCACAATCGATAACATAAAAGTGAAATCTTTTGGGATTCTCAAGAATACTTTTAAAATATAAATGAGACGAAACAGGAATTTATTTCGAGACTTAAAAAAAATTCTTTTCGGACTCTGCTATTTAGATAATTAATTTAGATAATTTAGATAAATATATGTATAAATATTTCATGTTTGCCATTTTGTTCTGGATATCGACGGATGTTCGCACACGTAATTCCCGTCTCGCGTTTTAGAGGTCTCTGAACATGACGTGGAACGAACGCGCCATCCTATTAGAGTGGCTCCCTCAGCAAAAGCCGGATCCTTTCCTTCTGTTGTAACTCGCTTGGGGTGAGTGATGTGTGATTCGAATCGCGTTTTATTACAATCATCCTTGATTTTACGGACGTCGGAATATGGACAGATTGTTCGTCAAGCTTCCCAATTCGAGATCCTTTTATATTTTTCATAGACCTTCCCATTGATCTACCATATTCATTGCGATGAAAACGCTAACCTCGAGGATGTCTGCCGCACTCGTGCTCGATGTTTCTCTCTTCCCGACCGACTTCGCGACATATCTCCGATGAAAATAACAATTTAAATGCATATATTTTCCTAAGAAAAAAAAAGGAATTGTTTATATGAAATTTTCATAGTATAGAAATCATGATAATGCATTAATCATCTTATTTCTAGGGATCCGCGATGGGTGCATATAAGTATATGCAGGAGCTCTATCGCAAGAAGCAGAGCGATGTGCTCCGCTTCTTGCTGCGTGTCAGATGCTGGCAGTATCGCCAGTTGACCAAGATGCATCGTGCTCCTAGACCATCTAGACCAGACAAAGCTCGTCGTTTGGGTTACAAAGCCAAGCAAGGTAAGCATCATCATTCCTTTGCCAGATAGAAAACATGCTCATAAAATATCAATTTGAGAATATTCAAATATACTGAGTCAAAGGCTTGTTCTTTCTTTTTTTTTAAGCTAAATTTACACGGTTCATCTTTTATTTTTTCTTCAATAAAAAGAGGACAGGTGAACTATGCAAAAAGCTAAAAGCTGTTCAGCTAAAAAGAACAAGTATAAAATTTAGTGAATAATACTTATCCAACAAGATGTTTTCTTTTCAGGCACATAACAGTGGAAAATCTTTGTTGGAATCAGTGATTTTATTCAATATTCATATTTGGTTCTTATATTAAAAATTGTCTTAAATAATCTTAAGATGTCATGAATCAATCACAGAATTGTATTAGCATCTAAAGACATTACTTAAGATGTTTTGAAATAAGAACGGATTTACTGACTAATGCACATTCTTATAATTTATAGGTAGTTACAGAGAAACATGATTTTTTCAAACTGTATTATTCCTTTTAGATTTAAATGTCTTATATAATTATTTTATGAAAACTAGTTTCACGACTGATAAATTTTAGTTTATACTTAAACCAATAAGCAAATTCTTCAATGTAATATAATAATATCGTTTTAACTGCCTTATTACGCTTGATATTAGAATATATATGATTTGCATTTGATTCTATGTGAAAATTAATTGATGATTTGTACTTGCACCACTCTGACAGTTTTGTGGAGAGAATTATACCTACTACATCTACTGATATATTTGATAAATTAATTTTACATGTATAATTTTAAATGGAAAATAAATGTATTTATTTTTGTACAGGTTTTGTTATCTTCAGAATCCGTGTACGTCGCGGTGGACGCAAGCGTCCAGTTCCTAAGGGTGCGACCTATGGCAAGCCCAAGAGCCATGGTGTCAATCAGTTGAAACCAACCAGGAAACTACAGTCAGTTGCTGAGGTAAGATATGGGAATATAAAAGATAAATAGCATAAAAAAAATCACATATGATGAATTGTACCATGCACCACTCTTACTTTAAAATGGGGAAGCAGTTGTACCTTCTGATCATAGACATTTTAATTACAAAAATTATAGCTTTATTAATATTTATTTTAAAAACTTTTTTTTATTTTACATTTGTGTATTTTTAAAAATGATGATAACTTTGTTAATAATGAAAAACATTGATTCTTTTTTTTCCTTGGATGTCTGAAATTATTATTAATTTGAGGATTAGCAGTCTTTTTCACTAGAATTTTTCATTAATGCTTCCTTGCAGGAACGCGTTGGCCGCCGTTGTGGTGGCTTGCGAGTGCTGAATAGTTACTGGGTAGCCCAAGACTCTTCGTACAAATACTATGAAGTTATTCTGATTGATCCTGCTCACAAGGTAATATTCAAAACAAATTTATAGCTTCCGTTATTTTTAAAAAGTAAAATTATTGTTTTATTATTCATATTATTAACATTAATTATTATTATTATTACGAACTAATAACTGTTCGAACTGATATCTGATATACTCTTTTTTTTTTTTTTAATATGATGACATTTTTATATCACCAATGAATGAACACATGATTCTTTATCTTCCTTGGATGTCTGAACACAACATAAATTTTGAGAATTATTTTTTAAAGATTTGTTCGTCATATATACTTTTAATGTTTCCTGATTTCATTTCAGGCAATTCGTAATGATCCTAAGGTAAATTGGATATGCAACGCGGTGCATAAGCACCGTGAGCTCCGTGGTAAGACTTCCGCCGGCAGGAGCTCTCGTGGATTAGGTAAAGGACATCGCTATTCACAAACGATCGGTGGTTCGCGTCGTGCGGCCTGGAAGAGACGAAACACATTGTCTCTCCGCAGAAAACGATAATTATTTTGTTTGTAACCTCCACTATGCAAGATACATCATTTTATTGCTTATTTGGTATCAATATCGTGACGTATCCTGTAAAAAAAATAAATATCTCTTTCCTAAAACTTGTAAAATTTTAGTTTCTTTAATTTCCCTTTCTGTACCCATGGAATCTTAAGAAATCTTAAGCAGGAAATGTAATAAAAAAACAATACGTAAAATGATTTTTTTAACCGATTTATTTTTTAATCATGCACATATTTAAAACAACGTAAGGAAAATAACTCATTGGCCAGGTCCAGATAGTGATTTGTCCATAAATTTCTTTTTCGCAAAACAGAGCCACCATTTACTCGGCTTCCCATCCTCGCCATATACTTTTTCAACAATTCTAACAGCCGTTTCTTGCCTAATTTGATAGAGATATTGTCTCATAAGATCTAAAATTGAAAATAATATCGTATTGTCTAGAAATATTATATTAGTCGTTAATTTCCAAACAATAAGTTCACTACTTACCAACTTCAGCAGGACTGCTTGGTTTGGCATATACTGAGTTCAATGGAAAGCCGGGATCGCCAGGAATATCAAATTTGGAGATAGCAAGGGAAAACATCTCATTCATGGCTTGTGGTTGAGTCGCACACTTTTGTAACTTCTTCAGACATTCAGTAATGAACAGAGTGATATAAATTAAAACTCTGTCAGCCTCGCTCTGCAATAAAAGCCCAGCTTGATGTATACAGGATGTATCTCACGATAGAATAGAACTTTTAAATGTATTACCTTAATCTCATATGTTCTAAAAAATACATTTGCTTTGAAGAAATATAACGCTTCGTCAATAATATCTTGTTCTTTGTTGTTAAAAGGAGGTGCAGGACCCCTGAATGTGGTTTTGATCGGCAGCAATGCCATGTTTCCAATAGTGCCATGGCTCTTTGTGAAACTTGAATGATACGCCTAAAATATTATGAACAATGTGTAAAACATGAAATACTTGAGATATTACAAACGAGATGGATTACTAATCCAGGTTGCTATAGGCTGATATTTATAATTCGTGATTATTTTAAGACCATTCTAAGTAATGTCTTAAGATACAAATAATAAATGGATCTATATTCTGTAGTCAGTATTCATAATCGATTCTTAAGTTTAAGACTGTCTTAAGTAGTCTTAAAATGTTATGAACTAATCAGAATGATATTAAGCATCTTATGACAGTCTTAAATTAAAACAAATTGTTGAATAAATTAGTTAAGACAGTCTTAAAATAAATAACGGATTATGAATATCAACTAAGCTGATATTTATAGTGGATTCTTGAGTCTGTCTTAAGTACAGTCTTAAGATATCACAAACCAATCAAAGATCGGTATTCATAGTCGTTCTTATTTTAAGAGCATCTTAAGTAATGTCTTAAATCATGTGGCCTAATGTGGCTTTCTGATTGGTTCATGATATCTTAAAATTGTACTTAAGATGGTCTTAAATATAAGATTCGACTATGAATACCAGTCAGAGGGCTGTAATTAAACAAAAAACTACTTAGAACGATATTAGCATCTTCACACAATTTTACTTAAGACAATCTTATGCTGCTTCTACAATGAGTCGATAGTTGATTGGCCAACTTCATCGATTAAGACTTTCTACTACAGACTCATTGTAAAATCAGCATTAAAATAAGAATTGACGAATATCGATGACCATACTATAGACGATACCATAGACTGCAAGCTGGCTCTACATTATTATTCTGTCTTCAAAAATTGTCATCCAATCATAATATAATCTATACGCGAAAATTTTTAATTTAGTGAGTATTTCATAAAAAAACAAAAAAATAATAGCAAAAATCTAGGGTGAAAAAGAAGAAACTCTGCATTTTGGTTATGATAAATGGGTGACGCCCTTTATTATAATATTGCCGTGTTTATTTTGAAACATTGCTTGCGTGACGCAAAGTGTTAGGACTTACAGGCATAACGATGGTAGAATAACAGTCTTCTAACAAAACGGAATAAATAGAGGCACATCAGCTACAACATGCCTCGAAATGTCAAACTATCGAGCTGATCAGCAAACCAACAAACCGTGAGCACAACCTAGTTCGAACAAGCGGCAACAGATCGCGCTGATAAAGCTGCCTGCGTCCAGGGACGCAGTCACCAGGAAAAGAGAAAAAGCAGTGACGACATTGACGTGTGTGCTTGTATGCGATTGTGACGGCCAGTGTTGCGGAGTCCCCGATGATGATGTCGTGTCGAGGCTCGCCGAGCTCGTGAAAACGCTGAACGAATGTTCAGCGCGTTCACGTTCCCTCTGGAAACGACGACGACGGAGAAGAGAGAGGAAGCTCGTCCGCATATGTCGGTCTCCATGCAGATTGACAGCGGCATGTTGACGAATCCAGATACCAGCCTCTGCCGCGTCTGCCTGACTGTGGATCACAACAATCAATGCATCTTCCGCAGGAACTGGGACGATCCGGAGAGTCCATCCGGATTGTCCGAGAAGTTGCAGCTATGCTGCGGCGTGGAGGTTTGTTTTCCATCTGCGCCTGTTGTTTATTTTGCATACAAAACACGAGACGGTCTCTTTTCTTATTCAGGTTCTGGAAGACGATGGCCTGCCGACTAGTATCTGCCTCGAATGCGTGATGAAAGTCAACGTCGCCTATGAATTGAGGAAACAATGTCAAAAAGCAGATGTAGAACTCAGGAAGTTGTATGGGAAATCCTTGAAAACAAACATTGCTAGCATTCCAACAAAAGTATTTTCATCTTTATATGAATAAAATAATAGTAATAAGTAGCTAACTGGGATAATTCAGGGAATTAACAATTAATTAAATAGAGAAGGGGATAAGCCCGATAATAATGATTTAATTTAGATTGAAGGATAATTGATATGATTGAACGATTTAGATAATTTATATGATTGAAAATACAATGTTTTCATTTTTTCTTATTGCCTCTCTCTCTCTATTTAAAATAATAATTTCAGTACTGTTTGGACTGACATATATCTTTTTTACTTTGTAGAACCAGTGTTGTCAAACTGATCAATCATTTATCTTGGATGCAATCAATTTGTGTGACAATATAGAGTTAAGAGCAGATAACAAAGTTAATATACAGAAAAGCATAATGCAATCAAATGTTATGAGACAAGAACAAATACCAGATGCTTTTGATCAAATCAAGCAGGATGTTTTAGAAGACAATGAAGTAGATCTAGATTGTGTAAGTAAATATAAACAAGTAGAACATGACAAAATAGCTAATAGAACGAGAAACGAGAATAGCTATAGAACGAGAAGAATAATGTTTAAAAGAGTCACATCTATAGAAAATTTGAGAAATTATAAAGAGAGACAGAGACGATACATCAAAAAGAGCGTAAACGTCAAACGTGACAACAGCGATAGCGAGTATCAAACAAAGGCGAGAAATGTTCACGGCAGGTTGGACAGAGTATCCGAAGTGGAATTGCAATATAAATGTCAAAAATGTGATAGATTTTATTCCAGTAAAAAGTCCTTAGATAGACACACATCGACTCATAACGATAAAGAATTCAAATGCGATAGCTGTGATAAGCAATTCTTCTGTCTGGATAAATTGCATAAGCATATTAATCTGCACAGAGCGAAGGAAAAGCCGAAACCGGTGTTATGCAAAATCTGCAACAAGAGTTTCAGAAAAATCGACACTATGGTCAGGCATCTGAATACTCACAAGAAGGCATATCCTAAGGATGTTTTCTCTATACTGAAGGAGATACGGGACAAGAGAAAATTGGAAAATAATCCAGAGTCTTTCGAAACGTCGCTCATGCTGGACGAGGACGAAGAAGTAGTGCATGATGGACAATTTCAAAGTGCAAATAACGGTAATACGAGAGAGCTACGAAAACGTAACAATACAAAAGTAGAACTAAGAGATTCGGATTTGGTAAACAGCGATTCCAGTAATGACAAGACAGAGTCTTTCGACGACGCATCGCTCTTCAACTGCAAACACTGTAGCAAGAGTTATCGTACCGAAAGGTCTCTTCAACGTCATCTGTTGATACACGATGAAAAGAAATACGTCTGCAATGTTTGCAACATGAAGTTCTTCCGACAGGATAGGTTGAAGAGTCACATGGATCGGTATGGTCACGATGAAACCAAAATGTGTTCGGAGCCGCAGAAACCGCCTGACGACAAGTCGGCCATCAAACTGATAAACACCTGGATAAGAGAGGAATTGGATTCCGATAACGAGGGTAAAGGTTTCCCATGTAGAATCTGCGGAAAATCATACGACACGAAGAAGTCCTTGTTGAAACATCAAATGAACGTGCACGGTGGACAGAACGAGTACTGCACGAGTTGTGGTACCGTGTGTAATTGCGCGTACAAGGATCAGGAGAAAAGCAACGAAAAATCAAAGCCGTACACCTGCGAGGAGTGTAATAAGTCGTTTGAGAAGGAGATCAAGCTGCACAAGCATCTGAGAATTCATGAGCGCGCCAAGGAGCAGCAGGATGCGAACTTCAAGCGTTTCCTATGCCACATATGCAGCAAGACGTTTCGGCAGAATACCGGCCTCATGTTCCACATGAGAACACATACAGGTTACAAGCCGCACGTGTGCAAGTACTGCGGCCGTGGCTTCACGTCCAACTCGAATTGCATCAATCATGAGAGGACTCATACGGGCGATCGACCGTTCGTCTGTCAATACTGTAGCGCTGCTTTCGCCAAATCGTGCACTCTCAAGGCTCACATCACCACGCACACCGGCGAGGCGAATTATCATTGCAAGACCTGCGGCAAATCGTTCCGTCGATTGAAGTACTTGAAGGAGCACAGATTCACGCATACAGGCGAGAAACCGTACGCATGTAAAATCTGCGGCACCGCATATAGTCATTCTGGCAGTTTATTCGTACACGAGAAGAAATGCAAAGCGCAATTCAGTAATTATCAGTCGGGGGTTGTACAAAATGCACAGCAACAACAGATTTCTTACAATCAATCTCCTCAGACCACTGGCGGCATTTCCGTGGCGTCCACTTCTTCGGTTGTCGCTCCTATCATCACTACGCTGCCTCAGGCTCACCTAAACGTAATTAACAGTACTCTGAATGTACAGCCGAACAAAGACTACGTGGATAATGTTCAGCGAATGAATGCGCATGCAGCGACTAACGCAACCACAGTTGTCTCACCAGGTCTGCATCCGAATGTTGATATCTCCGAAATGAGTTCCGCCGTAAGGAACTTCTCTATCATCGGGCAGATGTTTCACACTTAGAAAAGCGTACGAGCGAAACGCGAATCAAGACTACTGTGATAAATATCCTTTTTTTTTAACAATATTTGTCAAGATATATTTTACATTCGAGTATAGCTACGTATCTTTCTTCTTTATCTTTCAATAATCATTGAGATAAGTATATGTTTTGTATTGTACCTACATCACAATATGGGAAGATGGGTATAGAATGTATATTTGTATCTTACAATTATTAGAAATTTTTATTATACAGAATTTTTATACAACAGAATCTTATTCTGTATAGCTGTTATACAAAAGTATACATATACATATATGTATATATAATATATATATGTATATATGTGTGTAACTTTATATTCTAATTATTGAATTGTTATTTTCTGTATATACGATCTCGTAATCATTACGTAGATGATTCGTGAATCGTGCAGTCATGAATCCTTATGAGTTTATTCTATGTCGAAAATAATTTTTTATAAACTTCATAACTAACAAATACGTATACGTATATGCAAATATTGAACAAGATTTAATTCGTGTATACAACATGATTAAATAAATACGTTTTGCACCCAAGCAGTTTATTCACTTTCGAATTATCTTAAATTATAAAATTATACACATCCTCTCATTAAAAATGCTCGAACGTGTACATCTCAGCAATCAAGCTAACGTCATTTATCGTCATTTGGTATACTTAAAATCCTAGAGATGGAAAGTTTTACTTTTATCATTAGCTTTGTCGTTATTTTTTAAACGACATTTTATATGTTTAGATTTAGTAATGACGTTGCATTTTTTTAAGACAATAGTGATAATTAAAAATTAAGATTAGGAATGTCACTTTTGAAAAGTGACTTGTCATCGTTACGCATTATTTATTGAAAGAAGTAATTCATATTTGAAATATACTGAAATATGATGCATCGTTCTATTCTCATAATAAATTGTAACATTATCAAATCATTATCAAATCATTGTTTTGAAATGTAATGACAAAAATAGCTGTAAAATTATAACTTCCCTGCTTAAAATTATCATTTCTTTTTTTATATTAAAAAAAGAAATTATTTTAAATGTATATATTTAAAATATAAAAATAAAAATAAAATTTTATCGTTTTGTCTTCAATATTTTAAAGAATATTCTAATTATCAACGCAAATTACATTTAATTTAAAATATTGAACACGTGATTACTCCCACAAATATGGATGATAATAATTTTTAAGTTATTTATTAAGATATGTTTGAAAAAAATATGGATATTTCCAATTGCCTTGATCCCCTTTTCAACAATACGTCATATAACTATCTTTATTAGCATCGGTATTCACGATATGAGCTGTTAGATGGATAATTTCATGTGTATAATGCAAAGGACAGAGTGATATTTGAAAGATATTTAAAGAGTGGCTAAAATACGTTTGAAAAATTGGAACGTAAAATTTTTTTTAAATTATTGCAAGTAATTTTGTTTGCTTATCAAATAAGTTTTCTCTAAATCTCGAAAGTGAGCCACATTTGAAAGACGAAAGACTGTATTCAAGGAGCGCGCCATTAGCCGCTATGCATCCATCCTTGTTTTACGTTAAATGAATGATAAAGATGGCAACACAATAGCGTTGTGCGTGACTTCCCAAACGCAGTTATTGGCTGCGAGTAGAGATCGGTGGGGATGACGAACTAGTAGTTCGTCATCCCCACCGTTCGAATCTAGTAGGGAGTAAGGAGTAGGGAGTACCTGTAGTGTAGGGAGATAAATAAATAAAGGAGTTTAGCCGGCTGCCGACAAAAAATCTTCCAGATCTATCTGGTTGGCCGGTTCTACGACGCCGTTAGTAATTGCGCAATAAACGCTTTTTCATCTTCGCAGAATCTGCCAAATTGTAAGTAGAATTCGCTATTCTTATTTAATCAGATTTATACTCAGCTAGTTAATTCGAGACTGTAGAGACTGTGGTATTGCACAATATTGCGTTGAATATTTCGAGCAAAAGTGATATGCGGTTACCGCCCGGCTAATTAACAGTCTGCAGACTAATGATTTATAGTAGCGGATGAATTATTTTTATCATCATGATAAAGCAATAATAATGTCAAGATCTGTTCGAGGAATTCAGAATAGTCACGGCATTTGGAAATTGTCGTGTTACAGCGAAAATATAAGTACGAACTAAGAATAAACTGGAAGAGGAAACGCCTCAACAATGGCGTCTTTCGCCAATATTAGAGCCTTATTCCGCAAAGCATATTTTATAAATCATGATTAATAAGAATTATCATTTATAAAATCTGAGAACTGTAATACATTAATTGAATGTGCATATATTTCCTTATGCAAAATATTTTAAATAAAAGCTTATATTTTTATCTCTGTAGATTTTATATATTCAGAGATTTATTATCAATTTATAAATACAGTACCATATTGCACAAGAATTTTTGGATACAGTATGTGATATTTATTCTTTGCAATCTTTATGCGTAAAACATATTGCGTAGTGATGTTCCAGGTAGAAGTTGTAGAATGGGTGGAACACAAGTTAATAATATTACAAGGACGTCATCTCTCATATGACCTATTTGTCACTTACAAGTTCGCTTAAGTGATAAATGAAGTTATGATGACGTTCTATGATATCATTACGTGTTCTACCTGGGATATCAATATGTTTTGAGTGAACAAAGGTTGCAAAAAAAAAGAATATCATGCTATAAAAAAATTTTTGTGCAATATAGTTAAGCATGTGTTTATAGTTTGATAAGAATGATAAGAAAATAGGACTTGTAATGATTACATAATGTAACTGGACTGATGCTCTTTTGGATTCAAAATTTGCTGTGTACAATACTGCATATAATAATTTTATTTTTAATAAATAGTATTGAAGGATCAATACTTTTTATAAAAAAATCTGTTCTAATGATAGTTTTAATTCAGATTTTAAATTGAAATTTTAACTTAATTTAAAATTTTAACTTGATGGTTGAACATTATTGAAATTTCAACAATGAATAATTGAACACAATATTGATTAAAAATTTCTTTTGAAATCTAGCTTTTAAATATCTGTCTTAATGGAGATATTAATTAAAAATTTTAACCCTTCGATTGCATTTATATTTTTACTTCTGCTTTACTTATCTGAATTTTTTTGCCCAGTTTAAGTTTTTTTTTCTATTGTTTTAGACTTTCAAAACATTTAGAATTATTTTCCAATATCTTTATTACGTTATTTTATATATATTTTATATATATTTATTACGTTATCAAATAACTTTTTCAATTCGAATGTAAAAATTTTTATTTAATGAAAAATGAAATTTGAGCAAAAATTATAAAGAAATTTGAAAGAAATTTTACTTATACCAAAAAAAAACCTACATTGCAGACATAAGATTAAAATCCAATATATAAATTTTGATTTATATACATTTGATTAAACCTAAAATTAAATGTTGATAAAAAATAAATTTTAAATTGGAATAAGCTTGGCAAACAAACTTCTTTAATAAGATTGAAAAATATTAAAGCGTATTATTCGCATTGATATCTGTATATTCTAGTATTATGATGAAGAGAAAAATAACAAGTATTTTTTTTAGCAATATGCCTTCATACAAGCTGATTTACTTCCCCATCACGGCATTGGCCGAGCCAATTCGCTTCCTGTTCAGCTATGCTGGCATCGAATTTGAGGATGAACGTTTTGATAGAAATGATTGGCCAAAACTTAAGCCGAGTATGTACATCTGATTAATCCTAATAATATATACTCCTATTCATCTGTTGCAAATTTAATCCAGTTTAATCCTTGAAATCCGATTTATAAACAGATCTGCGATAAAAATATGGTTGTTATTATCAGCGCTGACTAATTTTCCTTGTAACATATTTCTTCATTTTTTAATATAAAATAATTTGATTCTTAACGAGATATGTACCTTTAATTTTTTTTTATATAACAGAACCGGAAATTATTTTTTTTTTTTTACAATAGAGCCTTTTATTTCTTATTACGTACTGCAATAGGCAAACCGATATTGTTATGTAAATACAGTGTCTTTGTTCAGTTAATGAAAAACATTGTGGCTTTCATTGTATGGTTTCAATGTAAATAGTGTATGTAAGGAAATCATTCTGTGTCATTTAAATTAGTCAATTAATCGATACATGCTATAGGATTTGAAACACAAATCTTTCAGCATCATAGAGCCATCTAAAAGATAGCAGAGTGGTCTGTAATATGTTATACGAGAGAAAAAGAAATCATCATGAGAATAAAAATTAGAATGTACAAAAAAATTTGTATTGTCAAATTCGGATTTGAAAATGTAATTGTGTATATTTAACTTTAATTGTGTACAATTATTAATCACCACAGCTCTTAAAAGACATTTACTGTAGATATAAATTTGTTACAATAATCTAGAAATTTATGATCTCTATTATAAACTTTGTTCAATTTTAAGCACATTGCATTCATATAATTTTTCAGCTATGCCATTCGGTAAAGTACCCGTACTTGAAGTAGATGGAAAGAAAATCGATCAGTCCACAGCTATTTCCCGTTATTTGGCGAAGCAATGTGGTCTTGCCGGCAAGAACGATTGGGAGTCTTTGGAAATAGACTCTACTGTCGACACTATCCATGATGTACGCGCCAGTGAGTATAATATTTTGTTTACTTATCTGACTCTATTGTTTATTAGAAGCGGAGATTTAATTAAAATTTTAAAATAGATTTGAATCACGATATTGATGAGTTTATGTATATCTCAATAATACAAACAGATCTATTTGCAAACGATAATAATATAAGAAAGAACTTTTTTTTTATATTTTCGTAAACTTTTTTAAATACTTATTGATTTGATTTTATCTTGTCTTTTTTTCTTGTTTGTATTAGGCATCGCTAGTTTCCACTACGAGAGCAATGAAACAGCTAAAAATGAGAAACTTAAAGCTACCAAGGAGACAGTGCCATATTATTTGGAGCGTTTAGACGCACAGGTGAAGAAGAATGGCGGTTACTTTGTCGGTGGTTCTTTGACGTGGGCCGATTTAGTTTTCGTCGGTCTTTTGGATTATTTGAATTTCATGATGAAGGAAGACATCGTTGAGAAATATGAGAATCTGAAACAACTCCAAAAGACAGTCGAGGAAGTACCGGCTATCAAAAACTGGATCGAGAAACGTCCGCCAGCGATCTTTTCACCGAATTAATTCGATTGATTTCATATATGATTTCATAAAATGATAATTTTCTGACAGAGTTTATTGTCATTGATGATTGATAAAATATCGATTTTTCTTTTTTTTTCAAACGCGTTTATATCTATATACGAAAAGCATATATATGGTTGATTTATGAACTAGGAGATATACTGAAGACATATATATAGATATATATTTTAACACTTGTTAAAGGCTGATATTACTCGTATTGTTATATATCATATAATAGTAAAACTATAAGATAATATTCTAATCAAATCTTGAAGAATGAACTATTTTTTTCATTACATAATTTTGTATTTCAATAAATCTGTACTTTTACTATACTTTTTCTTGTTGATTTCTTTCATATTCGCGAAATTTACCTTTTCAATCATTTAATTTGTTATTTATAATGTACTTTTATTTCTAATTTCAAATAACGTAAAAAAATCTGGAGGATATATTAAATTTAAGGATGATTATATATTTTTCATATTTGAAAAATTGAACCGTCTTTGATGCTTTTACAATTTTTTTTGGATTATACTGAGTAATTTCTACTCTTAGAAAATTTTCTCCTGGAAATGAATCTTGTCTCAAAAAAGTGGAGGTGAACTGAGTAGAGAGACAATGGAAGAATTTAGTAGCCGAATACCCATTTTTATTATTAGTAGACCATCATTATTGATAACGTGAAACAATGTGAATTTACCGGCAAAAACGATTGGGAATTATCATTGAAAATCAGTTGTCAATATCATCACATGAGTATCAAGTAC
>Ga0157364_1001967_pt1 | contig 18447 bp, 10 predicted proteins | sample AttsexASBM2_FD_111476 | JGI IMG/M metagenome (GOLD analysis project Ga0157364, IMG submission 111476) | Fungus gardens microbial communities from leaf cutter ant in Ribeirão Preto, State of São Paulo, Brazil - Atta sexdens ASBM2 | ecosystem: Host-associated > Fungi > Mycelium > Unclassified ...
GCATAAGGCATAATCGCATAAACTAATCAGAAGGCTGTATTAGCATCTTAAGAAATTACTTAAGATAGTCTTAAAATATGAACAGATTACGAATATATATGCCCTTAGTCTTATTATATCTTATTATTTTTCTAAGAAATCTTAGAATTTAAAAGAGATAAAAAATTTTTTAACTTAAAAAAAAGTTAACATTTAAAAATAACTTAGTTAAGTTAAATTATTAACTTTTTAACTTTTTTTTTTAACTTTTAACGTTTTAACTACCATGCCGATTTCTAAAATACTAAAAATTCGTTATAAAAGTTTTCACAAGATTTTTTTCCGATTTTTATACAGTCCGGGAACATAAAAATCTGTATATTGAAGCTCAAGATTGCTGATGAAAGGTACAAGATTTTACAAGGCCAAAGATTAAAATAGAAATATGCAGCAATATATTTTCTTGACTCTGTTGTTAATCACTCGTCGTATGACAAACAGAAATACGTATAACGTTTTGAATACGGAGAAAGACGTTGACGCGACGCACATCTCGACTTACAATTTTCGTTTTTAATCGTACAATATACAGAGAAGCTAATATTTATTTCTGTTGTTATGTGAAACCAAGTCGACATCGCACACAATTCAACTTCACATTTCGACTTCGTCAGTTGCAAAGATCACCGACGTGATCATCGTCGGATTGTCGTCGCTACAGAGGACTCGGTCGTGTGATGTAACATACAACAACTTTACGTGGCACAAACGATTATTACCTTCTCCGCTATGTTACTCGGCAGTATTGCTGTTGCTGCTGTTAGCGAAAGCGAGCACGTGAAACTGCGACAAGCACAGTAAAACATGTTGCAATTACTTAGACAGCATTTCGTTACGGGAACGCCATTCGTTTTTGTATCACATGTCGCGCGCGCGCGCTTCGTGATTTTCTTCATTGTTCCAAATGTGTCTCGTCGGAACGAAACGTAGATGTCGAAATTTCGGAGCGCGCACTATTCTATCTTCTTCATCAAGCCATCGGTTTGATTTTCAATCAGATAGTATACGAGTTAAACATAGATAACGTAGACACCAAAAAAGTATACCAATATAAAATAGGAATCCATAACTTAAGTAATTCATTGGCAAAAATCGCGGTTTTTTCACTTGAAAATTTTTTGACAAGAGTAAAGAAGTTTAAATAATTTTTCTTACTCAAGTTTCAATAAAATCTTTTTTTTTTCAAAAATTAAAAAAAGTTCTTTATTTATTAATAAAATGTGTATAATATAACGTAAGAAAATACAATTTCTATTTATTAAAATAGAATGCATTTAATTGGCTAGAAAAAAATTTTAGTTGATTTTAAAACAAAGTGCCATTTTTATTAAATACGATAAATATATGGACTTTTCAAGAATGGAATGAACACAAAGAAAATCCGCATAGTCTTTATATAGAAAGCACCCGTGAAAGTCTCAAGAATATTACGATAAATATAATTAAACTGATAAATACAGTTGTATTTGTAATAGTAGAGATTTGAAGATTAATTTCTTTTGGACTTTTAATAATCGTAAACCTTTTGCGTTATCAATTATGCTAAAAAAATACAAAAACAATAAAGACCATCAATAATGGTTTGAATACAATGAAATATGATATAAATACCTTAGAAATGATTTCTTTCGTCAGTTTTGTTTTTGTAGTTTCTACTGCGCAACAAAGTGAAACGACATTACTCACTATGTTCACAACGAAATATTGATGCTAATAACGTTCTGTAGACACATGCTAATTGCATAGCATATTGCTGGAGTGATTAGATTCGGAAAGAAAGAAAGAGACTCGTCGTTTAAGATTAGCTTCTGCCGCCTTGCGACTGTCGCTCTTGGCCAACCAAGTTTTCATCTTACGACACGTAAAAGGCTACTAATTGACCGAGAAGTGTGACGATAAGCGACAAAAAAAGATACGAGTAAATGCTCCAAAGTCTTGGTCTGTCACGCGGTGAAAGGATTAGCTGCTCGTTAAAGAGCGTTAATTGAAAGTCCTTGGCAGCCTGCAAGGCGATTTCAAGAAGCAAGATTCGAAGGGAATGCTTATTTTCGACTCGTGACACCTACACGACATCAGGTGAAAGCTACAAACTTATATATAAATATGTAAAATAACTTTATATATAAAAATAATTAAAGTTATATATAAAAAATAATATATATATTTTTTATTTACATTTATATATATAAAATATAATTAAATATATATATATATATATATGTGTATATAATAGTGTGGCTCTCTTGACGCGAACTTGGCGCAGCCTACTATTCGGTGCTGATTTTATCGCCGATATTATTACGCGGGTCTATTATTAGCGGACAGTAATATGCGTGGCCCGACACGCGACTTGCCCACGTTTATCATCGCCCCGGCGATTTGTTGCTCGAATAAACAAGTCGTCGGCGCATTAAATCCGTAGCGATATATATCGCATCTACGAAATATCGCACGACCAAGATTGTCGTAGGCGCTGTTCCGATCTACCAAGTGAAGAGAGACCTGTTTGTGACGATTGCGATCAAGAGAAAAATACTTCGTCATCGAGAGAGAAAGAGCTGCTTTAATCGAGATGAATACACGATTATTTTTCTTTGATTTCAATCGTTCAACGGTTGTTTTAGATCCTGGCAAGAATTTTTGAGAAAACACACGCATTATTTACGTTATCAACAATTCAGTTGCATTTTTTTCACGATTAGTTATACTCTCCTTCAATATCTTCCGCGATACAACAATTAAAGATGGCGAATAAGGACCGAGTCGACTTGGTAACCACTAAAAAGGAAGGCTTCCGTATTCTGACAGAATAACTAGAAATTCCAGTTTGCAGTATGCGGTACAAAACTTTTATCGACGTTTTACGATCGCCATCGTATAGATTTCACGGGCAAATGCACGAGTCATATTTCCTATTTTTGCAAACTGCCCATTTGATAGAGCGTGCCCTCATCGCGAACTGACCACTCTTGTCTATTCTCGAATCAACGGCCGGGCATTCCGCGGCTAGAAACGGCCGCCCGCAAAGGATAAGCCGCAGAATGGATCGCGCAGCCGGATAACGGGAATGATGATTTTCCCACAAATGCACACGCGCAATTCTCTCGAAAATCTAGAGAGAATCTTTTTAAAAAATCAGCGTTATATTCTAAACTGTAACCCTTACGTCTGTTTCCTAATAAAACTGTGGATTGTAAATTCATAGTTATAAAATTAGTTGTTTTTCACACAGTTGTGTGTTTAATCTTGTCGATCTATTTTCATTTAATATAGAAAATTTATGTGAAAATTTATTTATTTAACATATTTTAAACAGTCCACTCTTTTTGTCTTCTTAATTTAATGTAAGATAAATATGTTAAAAAGTAATACAAATATTATGCAAAAATTAATATAAGAATGTAACACTTTGACATAATTTGGAAACAAATTGTGAAAATATATTTCTTCGATAAAATTAATTTATCTTTTATTCATTCGTCTTAGAATTTTACTTTTTAAAACTGTCTTATATTTTCAGGATATTTGTTTATGTATTCGCGTAAATTGTCCTATTTCAATACTAAGAAAAGTTAAATATTAATTTAACAGAAAATATTCAAATAAAAATTATGTTAAATAACATTCAAGTACGTTAAAAATTCAACATAAAAATTTTAACAAGAACCGGTTTAAAACAAATACAAAATGTTTTCTTATTGTGTTACGTCTTTTTTTTTGTGTCTACAAAAATAAAATTATGATGTAAAAAACGTGCACAGATCTCTCGTTTCATTTGTCTACTACGCGAGTCTTCGTTCTCCTAATTAATATTTGCCAACGTTCTCTACGTGATGGATGTGCGTGAGTAACGTTTGCAGCCGACTCATCGCAGCGGAATGCAAAACGGAGCATTAAGATCGGGGTTCGTGGCTCTGGGAAAGCACGAGAGAACACATGGAAAGACCGCAATTAACACGACTTCGTCGTGCAAATTCTCGAATTTGCACGGCCGGCGAACGCCGAGTTATTTCGTCGCACGCGGCGACGATGTTCTCAGCGCTCGCGCGACTTCTCTCCGGCGCGTCGCGGCGCGTCGTGGCGCGTCGTGGCGCGTCGACGGATATAGCTGCTCCGTTTCGAGCACGGTGAACTAGCACGGTGTGAGGCCGGCTTTAGAACACCGGCGCCCGAAAGTTCGTGGCCGTTGGCCAAGAAGGCCGCTTTGGACATCGGCCAAGGAATTCGCGTGCATTTTTCCATTCATAACCGCGAAATCTATATTTAGCCGCGGCATATCGCGCGAATTCGTGGCACGGCGTTATTTTTAGGATGAACCCGAATGCGCTCGTTAACTTATTCGTCGGCCAATTGCCTTTCTCGGTCGGTGCTAGTAGCCGCGCGCGTCTTACGTTTCGTGCACGTAATAAGATGAACATTAAATCTTTTCCTCTTAAACGCAGGATTAATCGCTTTGAGAAAAATATTCCGCCAAACAGTATCGAGATCGCGCAAAATAATAATTATTCTAGAGTAATCGTTGTTGAAACATTTTTTGTAAAAAAATATTTTGTATGTGTTGAAAGCAGTTAAAATTCTTGTGTTAAATTTTAAATATATTCGAGTGTTAATTTAATAATTGTTATTTAAACATTTTACGTTGACATTCAACATTTCTTAATGTTAAAATAATATAATTCCTGAATAAATAAACAAATATCTTAAAAATAATGTAGTTTTATAACATAAATTCTAAGATAAATTGATGAAATATATTAATTTAATATATTATAAAAATGTCAATTTTATTGAAGAAATATACTTATTATGCTTATAAATTGTGTCAGTGTAACATATTTTACGTTAACTTTTTATATAATATTTTGTTACTCACATATTTATATTTGTATTAACAAAAAAATTTAAATGCACCGTTTGGGATACGTGAAGTGTATTAAATTCAACACAAATTTTTCAACTATGTTTAAATATCATTGATAAATAATAATAGGAATAAAAGAAACAAAAGATCATTCAACAGCTAAAATTAATTACAATTCCGCTCATCACAATTAAACATCTTGATTGGAATTCTAATTGATATAATTAGAATCTTCCGATTCATTTATTTTCAACAAGAAAATTTTCTCAGTGTATTCTTACCGTGAAAATTCTATAAAATTGCATCTCGTTAAGAGAACAAGAAAATTGCATCAGCTGTGCGAATTCGTGGACAAACAAGGATAAATATCGCGTCAAAGTTATATACGCACATAAAACCTACCATCCATCTCATTTTGTATATTTGCTGTGTACCAACGGTGCAATGTACATCTAAAAGAATTCCGTTGTGCATCCGCTTTGATGCGCCGTCACACGGATATGAACAAAAGCCATGCGATTCATCGCGACATGTATTTTCGCAATATGCAAAGCCGATGCGCATCTTGGCCGGCTTCCAAGACATATCGACTGTCGAAGTCTTCATCGGCTTATTTTTCTCAACGTTCTTGAATGACCGCGCGAAAAATAAACGCCATTCGCTCTCACAGGTCAATGAATCGAAAACATTGCGGAGCACATCTGAATAACGATGATTCACTGCTAGCCGCCGACAGAGGAGACTGTATTATTCTTATCCGTTTGAGCTAATTAATCGTCGTCGCTTATAGAATTCGCGATCCAAAAATATCGCTTCTGCATTCTTTGAGTCTCGAGAGAAAATCCATTATTCTTTGTAACAATGATTGTTTTCCGTCAAGCTACACGATGACAATGTAATACAAAATGTTGTAACTGTGATACAATGTTACACTGCTGGATTATAAAAAGTTATAAAAAGTTAAGTACAAATGTATAAAATATGTATATTATCAATTTTTCCAAAAATTATTTGATAGTCATGGTTATTTTGTAAAATACTTATTTAATAAAATCATCGATCCTGAGAAATATATTTAAATATAATTTAAATCTAAATTAAAATTATTAAGTCTATTCTAAAACGTCTATTATAATACTGAGCAATGTTAAAACTAAGTAAGTAGCGTTCCAACAATTACTTTACATGGTGTAACGCAATGTAACACAGCGTGCCCTTAGCTGGAAAACAGTCAATAATTATTTAAAACAATAAATTAGAATTGCGAATAAATTGAAATTGCGTAGCTGTAACCGCAATAACAACATCCGTATTATCATTCACGATATTGCGAAATTATCTTATCAGTTAGAAAACATTGAGCTATCAGGATGACTTGGTTCTGTGTAATCATCAGTTTTATCGCAGCGGCACAGGATCGATAAGATGCCGCAAAGGTCGATACGAATATGCAATATATTTCAGCGTGATTTTTTACAACTGCGAAAAAGATTCGATTACGAGATAATTGATGACGTTCATATATGAGTAACTATAGTTACATTCCTATAAATCTTGTAATCTTGTCGCGCAAAACGACGAAATAGAGAGACATATTTATTGGTTAATGATAAATCGATGTGATTAATGCAAAATCGCGAAAGTAAGTCAAGTAATTGGATTGTATAACTGCCGTCGTCGTTATGCGAGATACGTTAAAAAGGACATTCAGGATCAAGAAATGGAAGTTTGAAACGCGTGCGAGAGCCTGACATGTGCGTGTCACCCTCCCCCCCCGGAACATTATTAATATAACTCGCTCGCCTTGGCTCACCCATATCGATCACGTCGGTAATCGATAAACACGTACTTCATATACCTACGCGAATGCAGTGTGCAAATCGCAAATTGCAAATCTTCGCCGCCAAATAGGAAAGACTGGTTGGGACGACGCGACGTCGCACGCTCGCCGTGACATAAAACTTCATCGTCGCAACCATCTCTCGCAAATTCGATCGCTTCGCTGATGAGAGAAAAAGAATTAAAGTTGCTCTCGTCGCTTACTTATTTTCAACGGGCGACACGCAATAATCAAATAACGAGATATATGAAAGTTAAAATGGGATTTATTTCTGATGATCACCACAATGGCAGCCCGGCACATGATAAACAAGTTATTTTTAGTCACGCGAGGATCACTCGTTTGAAATTATTAACGACTCTTCGGTTCAATTACGTTCTTTATGGATCTCCGTTCGGTGATCTCGACGTTGTGTCAAATCGGTTATTTTTAGAGACCTTATAAGAGTATCCCTGGTAAATAAAAGTTGATAGAGAACAATAGGATTTCTATCAATTTGAACCGTTTATATCATTTTCTACACTGAAAAAAAAAAAGATTGGTTGCTGCAACAATTTAGATAGTAAAATATGACATGGCATTTTTATATGGCTGCAGCAACTAGTTTTTGATTATAGCAGTAAATTTTTAGTTGTATTAGCCTATCGAAATTATATACTGACATTGCGGATAGGCTAAACTAAAAATTTGCTGCTATAACCAAAAACTGGTTGTTGCAGCCATATAAAAATGCTATGCCATATTTTACTATCTAAATTGTTGCAGCAATCAATCTTTTTCAGTATAGAAAATTATATAAACTGCTGCAGCCATATAAAAATGCTGTGCCATATTTTACTATCTAAATTATTGCAGCAATCAATCTTTTCTTTCAGTATATCGTTGACGAGTATCACGACTGATCGGATATGAATCCTATCATATTTTATCGGATTCTATAAAATTTGTATTGTAAGATTCCTATAAGATCTAATTAAAATTAGTGAATTTTAATCAGATCTTATAGGAATCTTACAATATAAATTCCATGTATTCAAAACGATAAGATTTTTCTATCATTCTCTATCAACTTTTTTTATCAGAGATGGCAAACTTTTGATTAGCTTGTTGTTTTTGTCAACTTTAGAAAGTTAAAATGAATAAGACGATATAAACTATAGAATAAGATAGCGTATATAAAAAGAAACGATATCCTTTTTCCTCACTCTTGTTTTGACAAAATTGCTAGTGGCCAGACCTTGTTGTAGGATTCCTACTATTTAGTTTCTGCTATTCTTGGTTTCCAAATCCACCCGCTTGAGATTAAGCAAGACATTCCAGCTCAATTACGCGACTTTTATGAAACATCACGCCGCTTGAATGGAGTTCTGCCTGCGACGAAAAATTATTTTTAGTCTCACGGAAAATGCTGGGAGAAATCCGGGAACTTGACGCGAAACGTCACGAAGCGAGCATAATACGGCGGCGAAATACGGGAGGCTATTTTCGTACAGACGCCCTCGACGCTGCATACAAAAATATTTCGTGGGACAGAAACGTCCCATTCGCGCCCAATTCGTGGTGGAATTCCATCGCTGTGAGCTGTTTCGTGGCGTTCCATCATTTCGTAGGCCGCGCACGTGTTTGCGTCCGTGTCATCGATTTTTTAATAGAATGCGTTGTCCATCGATCTGCGAAAAAAGAAGTATCGCTTGCTGCCGTGAATCGCAGGTTCGATGATTATGACGGAATTCAGAAACGAGGAAGGGAGAGGCGCGTATAGGATTAGATGAATCATGGAGGAGTATACGATGATATGCGGCCCGATCTATTTTCATTTCTTCCACCGCAAAGTGTCAGGTGACATAACCGCGTGGTAATGTAAGACCGATTTTAAATGCTCTTTCGCTTTTGTGTCTCTTGACGAGATGTGAATGCGTGCACGTGCAAAAGTGTACACGTGCAAAAATGCTCACGTGAAAAAATGTCGGTGCGTAGCTCTACTGATAGAATTACGTTTGCCAACCAAGATTAACTTGAGAATAGTCGACTAATTCTTTTTTATGTAAACGACCACCTGAGATGCTTTTACACTCCAATTAAAAGTCATTATTATTAATTACATTGTGCGTTGTTGTTTGTTCTACACTTTATTTCAGATAATTTTATATATATATATATATATATATAGAGAGAGAGAGAGAGAGAGAGAGAGAGAGAGAGACTCAGTTGATATTTTCTTTAAAAAAATATAAATATAAATATAAGGTTCCTGAGTCAGGAAAAAGTAAAAAACTAAAAAAATTAAAATCTAGAACTTTTTTTAACAAAAAAATAATTAAACTTTAATTTTTAAGTGCCTAAGATGCAAAAATCAATCCATATACGTAATTATTCATAAATAAATCATTAATAAAAAAATAACTTTCCCATTGGAAATTTAATATGTATTTTTTTTATTTCGTTTTATTTTGTAAATTAAATTTTAAAAATCTATTTTTGAATAAGTGTATATTTCCAATTAATTGATTGGCAATTAATTGATTGATCGTCTCGAAATAAACACAGGAAATATATACTTCTCACTTTATAAAATATAAAATATTTTTCTAATTCAACACACTCAATTAGATATATACACAGTTCACTCTCTTGTTTTTCAATCAGGTATAAAGATGTATATTTTCACGAAAATGTAATAAGATACATGACAATATCAAGAATGTCAACCTCGCAGAAAACGTTAAGAAGTTTATCTGTCTTGCGAAACGTACTGCGTGTCACGCAAGGCGTATACTGTCGGCGTTCAGGAATCGTCCCTGATCGGCCGATTTGGCAGAGAGAACTGTGTTCGTGCACGTATGCGTTTACATAACGATCTAGGTCGATCGTGAAGACTGCGATACGGAACATGCATAGCTCCGTGCAGCTGAGAAATTGCCAGAGGCGCCCGAAATGTCGTCGCTCTCTTGCCAGAGAGTTTCTTTCTAGCGACAGCTCGCCGAGATTCAGTGCGATAAAGATGCTCCGGACGCGTCTTTGGTCGAGATTCACAAACGCTTTTCGGAAAGAAAAAAAAAGAGAAAAAGAGGAAGAGAGAGAGAACGTGGTGAACCGTTTCTTCTTTCTCTTTACCGCGATAATTTCACTGATAAAGCTCGGAGGTACACCTCGTCTTTCGAGATATCGTTCTTCATAAAAATTATCTTTATCGCATCGAACAAATCGCCAGCACTTTCGTATTATTGTTTCCACCGCGATAATTTGCAGTTACCTGCCGAGCGCCAAAAGACGCCTCAGGTGAAGCATTCTGTTCTCTGTGCACTCTCTTCCAAGAGTGCGCCAAAAAAATGAGATAAGAATTATTTGCACGAGCGACAATCTTTACCCGTTATCGTACTCGGCTTGTTATTTTTAACGTCTAGAGATACCGAAGAGGCGAATCACGACGAGTATCTCGCTCGCATTTTCACAGATTATTCCCCAATCTTGCAGTCGCAAAAAACGGTACCTGAAGGAATTTATTGTCACTGATAAAACTGTGACGCACACTGTTAAATTATATCAATTTGTGTTATTTTTTTATCATGTATTCTATAAGTCATGTACTGTTCCTCAATATGTCGTTAATTTAACTAAAACAGTGGAGTTAAATAATTAAACTTACGAAACTGTATTAAAGACTCAAATTTAGTTTATTTACTAAGAGTACAAAGCTGTTTCAAAATGAATCAGTGTATTATCACTAACTTTAGTACTACATTTAATTGATGTAGTTATCAGTAAATATTTACTGTTTTACAGTAATAATTCACTTTTAGAAGTTATAATTTTCTGCAGATTGAATTTACAAAAAATCATAACTTCTAAAAGTGAATCAGTGTTTTATTATTGAAAAACAGTAAATATTCCCTGATGATTACATCAGTTATAAATGTAACACTGAAGTCACTGATTCACTTTTTAAAAATACGTCAATACGAATATTTAATTTGAAATTAAACAATTCAACCATAGAAATTGATTGATTTATATTTTTGCACATGGAGTTAAAATGTTATTTAATTCAAGGAATTGAGTTGCTCCTTTAATATCTAACAGTGTAAGACTATCGCGAACAATGAAATACATCGCTCAACATATTCGTTCGTGATTATTTTTCAATCCACATTCAAAGTCAGACAAGAAAGTTGCTATTCAACTTCATTATCGAAAATTTTAAGCATTATTAAAAAAAAAATTAATATTACAATTGAACAACTTTTCTTTTCTCAGAGAGAAATCGGTGCGCTGAATATATTTATGTCCTTTGACACAAATGCAATTTTGGATGTTAAAAGCCACACCTTGGCCAGCCGGTCGGCGTTAGGCCCGTCTTTACCATATAGTTTCGAGTGTTTGAAAACACTTACCTTGATGTCGAGGTGAGCCACGTTCAGGGAATGCAGAAAGGCTATCCCATCCAAAATCTGCTTTAGTAATCTGGCGACTTGCCGTTCCTCTGGAACTTCGTCTCGGTCGAGTATCATTTGTAATTCGCCGCCAGGAGCCCTGTCACAATAAACATTACCTGTCTCGCACGACTTGCACAATATTTACGTTTACGTAGCACGTATATATATACTTTTTCGCGCGTCAGTTTGTTCCATAAATTCATTCAAATATACACAGCGCATTACACGTCGGACGAACCAGTGTAACATATTTTTACGATTGATACCGCTACGTACGTACGTTTAAATCACGAGTTTACACTTTTGTCCTACTTTTTGAGTAATTAACAGTTGTTACGATAGAAAGTTATATGCTATCATTGTCCATCATATCGATGTCCATTATATAATTTTATTTCGTTTTTTTCGTCACAGCACAAATAATCTAAACCAGTGATATGCAATCTTTTTTAATCTTTAAGTAGGATCGTATTTCGATATACAATCAGATATATTAAAAATTTATTTCACGTTACTATACAATCGGAATACGATCAAAGTAGATAGTCATAGTACATTACATCACAGTTATTTTGAAAATCTTATTCAAAAATTATGCATCTTAAAAATTTTCTTCTGGAAAAAAATAAAAATTTATAATAATATAATAATATAATAATATAATATTGCCCAGAAATTTTAAAGTTCATTACTTTCTCTATCTCATAAGGGTAAATAAAATAAACAATAAATTTAACGCTCTATATATAAAAATATTAAAAATTATAAAAATAAAATTTTTTGAGGTTTTTTTCTACCATTCCATCTACCTAGTTAAAGATTAAAGATAATTTTCAGAGGATTATTTTCAGAAATAGGTAAAATTTTTGCATGTTTATTTGTAAAAAAAAACAAACAGAAAAAATAATTTTATTTTTTCAGCTATGAATCGACAAGCTGCAGATTGCGCACTGATTTAAACAATAAACTATCTTTTACTATTCACGACAATTCAATCTAAAGCCAAATGATAAACGTTATTTTATATACGAAGAATACGTTCACGATGATCCGACGAGAGTATACAAGCGATTGAGAAACGTCCTTGTACTTACAGCTCGAGGACGAGCACCATCTCGGTGTTGGTCTCAAAGACCTGATGAAGAGAGACGAGACGAGAACAATGGGCCGCGGCATCTAGAACGGCAACCTCGTGAAGCGCTTCCGCTCTGAGCTCCTGGGCTCGTCGTCGCTTCCTCAGAAACTTGGCGGCCCACTGCCTGCCGCTGGATCTCTCGCGGCATCTCCTCACCGTTGCGTATTTACCTCTGAGGAAGAGAAATACATCGTACATTAATCTTAATAATCATGTCGCATATGAAAAATCGAAACGAGATGCACTAGCGAAGAACCCGAGAAGCAAAACGTAACGTAATAGACGTATAAGATAATGGCAACACATTTGTAATTCGAAATCTTTCAGAAGTGAATATGATCAAATATACTAAAGTATATTTTTATCTTCATTTTTATAATTCGGCCATTCTGCAACCGTATTCATTCACCCGATCGTTCGTTAAAACTTCATTCTATCATCATATCATTTTATCCAAGATTATGAGATCAGAAAAGCGAAAATAGCACAAAAAAATTCTTGCAAAATATATTAATATGAAAATTTAAAATATTTGAATAAAACAACACTTACAATTGATCAATAATTAGGTGCAACAAAATTTTTCTTTTGTTTTTTTAATTAATAAATAAATGTATATCTGAAAGTAAATCATAAAAATAAAATGCATAAAAATAAAATAAGCTATGACCAACTGTTAATATCTAATAATATAGAAATAAGACTTAATATCTTTTCGAAATATGAAGAACAAGAAATTATCGAAATCTAATTTATAAATCTATTTCTATATATTTCAAAATGTATTGTTTTATTAAGAAATACTTCTAGTCAAACATAATTTACAAAAACTTTTGTTGTGTTTTTTCGCTTCTGATATTATAATATAAAATAGTAATTACGAGTGAAGAGAAGCCTTAAAACGTTAATTGCGCGAGGTATAAATGTTTCAGTCTCGCCGAGCGAATAATTAAGTTTCATAACTTTAGGCGTAATCGCGACTTTATGGACGATTGACGTGTACGTCCGCACCATCGCCGATTGCTGTAATTCGTTCCCACCGGTCGGCATCGTTAATAAAGACGTTAAGAAAAGATAAGAGCAAATAACACAATATCATACGAGGAAGTCGGACACCCGCAAAATAATCTGTCGCTTTCACTTTTTCCGTTAATAACGCGCTTCGTTCTTCCCTTATGCTTTCCTGATTACAGAGAACGAGGCACGCCGAATGATTTTCTTCGCGGAAAAATCATCTTTTTTTTTTATTCTACCGTGCTAAAACATTACGGTAGTTGCACATAACGCACATCTCCAATTCGTGTCGCAGAACACAGAGAACGAAACGCGCGAAACAACGAAACATGCAATACCATGATAAAGTCTCGAAACTTTCAATTTTTCCGCGGATAGCTGTCATAAATTCAAACAGGATGACAACAAATTGCAATCGCGAATTGGAGTCTCAGATTCGTGAAATTAAACGCTTCCGCGTAACGTAACAGAGATATTGCGATTGATTGCGAATCGAATCCCGCGATTTGATTGCGAAACTTTACCAATTATGGCGGAGAACCAGGACGTGTCCTACATACAAAATGCATGCTATACGTATCCAGTGTATATTTATAATATAAAACAGGATACATTAAATAGTAGTCACACAAAATGTAAGGCGATGCAGACTGTATTTTTTTCATGGGACGATATTTTCACGCGTAATAACAGAACGATACGTAATAACACCGTTATCAGTTTTGATGTCACAAGATTACATAAGCGAGAGAGTTACGTGTACAATTCGCGCAATTTCAAATTGTTGTATTTATAGGTACAGCCGTTAGATAATAGAGTTATCAAAGTGTCTTTGAGGCGTTTTCTTCGTTGATGCGAATTAAATGGTTTGGACATCGAAAAAAAATCGAGAACACGCGAAGTGCAATCCTACACGAGCGCGAACCCGCTGTAATCCGACGATCTAACAACTACTAGAAAGTGAACTCGCAGGGCAATGCACTTATGCTCACGGGCCTAAATTCGAGCAGCGGTAGTGAAAGCACTTGTGCGTATTATTACATAAAGGGCTTGCCATTCAAGAAAGTTCCACGCGCATTCCTCGGAAACGGAGAGCTTCGATAGCGAGTCGATAACGAGAGCGCGACACCCTGTTTTCCTGTTTCTGAATCTTATTTCATTCGACATAAGACTGATACACCACATAACATGTATGTCACAGTTTTCAAACGACACGAATATTCGTTCTTTATGCGTAACTACAGGAAGAATTGGCGACGCAATAAATCTAGGTACAGCGACCGAAAGGGAAATCAATATACGTATACAAGACAGAAAGTCCACGTGGGAAGTCGATCCATTATGGATCCAAAAATGGGAAAGTGTGTTCGTTTAAGGGATAGAGAGAAAGGAAGGGACGTGGCGAGGGACTCTCGTGCGAGAAAAAATATTTTTCGGAGGTCCGTTAAAGGCGATGGAGAGAGAGAGATGATCACCGGGTCAAGGGATAGTACGAAAGGACCGCTCGACAGGCGTCAAAGTAAGCATCATTAGTGGCCATTGTATCCAGCGGTATCCCACAGAGCGCAATGATGGAGAAAATGGGATAGAAGTCGGAATGTCGTGTCAATATCTTTCACTCTTCTCACACTTTTTACTTAAACGATACTACCGTGCATTATGCGCGAAAGTAAGAAATCCTTGTGCAGAAAATGAATTTTAGAATTAGCATTAAAACTAAAGCTCTCTTGTAAAATTTGTGCGAAACAATTTCACCGTCATTTTTGCTGCTCACCAAGTTTCTGATGTTTTTAATAATGTTTTTATTGAAGAAATAAAACGAGAGAGAGAGAAGCAGAGGAAATAGTCACGGAATAAATTTATACGTCAATGTTATTCGATTATCTACAAAATAAAGTTTCATGTGGATACTGGTTTTTTTTTTATAATGTTACTAATTATTAATCAGTAATAATAATATGTATAAAATTGATCATACTTTCTTCTTAATTTATTTACATTTATCTTATTGATATGTAGGTTGGCAATTGCGAGCGCGACTAAGAACAAATAAATAATCGCCTCTTATCGGAATTGTTATCTCGTTCTAATTACTGGTTGTTAGTTGTTACAGAGGCAAAGTTAATGTGTCTCCCTGGAACAAAAGACGAGTAGAACACGCGCCACAACATAGCCGTTTTCATGAACACGCTGATTATCGAGCACGATAGAAGCAGATGCGGGTCAACGATCATCTCGCAATTTCAAGATTTCCTCTCTGATCAATTAGCGATCTAATCTCTGACGGACATCGCAAGTTTTTTTTTCATTCCACGCGACGACTTTTCTGCTCGGATGAACGCTAACTTGATCTTAGCTAACTGCGACTCATGCACATTTCACGATATATGCAATTTAGCATGTTAAGAGGAATGTAATTAGGCAGAATTTTTCAAAAACAAGATAGTTGAAAGGCAAAACGGATATCTGAAAATATTGCCGCGTTCCATTCGTGAGAGAAGACTGCGGAGATCGTATCGATTTCATCGCCAAGCGAAACTCGTCGAACTATCTATACCAGTTTCCACACGGTAGATGTATACATGTATGTATACATACACGCGTTTAATCGGGAAAACACGTTCGGGAACCGTTACATCCGGCGATCGTATCACGTATCGCAACTCCTCGCACGTCGCGAAAGGCATAATCACGATGACGCGAAAGAGAAGTCGCTAAACTCCACACGAGCGACGGCCTTGAATCGTCCCATCAAAGTCTCTCCTCTTCCAGCCTTTGGAAGAGAAGAGAGAAGAAAAGTGGTGGGCGCGAGATTCACTTCCGCGAAAAGCTGTCGCATCAACGAATGATAAGCTGTAACGAATCGGGATATCATCGGGCGATGGATAAGAAATCGCGTTCTGAGAAGAAGATTCGCGAAGAGTAATCTCCATCGCTGTTTAATGGCCACAACTGTAAATCCGGCATCACAATGTTGACAACGACGGAGATTATTATTATCGCAGTAGCGTCGCCTAATGGCCCTGTCGCACCTGGAGATTAGCACTCCGGTGGCGAACGGGAGCCCGGGTTAAAACCACCGATTATTACGATCTCCAGTAATTTCTTCGCCGAAGAGAAGCTTCTTCTTGCCGCTTCGATTAAAGACGGAATCTCCGCTGCTCGTGCGAAGCAATCGAATCGAGATGGCGAAGGAAATTGTCGTGAGCTCGCGAGAAACGACGTCTGAATATGATTTTGTTAACAGCGAAGCTGTTAATTGCCATTCGTTTCGCACGCAACAAGTTCGTTTGCCAACGTATCATTTGCTTGCATTTATTTCCAGGAAGACTGTAACTCATTAGTTTAAAATTGATAATTTAAATCCTCCCGTTTTCTGTTCAGGAAATCGAACGATCGCGAAGCTATGCAATCTGATTTAATTTTACATGTACGTTATTATTTCATTTGTCAAATCTGTAATGAGACATAACGATTCCAAGTAGCTTCTCTAATGACAGGTGTAATTCTGAAAATATAGCTTAAATTATTGGACTTTTTATGCTATGACAGTGAGATACATCTGCAAGGCGGGAATGGCATTAATCTAGCGAGGAAGTTGATCGGGTTCGGATTGCATAAATTTTAAAATTGCTTTAAAATTCCTTCACCTGTCCTTTGCAGCTGCCATCTACTACACAGACTACTACTGCGGCTCTTGCGCAGCTTGCGCTTAAAAAATCCCTCTCACAGGTATGCAGGTGTTAGCCGCGGAAATTTCAAATCGTATATCGTCCAACCGCGTTTATACAGTAAACGCTTTTTAAAATAACAAACGAATAAATTTATATAATTTATCAAGTGGTGTTTTAAAAATAAAGAGATTTCCTTTAAATAAAAAAAAAAGCTTAAATGAGATCAAACAGATGTTTTAAACTTTCATTTCAAGTCTCTCATATTTCATTAACAGACAATCGAACAGTCGAAGTTAAACGGAAATCCGCGTTGCATTGGCTCTAACGTGGAAATTGAAAAACGATTTCCCTTTTTTTTGCGCGCTACGGCATCAACTTCGCGGAAACGTCCTCGTCATCGCATTGCCTTCGCCAGCTCCAGAGCCGAGTGGAACGTAATGACGAGATCGGCGAAGATGAGACGCGGTAATGAAGCCCTTTGTTGCCACGCATGGAGGCTCTCCATGACGACTTCGGCTTGAAGAAACGTGTTTCTCGAATGACTCGCGAAGTATCGTTATTCCCTTAAAATTTCAAAACTTTTCCCGGAGCGACGAGATATGTAAAAGCGCTCTTACGAATGGTCGATAAGAAAGACTAATCAGCGATATCGAAAATATAAATTCGATATAATGCAATCGAGAGTGGCCGGTTAGTAAAAAATTACGACTTCTATTAGCGTTTACATGCGTCTCTCGTGCAATCTGCAGACGTAATTTAACGCCAGGCTAGCTGCAACCGATTCAAACCGAAGACCTTCGATAGCATCGGCTATTTGTGTCATTAATAGGGTCAACGCATAATCCGTTCGAGCGAGATTAAGATTGTTCTCGTTACCGCGGCCAATAACCCGATTGAACGTTGCAAGATTACATTCGCGTGCGAGTAATAACGCCTAGTTACGATTGGTGTTAAGTACCAATCTATTAATTGGCGAGCCATTTTATTGCAATCAGTGTTAAGGTCGATTTGATGCTAACTTTCACGATTTATATAAAGATTTCTCCCTCATTATGTATATAACCGTTTTATTGTATAAAATAAAAGAATTCAGGAATTTTTTATCTATCTTCAGAAGTAAATTTAATCCCTACTTACAGCTATGAAAACTATAACATCTAACTATTACACCTAAGTTCTAAAGCGTCCTGTTTGAAGTACAGACTGTAAATCTAAGAACTTCTGCCTTATAGCGACTGATAAGTTCAAAGTTTTTTTATCAAGTTTTTTTAGAACTACAGTACTAAGCGTATAGATTGTAATCAACTAAAATTTTCTCTTTGGGTTCAAATGACCCGTTGCTGTAGTCGAAGGTTAATCACGGACAAACTATTCCAAACTATTTATCAACGTGCGTCGTGAATCTCGAGAGGTTCCCAGAGAGGTTCTAGCCAGTCTCTCTCTCTCATTAA
>Ga0157364_1001968_pt1 | contig 18443 bp, 12 predicted proteins | sample AttsexASBM2_FD_111476 | JGI IMG/M metagenome (GOLD analysis project Ga0157364, IMG submission 111476) | Fungus gardens microbial communities from leaf cutter ant in Ribeirão Preto, State of São Paulo, Brazil - Atta sexdens ASBM2 | ecosystem: Host-associated > Fungi > Mycelium > Unclassified ...
CCCCTCCAATCATGCTCTACTATTGGTTTCTATTATTATTGAAGAAGAATTTGTTCAAGAAAGAAAACAAACTATTATCAAGAATAGTGAAGAGGAAAAAGAATTCATCAATAAGCTTAAGGTCAATATAAGCAACATGAACACAACTGATATTCTTGATAGTAATACACTAGAATATTTAACCAAAGCATTCTTTTCTATAGCTGAAAATCTTTGGAACAAATATTTTAAAGTGGCTAACATCACAAAGTGTTCTAAAGCTTGGTGAAATGAAAAGTGTAATAGGAATTTAGCAACATACCATATGTCCAGAAGGAAAATAAACTGGATTAGCTACAAGAAGATGGTAAGAATAGCCAAATGTATCTTTTTTGACAACAAGATTCAAGAAATTGCTTCAACCAACAAGAGACCTTTTAATCTTATAAATTGAGCTAAAAAATGGAAATTACCTACAACAAAAGCCATTAAATTCAATAAACTCTCTTATAATAATCTGGACAACTTGCGGCAAGTATTACATCAATCATATAACACTACTCAAGACAAACCTATCAACATCAACATCCAACTTCTTGATGAAATTCCTATGTATTAACAAATAAAATAGCCTCCATTTATAAAAGCTGAAATTATTAATGCCACCATAAAGTACAGTAGTTCATTTATTCCAGGTTTAGACCATACTTTATAGAATTATCTTAAAGAGATTACAAAAAATTTCAAATGTACTACTACTATTGTTAATATAATGAATGCTTATACCAATCTCAGTTACTAGCTATTGTATTTCAAGAGATCTATATTTATCATGATTTTTTTAAAATCAGCAATTTATTACATGGGGTACACCAGCAGACCATGGTAGCTACTTCATAACTACTTATATTAAGACTGAATCAACATGTGAAAAGAAAATGAAAATGAAAAATAAATGAAAAAGGAAAATGAAAATGAAAATGAAAAAGAAAAGGAAAAGGAAAAGGAAAATGAAAATGAAAATGAAAAAGAAAAGGAAAAGGAAAAAAACTAAAGATAAATACTAAGTCATGTCTATATAGTTATATGCAAAGTAGAACTTATGAAAAGCACTATTCAAAAGAAAAAGCACTAGAGTTAAATTGAAGGAAAAGCATGAAATGGGCTATTGTGTCCCTCCTCAGATTCCAATAGTTGTTAAACCTTTTACATTCATGTAGAATGTGTCATCTTGTTTCAATTGGATAGTTACCACATGGGCACACGAATTCTTCTTCAGGGAAGAATCTTAGTCAATATTTCTCTATTGGAGCATGATTCATGATAGCTCTTGATGAGCAAGCACACAACAAATTTGAATGACCGAATAATTGTAGCCAAGGTCCTTTTTCAATACTTGAAGGCTTGAGAGGATTTAGATCATCATTGAGTAAGTCAAGGAAATTTTTCCCTTTAGAGTCTGATGCTTGGAAGAGCATTCTCCATTGTGAAAGTATTATGTTGCATTCTGTTTTCCTACAGAAATCCCAGGATGATTTGTATGGAAAAGACGGCATAGAGACCATACTTTTGGTGTCTTTGTTGACTGAATAATGTAATAGCCACTTTTTTTTACTAGGGCAATCCCAAAATTTGATATGGTTATGAAAATCCCTTGAAAAGAATTCCCTAATTTCCTGAGAAATAGCAGCTGAATGGATTTGATAAGAATGAACAGAAGAGTCAAATATCTTCTTGGTGGCATGAAGGGAGTTGGTGATGACCACTATATGATTGACATCTTGATTGGTAACTACTTGATGTTATGATCTTAAATCCTTAGTGTTGGATAAAAGAACATACTCTTGTATTAGGGTGAACACAAGAAAACTTGATAGAGAGCTCTTTACAAAGTAGTCTACCTTATATACCTATCCACATGGTCCATGCTAGCTACTGTACCTCCTATCCTAAAGTACAATGTGTAAGACATGAGGTCAACATGTGGTATACATGTTGTATGATGTCACTTCTGTTAGAACCCTCTACCTCCTTCCATGTATCATGTGACTTGTGATGCTGTCACTAACCCTAACCCTAAGTTCTAAAATATAAAATGAAAATAAATCAAAAAGAAAAGAAAATGAGAATAAGAAAATAAGGAACAGCTAAGTCCACTTTCTGCAATCTTGACACTTGATTTATCCCACAACATATAGCAAAAAGTCAACTTCAGTTGTGGTGATATTAATAGCTCTGTGCAATGTTTTGACAACAGGTTTATTGTAGGAATAAATGTGCAATATTGAAGTGGCAACCTGATTCTTGATACTAGCATCTGATACAACAATTGTTGATGAAGGGTTAGATGATACCCTGAATGTGATTTTGTCTAATTTTTCAATGTGTTTTTTCAAATTGGGAAAGCAAAAATGGAAAGAGAAATGATCTGAAAATAAATCTATAAGTCTATTTCCAGGTTCAAATTCCTTGTTAAAGAAAGAAAAGAATGGAAAAAATTCATTATACTTGTTGTCCACATTGATAAGTGGAGATTTCAATCAAATTCTCTGCTTGGCTGTGAGATAGTCTATGGAAGAGATGTGACAACTTCTCTCTTGCATCTTGTTAGAGCTGAGAATATTGCTGATGATGTGATTAGATGGAAGGGACAATTCGGGGACAATTCACATAAAAGAAATCAACCATAAAGTTTTCTGAGATGAAGGTGTATAGGAACTAGACCCAATATGGCCTTGATCCCTGGCATAGGAGATGTGTGGAATGCTCCTGAAATTCATAGAGCTGCTCTTCATTGCATCTTTCATAACATGTTGAGGTGATAATGAGTCGGGGCTTTGTTGTAGTACCAAAGTGGAAAACTGTATAGTGCAATAGGTAAAGTACAACATCTGTAGAGTTTTCTCTCTTGGAGTAAATTGATGCCTCTCAACAAGTTACCAAGCAACTTCATACATTTGATTGTGGAAATTGCCTTGTTTGCATAGAAATCTATATGATTTCTGAAATTGAGTTTGTGATCGAAGATGAACCCAAGGTATTTCCATATGTATTTAGAGAGTAAGACCAGACCTCCAAGAGGGGATAAGTCAAGAGGAGGTGGGTTAAATAAACCATAAGATCTAGAAAAATGGAAAATGTCAGTTTTTCTATGTTCTACAACAAGGCTGCATTTCGTAAGTAAAGACAAAATAATATTGTAGCAACAAAAGAGATTAGCATTAGAGTGCAAGATGGATTTGTTCTGAGAAACAAAAAGACCATCGTCCACAAAAGAGATAATAGAAATAGGAATTTTTAGGATTTTTAAACAATTTTCAAACAAATGAAAAACAGACAATAAATAGAGGGCAGAAAGAATAGGAGAAAGAGCCAATTCTTGACTGACTCCAATGTTCACATTGAGAAAGAGAGATATGAAATCATTCCATAGGTATTTTGTTTTTCTTCCTACTAGGTAATTCTTAAAGAACATTGAAATTTTTTGATCAAGTCCTGTTTTGTTCAGGATGAAGGGGAGGAGTTGATGATTTAGAGAGGGGAAAAATTGCGCTATGTTGAATGCAAGAGTGCTAGTAGTAAGGTTTTTAGCCCATTCTGAACGAATAATATGAGTTAGTGCAACTCCTGCATCCATAGTAGATCTTAATTTTAAACCTCTGAGTTGACTAGGATGAATAAAATTGTTGGATATCATGTGGAATTGGAGACGTTCACCAATCATTTTTTTGACAAGTTTCCCAATAGTATTGAGAAGAACAATTGGTCAATATGACTTGGGAGAGTCAAACATAGCCTTGTTAGGCTTGGGGATGACAACTGTTGTAGAAGTTTTGAAATGAGTTGGCCAATGTCCCAGCTCTATGCAGGCATTAGCGATGTTGATGAACTTGCCAATACAATCTTTGTCTCCGATAATTGACTTGATATGGCTCTACATAAGTTTGTCTGGGCTTGGTACCAACGAATTGTTGTATTTTTTGATCGCATCAATAATTTTGTTCCTGGAAAATGACTTCCACTCGATTGTAGGTTTATCTGGAATTTCATCTAGAAAATGAGTATTGACTTCTCTTTCTTGAGTAGAGTTGAAGCTATTCAATACAAAGGACGACTGTGCATTGAATTGGAAGACCTATGGAACACTCTTCACAAATCTTTCAACCGCAGGTATTTTATGTTTCTTGACCCAATTCATAAGTTCCCATGGGCTGCATTTTTTGTTTGCAATTTTGTTTATCTTTTTGTTGAAGAATGAATGCTTGGATTTCTTGACCATGCTTTGGAGTGTCTTGTTATATTGACTGTTTTCGAATATTTGACCCAAATGTCTTCAATATTGGTTGCTAAGTGTTGAACAACCTCTTCTAAAGATTCGGTGTCTTGGATTGGTGATGTATTTAAGTTCTTAATAAATTGAGTGAGATCCTCAATAAATCGTTTTTCTTCATCACTTCCTTTGACTAAAGAGTGCCACTTAGTTGGAATGTTTTCATCATCGATGTGAATGTCAACAGTGATTGGAGCATGATCAGACATAAGTCTCCAGTCTGGATGGATATGGTGATGGTTGAATTCTGTAGATGAAGGTCAGATAAAAACTAGGTCTAAGACTGAGTTCAAGTTTTGATCGTTATCTGAAAACCTAGTAGGAAAATTTTCAGTTAGATTAGATAAAGCTAGAGAAAAAGAGTCTGTAATATTGAACAACATGTCACTATGAATGGAATGAAATGAAAAATTGGAATCCTATAAACTGTCTCTAATATTAAAGTTCCCAGTTATGATGATTACATTACTAATGTTGGTCTCAGTATTCTTAAGATACTTTAAGGCTATCTGAGATGAGTCCGAATAAACATTGATTAGAAAAAAAGAAAGTCCTTGATTGAAAAAAGAAATGCATGAAACATCCCTGTGATTGAAAATGTTATTTCGCAAAGGAAAACAGAGACAAGAAACTCAAATGTTAATATAGGTCAGTACTCTTGGGAAATCCAACTTGTTTGTTAGGGATCTGGCCAAAGTAAGCCAGTTGGGATGATGAGGAGCTCCAACCAGTTTTTCCCCTTTGTAACTAGTGAAGCTTGGAATTGTATGAATAATTGACCATAGAGGTTCTTGAAGGAAGATAATGTCAAAGGACAACTGGGCCTCTAGGATAGTGTTGACAATTAGAGAATTTTTGCGGACATTCTGAGAAAAATTTTTTAAGTTGTCACAAATCATTGTGAGTTACCATTCCCGATAGAACAAATTGACTTTGTCCTGTTTTCATGGATCTCAACATATTTCTTCTGATGCCATTTGTAGTTGAACCTGTGCTTCCAGAACAGACATAAATTGGAGTCCACTTGGTGGTCACCTCAACAATTGGAACATTTGAATGTGTATGGACATGGTTTGCCTTGCTTCTTTTCCAGATATGATGGGTTTGTCTTCTTGTTGGCTTTGCAACACCAACCGAATTCACAATGATTCTCTGATTTATGTGGTCTGTTATATTTGACGCATTTGGGTTCTTGGATTCTGCACAAAAATGTAGTGTGTCCCCATTTCCAACAATTTTTATATTGTGGAACCCTGGAGTTCATGTTAGCTCCTCTTATTGTAGTGATATACCTTCCTACATTGAAGCATCGATTAATCAAGCTCTTAGCTCTACTCCTGCTTTGAACATCCCAAATGTCGATCCAAATAATTAACATGTCTGACTTTGGCAATACTTTAATGACATGTGGCTTGGAAGCGAGTGTGATGTTGTCAAAGATTTGATTTTGCTTAATAATTTCCTTGATGTCACTAGATATGAGTTGATCCTGAGAGTTGCCATGAGGAAAATATGGGATGCCTATTATCTTTAGGTAGGACTTGGATTGTGGAAGTTGAGGAACTTCCACTTGTAAAGCATTGATACTGTCAGCATTCTTGACATACTGTTCAATGATTTGCAAGTCTGATTGCAAAAAGACCTTTTTAGTGACTACCATTATCCATAAGAGGTTAGACCAAATGAAGTCCATGAAAACCTCAGACTTTGTATTCCTAAGAGACTTATTTATGTTAGCGACATGAATGGAGGAATTTTTCATGAATTTCATGTTGTTTTCACTACTCATGGGAATGATAACGTGTTTTCTTGATGGTCCTTTCATTGTCATTTGAATACAAGGTTTCGCCTTTGTGTTGCCCTTGACAATGTTGTTGATTTGCTTGATCTTGTTGGTGCCTATAGTTGGGAATGCTCCTTTGATCTTAATGACTTCAGATGTGCTAATATTCTGTTTAAAAGCCTGAGCGTATGATTTTTGAGGTTGTTTAGTATTGTTAGCCAGTTTGATGTTCTTGAAGTATTTGGAGATTTGGTTAACCTCCTCCTGGAATTTGGTGGGAATGGGAAGGGGAATTCTTTTAATATTTGCTGAAGTTGGTTTATCAATAATCTTATTTTTATTGGTAGTGGGTTGAATTTTCAGAGTGAACTTTGCCACAATTTTCTTTCTAAGAGAGTTAGACTGTTTGTTAGCATAGAGAGAATCCCAGTTAGTCTGATAAACAGAGGAAATGAAATTCCACACTGCTTTGCCTATACCATGAAAGTCCTCAAGATTGTTGGATTTTGATGAATCAACCTGTTTGTTAGAAATGTACTTAGCCATGAAGTTCAAGAAGTCTTGAATATTTTTCGAGTCCAATACTAAGTGTTCCATTGAACTATGAAGTGAAATGGGGTGGAAGCTTCCATCCCAAAGTTTGGGTTCCGTGGGAGCACTTGGATCATACGGAAGTTGAATGTTGATGACCGTGTCATCAGCATAGTGTGTAGTCTGAACACATGTGGGATTAGGGGCCATTTGATTATCCAGAACACATTGAGGGTTCAAGTTAGAAACATTAGGGTTACTATGTTGGCTCATCATGTTGGTTTGGGGGTCAGTAGCCTCACTGACTCGAATTGCTTTCTCCTGGGGTGTCTTATAAGACAAAGCTGGAGAATTGTTGTCCATGTCAACATCTATGTTCATGGCATTATTACACTCCATCCTTTCATGGTACACAATAGATGACTTTGTTGAAAATATTGAAGAGTCCCTAGATGTTTGTTCTTTGGTCGAGAGGGTTCTATCTCTCACCTCGTTGTAATTGTTAGGAGCAAATCCTTCAAAAATGTTCATTTCTATGTTGTTTGAGTGAAACACAGTTGGTAATTTAAGAGCTGTTGATGATTTGTGAGGTTGAATAGCTGAGAATTGAAGTAGGAAATTGTATATTTGCTAAGTCTCTTATGGGCGCTACCAAACAAGATGGTGGTAAAAGAGAAAGAAGTGATTCGCATTCATCATGATTTCAAAGCTAAATAAATTAGCATATGATAATCTCAAGGTTTTTCAACCTATTATTATTTTTAATATGTTAGGCAAGTTAATCTAAAAAGTAATTAGCAACAGATTACAAGTTCACTTAATCATTTCTAATTTTCCTCATTCAAACCAACTAAATAGCATTAAACAATATTTGACAACTAACACTGGTCTTTTCTTAACCCATCCTATATAAGCAGGATAGACAAAAGACCTTTACACAAGTACTCTTGTATTTGACATTACTCAATTTTTTTCTTTCTTAAATTACCAACTTCTTCTAATAACTCTGAATAAAGTAGGTTTTAATTCCAATATTTCTAAATTTTTCTCTAGTTATTCAATTAATAGATAGACTCTGGTATTTTTCTTCTAGAGTACAGCTGTTTTCTATCCTAATATATTTCCAGAGATATAAGCTAGCCAAACTATAGTATGCCTTTAGGTAAGTAACCTGGCTGTAGAGAGCATCAATCTATAAAGTGAGAGTGCTAAACCAGAGATAGGTTTGGAATATTGTGACAAAAAGGACATTAGCAGTAGCGTGACTTATAACTTTGATAAGTATATCCTGAGCTATAATCACTCAATAATAAACTTGCTTTCCAGTGTCTATCTATCTAAAACATTGTAAATAGGTTCAAATGTAGTTATCACATGCCAATACAAATATACTATCCCAGTCATTAGTGTTATGGTGCACTTGGACACTAACATTTTTCTTTTTCTTTTATCTATTTTTCTTGATTTAATATTTCTTTTCTTTTGATTTTCTTTTTCTTTTCTTTTCTTTTCTTTTATTGATGATGAAGAGGCATGTAACTGTGGTCACATGACATATCACATGATGTGAGGTCATAGATCTAGACTAGATGAGAGCGGACTAGAAGAATGACATTAAAGAGCATGTTAATAGCATGTCTACCTCATAAATAACACATAGACTTTAGAGTAGGGTTAATTATTAAGTAGCATGGACCATCTGTAATTTATATAAATAGGGTAGCAATTCAGCAGAGACTCCTTGTTGAGTTCTCTTGTGATTTCCACAATGATATCCACTCTTGAGATTTATTGATTGTGCCTCTATTATTTTTGTAACTAGTGGTTGCCACAACAATTAGGCTCACTGAAAAATAATCCCAAACCTATTGCCAAAATTAAGTTGCATTATTATTTAATATATTGTGGAGATAAAGTCAGCTTTGTAGTGCCAATTACACATAGATGATTGAGTAATGTTAGTGAGGTTAAGAATGTGGATTGTGGATCTTCTAACAAAAAACTTGATATCTAGTAAAAACTAATTAGTTAGACAACAAGAACTCAAAGCTTGTCTGAACTCAATGAGGTAATGGATATTGGATGTGATATTAGACAGTACATAGGCCATATAAGGTAGGTATGTACAGCTAGGTAGATACAATGTTATGTTGTAATATGTATACAATCATATGTCTTCTAGGATCAAGTATTCTTAATAGATAAACTCACAAGTAAAATGCTAATTCTAATTTATTTAAAATCTACTAAAACCAATTTACCATTCCAAATATCAAAACAAATCATCATATCTCTTTCTCATACCACCATCTTGTATAGTAGCATCTAACAGAGAATTAGCAAATACATTGTTTTCTTTAGATTATAGCTTACTTTCTAACCTACAAGTTCAGTGCAGCAACATAGCCATAGATATGAAAGTCAACACTTTCAAAGACAGGTTAACAAACTCAAGTACTAATAGCTCTAGGCAAACATCAGTACACTCCAACACATTTTTTATTGCCTATACAGAGAGAATTCAAGCTCTCAACAATAATCTGATCTGAACTGACCAAGTTGAAATTAGTGAATCCCAAAATCCTACTTTATTCTATGCAATCCTAGAGATAGGGGAAATTTTCAATGTTAGCAAGGGTATATCATTGGAAAATAGACAAGAACCTCATGGTAAAGGTGCTCCTAACTCAACAACTAACATGTATCAATCTCAAGAACTTTAGGCAGCTGTAATCCTATATTCCACTAATCAACCTGCCAATTCTCAACTGTGAGATGGTAGTTTCTGCTCAATCTCCATCTTTGGAATAAACAAACACTTAGAGAGAGATGCCAAGAACATAGCATACTCCCTCTACAGAATAGTGGTCTTTATTAGATAAAGAAGACTTGAAGATGAGATAGTTAAAAGATATCTCTCAGATCATAGAGTTCAGATATATGGCCTGGGATTTCATCTTATCTACTTATAAATCAGGATAGTATAAATTAACTGCCTACAAGCATAACGAATATTTCAGGCAATATACTTGTTATAAGATGAGAAAGTGTGGACAGACTTTAGTGAGATAAGATAAGATATAGACATTAGTTATATTATTAGTCTACAATGAAAGAGGGAAGGCATGTGACTATTAAGTCACATGACATTACATCATAGGACCTAGAGTTGTTATAAGACGAGTGTGTGGACAGACTTTGGCTAGGGTTAGGGTTAGCTGGACATAGATAAGTAATTAATTATTAGTCTACAATGGAGGAAGAGCACGTGATCTGGAAGTCATGTGATAGAAGCTAGAATAGTTTAGAGTAGTCTGGAAGGACTTAAGGTCTAGAAGGACCAAGAGGAGTCTAGATAGTAGTTAGGGTTAGGAGTGATGTCAAGAGACAATGATTCTTTATGGTGTACACATGGTGTACACATGTATGATGGAGATTAAGAGTATGACATCAGGGCACATGTATACGGCATAGTAGCCTTATAGTGGATAAGTAATAGGATATGAGGATGATGCATGGACATTAGGGTAGGTAGATATTGTTGTAACATAGACTACATTGTATTTATATAAATAGAGGAGCAATGCAGCAAGGGCTCCTTGTCAAGTTCTCTTATAATCTCCACTACTAGATAGCTAGTTAAGAGCTTTGCTGAAGTAAGCATACTACAGGGTCGTTACGACTAGTAATTGCTATAACAAGAGTGGTCTGGAGTGGTCTGGAAGAATCTAAGGTCTAGAAGAATTGGGAAGAGTCTAGGAATAGAGTGATGTCAAGAGACATGGTTCCTCATGGTGTACACATGGATGATGGAGATTAAGAGTAGGGTTTAGGGTATGATGTCAGGACACATATGTATGGCATACTGGCCTTGAGGTAGATATAAGGTAGATGAGCAATAGGACATGAGGTAGATTACTAATGGACATGAGGACAGGGCATGGACATTAGGGTGGGATACACAGCAGATGCATAGTCATAGCATGGACCATGAATACTTAGTATAAATTGTTGGTAGAATACTGTTGTAGTTTCCTGTCAAGTTCTCTTGTGAATTACACAACTTGTGTTCCCCACTAGATATCTGCCTAAGAGATTTACTTGTAGTGCTGCTATTGGACATTGGTCTAGTGGTTGCCACAACAATACTGTAGTATAATTCAAACCAAAAGATCCAAAGAAAAGTACATGCAATATCAAATATTTAGCTAAACCTGGTAAAAAAGCTGAAACCTCTAAGATTTCTCTTCCCATTCCTCCAAAACTGAGTAAGAAGATGCTGGAGAAATCCAAATACTATAAAGGCAAAGGAAAAACCACTAATATTTAGGCTAACTCTCAAGAATGTTATTCATATACTCAAGTATCTAAGAACAATGTCAAGGACATTGTGAAGATTAAGAAGAACTTCCCAAATCTATTAAGAAAACAAGTTCTAGTTCTGATGAGCTCAAATAAATTAGAAAGATTCATGGTACTTTCTAGCAAGCATATTGCTAACATCAACAAGGCACTCAAGGATATCAAGTCAGATATTGTGGCTGACTTTATTTGAGCTGCTAGTTGATGTCTCACAATTACTACTAACAAAGTCATGTTTACTTTGGATCTTAACAACATAGAGAAATATATCAAAAATATTGAAGCAGTCAACTTGAATGACATCATGTTACCTAGATTACCACAGTCCAGGTTATATCTAAAGATTTTGGACATTTACTATCTTACTAAAGATACCAATACCCCTATTACTACTAATATTGTCAAAAGAGTACTATAATCTATTAATATCTTCAACAATATTATTCTCATATTCAAACTATGAGTTATCAAAGCCTCCCCAAAATTAGACATGGTAGTCATCTGAATATATATTTGGGATGCTCAAAGTAGTATTAAAGCTAAAGTTCTCATAAGCAGGTGTTTCAATATTGGAAGATATATTATGACAATTTGAAGTATGAGTATAAACCCAGGCATACCACAGTATAAGAACTGTTGGAAATGGGACTATACAATGTTCACATGTCATATACATAGATCCAGATACATTAAATGTAAGGTTCTTACAAGTTAGAATACCACAGGAACATGGCATAGTGTTGCAGAGCAAACTTCAAGATGAATCCCCTAAGACTTGAAACAAAGAAAGGTAAACCTTGCCTACACTCATTCAAGTGTGTTAACTGTAAAGGTGAACACCAAACTGACAGTAATGTGTACCTATTCTGGAGGCACAGATTTAACAAGAAGTGACATGTGAAGAAATATCAGAAGCTTTGTAAGAATAGAAGCAAATCAATTTGCTTAATTGTAGGCAGGGTGAGTTCATGATTTGAAAAAACCTAAAGATATTTTCACAGAATGTTCAAAAGAACAGACTACTTACAAAGATAATCCTAGAAAACAAAAAAGAGTTTGATATTATTTTCATTTAAGAACCTTCATGGTCCTTTATATAAACCATCCTAAGTTCAATATTTGAAGAAGGGAACAAAATTGTTGGCACTCCAAACCATCTGTTATAGGTAATATTTACAAGATATTCAACCTATGATAATAAACATCTGAGATGTTACGACCTTTACTCGTAGAGCTCAGGTTACATCTTAAACAAAGACTTAAGATGAGAATGGGAAGATGTATAAGTGGTAAAGTGTAAGGATACAGGATAGTATCTATGCTATATATATGAGAAAGACATGAGGAAACAGGTTGTAGTCCATAAGACAAACAAGTCATAGTACATAAGGATAAAGTAAGGATAGAGCACCTATGTCAAGATCGCAGAAAGTGGACTTAACTTTTTCTCTTATTCTTATTTTCATTTTATTTTGATTTATTTTTTATTTTTCTATTTTTAGAACTTAGGGTTAGGGTTAGTGACAGCATCACAAGTCACATGATATATGGAAGGAGGTAGAGGGTTCTAACAGAAGTGACATCATATAACATGTATACCACATGTTGACCTCATGTCTTACACATGGTACTTTAGGGTAGGATGTACAGTAGCTAGCATAGACTATGTGGATAGGTATATAAGGTAGACTACCTTGTAAAGAGCTCTCTATCGAGTTCTCTTGTATTAACCCAATACAAGGTTCTTTTTATTAACCCACTCTAAGGTCTTTGAGTTGTAATAACCTACTGCATGAGGTGCTGACTGAGACTACTTCGGTGTAGCTGATCATGTCATCATTACCCTTAGCTCTTCTCCATGTTGCATTCTCGAGGTATTGATTATAACATGAAAGTAATTACATATATTAATATTTGACTTACTCAACTCTATTTTGCTCTTAGAAGAAACATCATAAAATACAGAAAAATTAACCTTATTTTATTCTCTAGCAGTAACACTATTTTCTTTATTATTAACATTTACTTGGATGTACATTAAACAGTCTTAAAATGTCTTAATGATATTGAGGTCAATATTTGCAACATTCTTATTATGATGGGGGATTTTAATATAAGGGATAGTGATTGGGATTCATTCTATTCCATTATCCATTCTATAGTGATACTCTTATATAAGCTGCAAACTCCTTTGATCTCAAACTATTCTCTTCTGTCAACCAAGTTCTTATTTGATATGCTGATAATTCTAACAGTTCTAACTTAGTTATTGACCTTGTATTCATTTGACCTGACTCCATCGAAATAAACAATCATTTCATCCTACCAAAATCTCATATGCTCTCAGACCATGCTTTTTTAACAGTCAATATATTTATCAGAGAGGAGTTTATTCAAGATAGGAAATGTATAATCATTAGGAATAGTGAAGAAGAAGAAAAGTTTGTCATTAAGCTTATGAACACATTGGGAAATTTTGATACATCAAATACCAGGCAGAGAATCTCTTGAAGAAATCATTCAAAAATACACAAGAATTTCAGATTCTATTTGGTATAAAATTTCCAAAAACATTAACATCACTAAATGTTCCAAAGCATAGTGAAATGAGGAGTGCAATACCAAACTGTATATATACTGATCCACCAATTCAATAGTGGATTGGAAGGATTTTAAGAGTTTTGTTAAGAAAACCAAACATACCTTCTTTGATGAAAAATTCAAGAAATCATATCAAAAAACAAAAGACCCTTGAACCTCATGAACTAGATCAAGAAGCACAATTTGCCAGCTGTAAAAGCTCTATAACTCAATAAATGTCCCTGTATTGAACTTGAAGATTTGTGGTAAGCTCTTTATCAAACATTCAATTTAGCACAATATCATCAAATAAACATGCAGTTATTAGATGAAATTCTCATAAAGCCCATATCAGAATGGCCACCATTTTCAAAGAAAGACTTAGAAATGCTATCAGTAAGTGCAGCAATTTGTTTACATCTGGACCTGATTACATCTCTTGGAGACATTTTAAAATCATAGTTTCATATCCCAAACTCCAAAACATATCTGAGACATGTCTGACTTCAATACAATATCAAATTTCCATGGTTATTTGGCTTTATTTGTGCCCAAAACTCCATCAGTGGTTTAATATTTTATAATAAAATTAATCCTGTCAAATATCTACAGTTATTTGGCTTTATTTGAGTCAAAATCCATGATTATCTTTATCTGTTTCCATTACCTAATTATCTTCTTCAAAATTCATAAAATTACTTAGACTTTATACAGAGTTTTCTCCTCTCCAAATCTAAACTCTTATGTAGTGTTTCACTACTAAAACACTTTCTCAGAAATCTGTTTTAACTACTTCTTTTGTTATTTTATATATTTAAAGCTAGTGATTGCTTTGTAATAGCTAGCCTGATAATCAACTTAAGTTGACACTAAATCTCTAGTATTAATAGTGATGTACTTTAATTCTCTCCTCTCCTTGTAACTTCTTACAAGACTATCCTCTGAAATTGCAACCATATAGCTTGTAAAAGGTACAACACATAAGTTAAGGCCAAGGTTTTTCCAACAAGTCTGCATCACCAAGCTCATCACATGGAGTTTCTATACTCTATGTATATCTAAGCCAATTCCACAGACTTTTACCTTCAAGTATGAACTATACCTAATATATATCAAGAGTAGTATCAAGATAGGCAAATCTTGTTATCATGTCAGAAAATGCTTTTCCACTTCTAGATAATACCTTAGGCTCTCTTGAGCAGATACCAACTAGAGAGATAGTATGGTAGCTATTAAACAAACCAAGCTTCAGACTTGGAAACTATTAGAACAGACTTAGTAGAGTATTGTGAGATGCCTAGCTATCTGCTACTTTAGCTGGTATATCTACAGAGGCCACTTGGTGATAATAGAAACATGTTATAACACTGTTCTCTAGAGAACTATAGAGAAAGCAATGTTATTCACTGACTAAAGAAATAGGAAGACTAAAACTATACTAAAAAGCAATGTTATCCACTTAAGAAAGACTAGCTATGAGAAACAGATACTTGAGAGCACAATCAACATAGCCATAAATGTTTGGACAGTAGAATAAGATAGAAACATGAATGATCAGAAGCCAGAAGAGTCAGGAATACACTCTTGAGTAAAAGTGACTGTATCACAAATGAGCTACTCACTGGTTGTGATGCTTGAACTTAATGGTGTTTCAGAGGTTCAGTATAAGAAAATAATGATAATAGGTGATGAGTAGTATCAACAGAAATAATTGATGAAAATTGATATTATTAAGTCTGAGGTCTAATCCTCAGACACAGAAGTATATATATATAAAAGAGTGATGGTCCATGCACAAGCTTTTGCCATCACATAATCAATACTCATACCTGATGGGAGCTGTCATCTGTCATAGCAGCTGTCAGGCTTATTTCAAAAGGTAACTAATTATATTACTACATTGATATGCTTGTATCTCTACCAATACTTATCACTTTGAGATGTATCATATATTGTTGGAAACAGATTGATGAGCACTTTCCAATACAAGTTTAATCATGCGAATCCGTCCAGCCGTTCATGAGATATTAGCAAACAAAGATTTTACAGTTACTGATTGCCTGATATCTTGGTTGTTTGTTGTTTCTTTTGTACATCCCATATATGTACAAATAGCCCTCATTTGGAGCTTTATGGTGCAACTCAGTTTGTGAAAATCAGTCCACTTGTTGTGGAGATACAAGCTGAATGAAGTTTGTGACAGACTGGTAGAAATGCTAGAAAGAAAAGAATTATGCTTATGAGCAGGAAAAGAAGCATTAGGCTAATCTTGGGTTGCAAATGAAGAAATCTTCCTTATAGTTTTGGTCTTCATTCTCTAGCTCCATTCTCAGTATTTTTAAACTAATACATAAGCTATGAGTAAAGAAGAGTATGAAGGAGGATTCCTATCAAAATTCCCCCACTCAAGAGCAGTTTAATTACTATTTTTTGAGTAATCATCATTAGTATCTTCTATTACTTTCAGACAAGTTTCAGAGAGTTCTAGCAGCCTAGGAAAGGCTAGCAAGGTGAGTATCAGTTTTTATCTTCAGTTATAAGATTTGACTTGAGGAGTGCATTACCTGGAATGGATAGTATTGTGGTGGGCTCTCAAGGAGCTATCCAATTTACTTACTAGATTTTCCAAAGAATTTTGTTACACAATGTAAAGTTTACTGTTTAGAAGTGTTCTAGCAAGGGAACATATTTATAAGCAGATTTTCTTCATCCATTTCTTTTTACAATCATTTTAACAATACCTTTCTATATATTCCTGATACTGATATAATTCCCTTTGAATTCTTTATTATGCAGTTAAGAGCTAGTATTGTATAGTTCTTGTTAAATCCTAGCATAACCTCTTTTCTGCTTGACTCCTGTTATTGCTTTAAGCTAATATCCATGATTAGTTGCACAGGAAGGGATGGAATCAATTATCCAGCAACAGATGTGGATATACATAAGGTTGGGCAGTATATACAAGTTGTAGATCAAGCTTGGAGACTTATTCACAGATATGCAAAGTAATTCCAGATAACAACCTTGGCCTCAACTTATATGTTATGCTTATTGTCTTTCACATGGTTGTAATTTTTGATAATAAAATATTAGGAAGTACTACTTAATGTCTTAGTCTGAGAAGTGAGAGAAGGGTTTTAGTCAAATCTTAGTTGATTTTTATACTGAATACTACAGAGTATTTACTTAGTCTTATATTCTAAGTCTGTGGTTGGAACTATACCTAGAGAATAGTAGTATAGAGAGTAACTAAGGAGATATCATAGAGATAGTTTCAAGTATATAGGATAACTAGGAGTCTAGATAATGAGTTACTAGAGAATGAAACATAAGAGGCTGATCTGTATACAAACAAGCATAGATGTAAAAGTATACCTAGATATGATTAAAGTCGTAACTGGATATCAGGAAGTAGATGTCTCAGATATCTCAGAAGTCAGTTTATAATACAATACAAGATTCCTCTTTTATCTCAAAACTTTGAGGTTTAAGTCATAACAATAGGCCTGAAAACCTTGAGAGTATCTTATGTAAGTTTACCTAGCTTGGGTGTAATATCTATAGCATAGGTGTTATTAGTAAGAATAAGCTTGAGATACTGCCAAGTAATATAATCAAGACTTGGAGCAGAAATATTAAGATAGGCCTTAAGTGCCTCTTATATCTCCAATACCAAAAATAACATCTAAGAGTAAGTGGCCTGCCTAAGCATCTCATTTAGAACAGAGCAGTCAATAGAGCAATTAGCTATAGTATTATAGAACTGGTAGAGGATACTCCACAAGTCTGGGAAGTTATTGTATAGTTTCTCTTAAAAGTAAATAGCCTTTACTATAGGTAACTTGTACTATTTGACCTAGCTTATTAGATTCCAAGGTTATTTGTTAGCAAACACAATTTCAGCAATCATATTATCAAAAAGTATTGCTTGGCCAGTCTAGTTGTAGAGTAAAAGAAGAATTAGTCAGAGTACTCCCTAGTTTGCCTGTAAGTTTCTAATTCAGTTTTGCACTCATTGTTCCATCACTTCTTAAACCAAGTAGTAATAATAATTCTCTTTATATAAGTAGCCCAGCAGTCAGCAAAAAGCTCTAAGATTACCTCAGCAAGTAAATTGAGATTAGTAACAGAGTCCAGAGTATAAAAGTTGAGGTGAGAGCCTTTTACTTACAGAAAGCAAAAAGACTGCTTCCTCTTCACTGTCATGTTTAAAAACCATTCTATACACATAGATGTTATATTAAGATTAACTATAAGAGAGAAATAGTCTGAGAGATATCTGATATCAGAATATAATAGAAGACTTGAGCACATTTTATGCTTAAGAAGATAAGATTAATTACTATGTTAGCATGGCTTTGAATGTCTGAATAATGAGTGAGAATAGAAAGCACTGAAATAAAACATACAAGACTGTAAGAGTCTGCCAAGCCTCTTAAAGTCTGGCTAACTACAGAATATAAAGAGACAGATGGATCTCATTTAGCATTCCTAATATTGAAGTTCCCTCCCAATAAGTTGGGGATATTTAGAGCTTTATTAGATATGAATTTCACAGCAGTATAAAGGCTGTTAGAGTAGACATTCATAAATAATTAACATCTTCAATAGAAGAAGAATAAAAGCTAAATGTTTCTATAATTGACTATATTTCTTCTGAGAGCAGAACAAAGTCTGGACAGTCTAGAGTGAATAAAATATATAACTCTATGTGTCTGTTCTGAGTTCTGAGTTCAATCTGGATAAATATAAGTGTTATGAGACAAGAGTGTGGACAAACTTGGACTAGGGTTAGGGTTTGGACAAGTATATATTGTAGTGATAATTATTAGTCTACAACAGGAGAAGAGATATAGGAGATAGGCACGTGACCTGGAA